>ERZ1026971.505-NODE-505-length-19143-cov-6.248585_pt1 | contig 19143 bp, 17 predicted proteins | sample MGYA00519294_ERZ1026971 | MGnify/ENA primary metagenome ERZ1026971 (study PRJEB26926, sample SAMN06164664) | human gut metagenome | biome: ENVO:00009003; feature: ENVO:2100002; material: ENVO:00002003 | host: Homo sapiens | place: USA | collected 2012 ... | reverse complement strand
CTACACTCGACTAGTCGTCGGCAGCGTCAGATGTGTATAAGAGACAGATATAGCACGGGCCGTTTACCTTGGATTTGATCAGGTCATCCATCCCTTCCACGTCACCGCAGTGGATCATGCCGTCGAACTCCTCACGTTCCATGGCCTCCTCGAGGTTATACATCCGTCCATGGGTATCGCTCACTATCAGAAATTTCATACTCATTCTCTTCCCTCTTCTTATTTCAAATATGATGCAATCTGTTCTTTCATCGCCGCCAGTGCTTTTCCTCTGTGGCTGACTGCGTTTTTCTCTTCCGGAGAAAGTTCTGCGGTCGTGCGGCTCATATCCGGCAGATAGAAAATCGGGTCATAGCCAAAACCGTTCTCCCCGCGTTCCTCGTAACCGATTTTTCCCTCGATCGTTCCTTTGGTGGTACAGACTGTTCCATCCGGGAAGGCGGCTGCAATCACACAGACGAATCGTGCCGTTCTTTTTTCCACCGGCACGCCCTCCAGGCGGTCAACGAGGCTCTGATTTTTGATGCGGTAGGACGTATCCTCTCCCATATATCTTGCCGAATAGACACCAGGCTCGCCGTTTAAGGCATCCACTTCCAGACCGGAGTCATCCGCCAGCACGATCATGTCGCCGTCTGTGCATCCGGCAACGGTCTGTGCTTTGATTTTTGCATTCTCCTCAAAGGTTTTGCCGTTCTCATCGATCTCGACCGAAATGCCGGCTTCTTTCATCGAATAAATTTCCACCGGCAGATCCGCAAGGATTTCACGGATTTCTTTCATTTTGCCGGCATTTCCTGTTGCAAATACAATTTTTTTCATAACCGTTTTCCTTCTTTCACGCTGAAATAACTTGCGATCATTATACCGTATGTGTGACGCAAACACAAGAACCCTGTCACAAAAAAAGACCCCCGTTTTATCCGGGAGCCTTTTTTTGTAATCACACATTATTTTGCTTTTTTCTGATTTGCCAGAGTCTTGAATCCATCGAAAGCCAGGATCAGCGCCAGGATGACAAGCAGGCCTGCCAGCACGATACGTGCTACGCACCAGCCGATGCCAACGCCTGCGCCAAGGCCCTTGAAGTTTGCGATCAGGGTCTGTACAAGGGATGTGATGGTTACGATCAGCATGAATACCATCGGGAACAGGAACATTTTGTTGTTTTTGCCGACTTTTCCGAGCCAGGTGGCAACAGCAAGAAGTCCGATGGCTGCCAGCAGCTGGTTGGATGCACCGAACAGCGGCCAGATTTTGGAATAACCGGTCAGGCCAAGGCCGATGCCGAGTACTACGGTGATAACGGTTGATACAACCGGATTGGTCAGAACGGCTTTGTAGCCGGTTGCCTCTTTGTAAGTCTGTCCCGGCTCAAGCCAGAACTCCTGGAACATGTATCTTGCCAGACGGGTTGCGGTATCCAGAGAAGTCAGGCAGAATACCGATACAGTCAGAACCAGCAGAGAGTACAGTACATGGGTCGATCCGCCAAGTCCCGGAATGGTTGCTACCATCTCGGAGATACCGGTTGCAAATACAGCGGTCGGAACAACGGTGGTTCCGTCTGCGTATCTGGACCAGATGTAGCCGACTGCACACAGAGATACAATCGCAAGCGCACACTCAATCAGCATACCGCCGTATGCGATCGGGCGGGCATTTTTCTCATTGTCAAGCTGTTTCGATGTAGTTCCTGAACCAACGAGTGAATGGAATCCGGAAATTGCTCCGCAGGCGATGGTTACGAACAGGGCCGGGAACATAAATCCAAGAGAACTTCCGGTCGGAGCCAGCGTATCTTTGAATCCGGTGAATGCCGGGATATCCAGGGATGCATGGCCCATCAGAGCACTTCCGATGACACCGACAGCGGCTACGATCATCATGAAGTACAGAAGGAAGGAGCTTAAGTAGTCACGCGGCTGAAGCAGAATCCAGACCGGTGCAACAGAAGCTACGGTGATATAGATACCAACGATTACCATCCATGCTGTCTCGGAGAGATAGATCGGATGGAAGTTTAATCCAACAACAACGCAGACAACGATAGCTGCAACGCCTGCGATGGTGGAAACGCCAAGAGATACATTTCTTCTGTATACCATGAAACCGAACACAACGGCGAGTACGATGAACAGAATGGAAATCATAGCGGTTGTTGCATTTGCAGAACTTGCTGCCACATCGACAGCGCCGCTCTCGGTGTAGGCTGCCTTGAAGGTATTGGCAACGATGGAACCGAAGGCTGCAACAACGAGAATCAGGGTCAGGTAAGCGAAGACGATAAAGAGTTTTTTCGCTTTACTTCCCATGGTGTCTGCGATAACCTCGCCGATGGACTGTCCTTTGTGGCGCAGGGATGCAAACAGTGCGCCGTAATCATGAACGCCTCCAAAGAAGATACCGCCGATGAGTACCCATAAAAGAACCGGAACCCATCCAAAGACAGCGGCCTGAATCGGTCCGTTGATCGGACCTGCGCCTGCGATGGATGAGAAGTGATGTCCCATTAAGACAGGAGCTTTGGCAGGAACGTAGTCCACACCGTCCTCCTCGGTGAATGCAGGGGTTTTCCGTTTCGGATCAACGCCCCACTGCTCGGCAAGCCATTTTCCGTAGAATACGTATCCGGCGATCAGAATGCCGATTCCGACAACCAGTACAAGAATACTATTCATTTGTTTTTTCCTCCCTCTTTTTGGTAGAATAAATTTATAGATAACTAAGACCGGAACATCTTAGCATATCCCTTTACCAATTCCCAAGCCGCCCGGTTTCCAAACACTTTCTGTTCTGCCGTATCAAAGACGAGCAGCCGCACCTGACAGTAGCCTCTCAAAGAAAACCGGTAATTTTTATAATACTTATATTTTCGGATTTTCTTCTTTACGCTGTCCGCAACCGGTTTGTCCGCAAAAAAAATACCGGTGACCAGCGTGTACATGTGGTCGGTATCCGGTACTTCCTTCCCCTCGCGAACCACCTTTGGCTCTATCCATTCTGTCAGGTCCGTCAGAAATGTTTCGACGTCCTGGTCGTTCAGTTCTTCCACCGCTTTAAAATACGCATGCTCATGACAGCTGATCCTCCACAGCTCTGCTTTCTTTGAGAGCACGTATTTTGCGCCGCTCTCGTGGTAGCTTGCACAGGCATCGTATGTATGGCCGTTTACTTCGGACGGCTTTACGATATCGTAGCTCCTCTCGTAGGAATGCAGCAGCCTGTCTCTGATCTCCTGTCCGTTCATGGTTTCCTCCGCTTGATGAAAAAATTTCGCATGAGGACAGTTTAGCACAGTAGTGCAGTGATTTCAAGGAAATATTAAACCTTTCTAAAATTTTTCTTTTAATTTTTGTTATCAAAAAGGAGCAACGCCAAAAATCATTCGGCATTGCTCCTCCATTTGTATTATTTCTGTTCTTTTTCCCGGCGCGGCGGCTTCGGTCCCGCGTACTGGTAAAAGTAGGTTTTCAGCATTCCATTGTAAATTTTACGGTTTTTATCCGCCTTTTTGCCGAGATACCGCTCGGCATCCTCGTAGCTCGTGATCAGATACATCGACCAGGAATCGAGAGCGCGGTACCGCTCTCCTAATGTCTGATACAGGGCCGGAAGATCTTTTTTGTCCTCCAGGCGCTCACCGTACGGCGGGTTGGTAATCAGAAAACCGTATTTTTTCGGGTGCGACAGCTCGGCAACCGGACGCTGCTGGAAATGGATCAGGTGATCCACACCGGCCAGCTTTGCGTTCTCTCTGGCACTCTTGATGACATCTCCGTCGATATCAAAGCCCTGAATATCTGTCTCAATATCGTTCCGGATCCGGTAGCGTGCATCCTCCGCCGCATCCATCCAGCATTTTTTCGGCACGAGGTGCGTCCACTGCTCCGCAAGGAAAGAACGGTTGAGACCCGGTGCAATATCGGCCGCCATCATGGCCGCCTCGATCGGGAACGTACCGCTTCCGCAGAACGGATCGACAAGAATCCGGTCACCCTTCCACGGAGTCAGCATGATAAGTGCTGCGGCAAGGGTCTCGGTGATCGGCGCTTTCGCGGTCAGCTTGCGGTAGCCTCTCTTATGAAGGGAAACGCCGGAGGTATCGAGTCCGATCGTAACCTCGTCTTTTAAAATCGAAACACGGATCGGGTACTGTGCACCGTCCTCCGGGAACCACTCCATGTGGTAGACCTGTTTCAATCGCTCGACAATCGCTTTTTTCATGATCGACTGGATATCGGACGGGCTGAAGAGCTTACTCTTGATGGAGTTTGCCTTCGTTACCCAGAACTTTCCGTTTTTCGGGATAAATTTCTCCCACGGGAGCGCTTTTGTCGCTTCAAAGAGTTCATCGTACGTCTCGGCGTGGACCTGTCCTACTTTGAGCAGGATACGCTCGGTCGTGCGAAGGAACAGGTTGGCGTAGGCGATTCCCTCTGCATCTGCAAGAAACGTTACTTTTCCATCCTCCACGCGCTCGATTTCGTAGCCGAGGTCGAGGATTTCACGTTTCATTACCGCCTCCAGGCCGAAATGGCACGGGGCGATCAGTTCATATAATTCCATACTCTCCCGTCCCCTCTTATAATGTGAGCTGTTTTACGACAGTGCCGTCAAAGCCTTTGATCGTAAACACGCCGTCCTCGAGGATTGCATAGGTCGGGATATTGCCCTCTTTCGGCAGAGATACAGAACCCGGGTTCAGGAAGGTATGTGCGCCTTTTTTCTCGGCACGCAGGACGTGGGTATGGCCGTACAGGAAGATGTCTCCATCCATCAGCGGCGGCAGATTCTGCTCATTGTAGATGTGGCCATGGCTCATATAGAAGGTATGGCCTCCCTCGATCAGGATGCCGTAATCTGCCAGCACCGGGAACTCCAGTACCATCTGATCTACTTCTGCGTCGCAGTTTCCGCGCACGTTGGTGAGGTACTGTTTTTTCTCATTCAGCATGGCGATGACCTGTTTCGGTGCGTATTCTTTTGGAAGATCGTTTCTCGGGCCGTGATAGAGAAGGTCGCCTAACAGAAACAGGCGGCTTGCGCCCTCTGCCTCGAAGGCTTCCAGCATTTTTCTGCAGTAATAGGCAGAACCGTGAATATCAGATGCAAACATGTATTTCATATCGTGATCTCTCTTTCGTTTTGTGGTTTGGTTTTGTATTGTTTTCTGTTTCATCTTACCGTATCTTTTCCCGCTTGACAAGAAGAAATGTTGGATTGCTGCCCCCTTACAGCTCTTCTCCCGCCACCAGATATCGTCCGCGGTATGCATGCATTCCGCCGATGACCGTTTTGACCTCGTATCCGTTCTCCGCCAGCCGCTTTCCCTCCGCCATGCTCGCGGCACCCCGCTCACAGCAGATCACAAGAATTTTGTCCCGCGGCAGACAGACCCGTTCGAGCAGATGGTCATATGGAAGATTCACCGCTCCTTTCACATGCCCTTTTTCGTATTCCCGCCGGTTCCGCACATCGATGATCATCGCCCACGGTTTTCCCACGTACCAGTCCAGCTGGTCTGCCGCCAGCAGTGTCATGCCTGCCATATCCTGGTCCCCCTCTCCGGATCTGACTTTCTCTCCTGTTTTATATGTATGCAGAAACCGGCGGCAGAGTCCGTATGGAACCCTCCGCCGGCTTTTTTCTGCCGGAATCCCAAGGTTTACTTAGTATTTTTCATACTCATCCTTCTCGTCCTGCTCCCGGTTCTGCTGACCGTAGGATGACATCTCACGGTCTTTCACATGATTGCAGTCTCTGCTGTTCTTCTGGTTTTTGCTGTATTCGCTTTTCTCGTATCCGTTCTTGCTGTACTCGTTTTTGCTGTATTCATTTTTGCTGTTTCTGGTCATAATCTCGTTTCCTCCTGAATGTTTTTTGTCCTGCGACATCCTTTAGTATCGCTTTTTCCGCGCAGATTATGCATCCAGAACCCTGTTTTTCCACGGTATCTGTTCCAAAGTGGGGAATGCAAGCCCAAAAATACAGTGTTTTTCCTGCTTTCGGACCACTGCCTTCCAAATTGTGGTAATTTTTTCCAACTTTTGAATTTCGATGTTGCTTTTTCCCGTTATCTGTATTATAATCAATTTTGTAAAAGAATTTACCCTTCATAAATTTTTTTACAATTAATAACCCCTTATTAATTATTTATACTCCCCTTGAAAGATCGGTAGCTCCCCTGCCGGTCTTTCTTTTTGCAATTATTCAGAGCCATGCAAAATTTCAAGAAGAACTGTGAGTCATGCTCGCATGAACGAACAGTTCTTCTTGAAATTTTATATGGCGAGAAGCCACATCGAGATGCAGCGCAGCGGAATCGAGATGTGGCTCTGAATAATTGCAAAAAGGAGGAAAGTCTGCATCAGCAGACTTTCCTCCTTTTTCCCGTTCTGTATATATGATTAGAATTCTACTTTTTCACCTTTTGCCGCTTTTGTTACGGTTCCTGCGAGGACGATCAACGCCATGAGGTTTGGAATTACCATCAGGCCGTTAAAGAGGTCTGACAGGTTCCATACGAGATCTACTTTCAGCAGAGAGCCGAGGAAAACGAACACAACGACGATCAGCGAGAACGGAACGACTGCTTTCTTTCCGAACAGATACTGTACGTTCTGTCTTGCGAAGAAGTACCATCCGACGATGGTCGAGAATGCAAAGAACAGAAGACAGATCGCTACGAACGCCGGTCCGAAGCCTTTGAGGCCGGTTCGGAATGCCGCCTGTGCGACCGGGGTTCCTTTAACACCGGTACTCATCATCTCTTCCAGAACGCCGGAAGAAAGAATAACGAGAGCGGTCATGGTCAGGACAACGAAGGTATCAATAAAGACACCAATCATCGCTACTTCACCCTGATCCTCCGGGTTCTCGACATCGGCAATCGCATGGGCATGCGGGGTGGAACCCATACCGGCTTCATTAGAGAAGAGGCCTCGGGCAACACCGTAACGCATGGCTTTCCGCACGGTAATACCGGCTGCTGCACCAAATACGGCGTCCGGACGGAATGCACAGATAAAGATCGAAGCAATCGCTGACGGCACATGCTGGATGTTGATCAGAATAACAACAAGGGCTCCGACGAGATACAGTGCTGCCATCACCGGAACAACTTTTTCGGTGAAGGATGCGATACGGGAGATACCTCCGATGAAAATGAATGCGGCGAGAACGGCTACAATCACACCCATCACCCATTTCGGTACGGAAAATGCGGTGTAGAACGCATCACTGATGGAGTTCGACTGTACCATATTTCCCATAAAGCCAAGCGCCAGAATAACGGCTACGGCAAAGAAGCCTGCCAGTGCTTTTCCAAACGTTCCCTTGAATGCGTGGGTAATGTAGTAAACCGGTCCTCCGATAACTTCTCCGTTCTCATCGCGGCGTTTGGAGATCTGCGCGAGATACGCCTCGCCGTAGATCGTTGCCATGCCGAAGAACGCAGCAAGCCACATCCAGAAGATGGCTCCCGGGCCGCCGGATACGAGTGCGGTCGCACATCCTGCGATGTTTCCGGTTCCGACCTGTGCGGCGATCGCTGTTGCAAGTGCCTGGAAGGAAGTCATGCCGTCTTTTCCGGCCTTCTTACCCTTTAACGAGAAACCGCCGAAGACGCGGTTCCACGCGGTCTTAAACTTTCTTACCTGTACAAAGCGGGTCCGAACAGAGAAATAAACTCCCGTACCTACCAGCAGAAACAGCAGTACGCTGTTCCAGAGCACATCACTAATCTGCGCAATTGCCTGATTCAATGCATCCATTTTCTTTTCTCCCTTTCCATTCGACGTATGGTCTGAACGATGTGGATCACACATCCGCACCGTTTTGAGAAAAAAAATACCATCTCCTGCGGAATTTTTCCTGCAGAACATGGCTCTGATTGAAAAATACAGCAAAAAACCGCACTTCCGGAATTTTTTCGTTTCTGCGCACCGCTTTTTTTGTTCCGCGGCTGTTTTTCTTCTGTATCTTTTTTGACTCTGTCCTTTTGCCTGAGAGATTCTGCATCGCTGCATTGCACCTTCGGCACTCTTTTCAAGAGCTTCTCCAGAGACCACTCCGTTTTTAGTCCTCGCCGTCTCCCGTCCATTCTTGTTTTAAGAAGAGAACCAGCACCTGAAAGTTTTACTTCTTCGGTCGTGCACCTTTCGAAAATTAAATTTCCAAAGGCTCTCCGCACATTTTCTAAAAACTTCTACGTCTTTTTTTATTTTTGTAAAACTATAGCACCTGTGATAGGATTCGTCAATACCCCATGCCGTATTTTTTTCGGAATATTGCAAAAATATATAAAAAATCAGCAGATCTGCGCGCGCACGTCTCAAAATCGCATGCGCGGCACAGATCTGCTGTTCTCTTTTCCAAATATCTTTTATGACGCCTGGAACTGGCTATTGTACAGATTGTAGTAGAAGCCTTTCTTCGCAAGAAGCTCCTCATGGCATCCCTGCTCGATGATCTTTCCGTCTTTCATGACGAGGATCAGCGAAGCGTTGCGGATCGTGGACAGACGGTGGGCAACGACGAAACTCGTTCTGCCCTGCATCAGCTTGTCAAACGCCTCCTGAACCTGCAGTTCGGTACGGGTATCGATGCTGGAGGTCGCCTCGTCGAGGATCAGCATCGGCGGCAGGCAGAGCATGACACGGGTGATACAGAGAAGCTGTTTCTGCCCCTGGCTGATGCTGTCTTCGCTGAGAACCGTGTCAAGCCCCTTCGGCAGACGCTTGATAAACTCCCAGCTGTGTGCCTCTTTGGCCGCATTGACAATCTCCTCTTCCGTCGCATCCGGCTTTCCGAAGCTGATGTTGTCGCGCACGGTTCCCTGTTTGATCCAGGTATCCTGCAGCACCATACCAAAGCAGCTGCGGAGCGCATGGCGGGACAGTTCGTCGATCGGCTTTCCGTCGATGCAGATCTTTCCGGCATCGACATCATAGAAGCGCATCAGCAGGTTGATAAACGTCGTCTTTCCGCATCCGGTCGGGCCGACAATGGCAACACGCATGCCCGGCTGTACGTCAAGATTAAAGTTCTCGATCAGTTTTTTCTCTTTGTCATAACTAAATGCTACATCATCGATCGTCACATTTCCCGTCACGGTATCGATCATTCCGGCCGGGTCTGCACTCTCCTCTTTCTCTTCCAGAAGAGCAAAGATACGGCCTGCGCAGGCAAGCGCGTTCTGCATCTCGGTGATAACGGAACTGATATCATTGAACGGTTTCATATACTGGTTTGCGTACGACAGCAGAACGGAAAGTCCGCCGACAGTCAGCGCACCGCCCGGGATCATGAAAGCTCCCACAAGGGCAACACCGGCATAGATCACGTTGTTGACAAAACGGGTAGACGGGTTCGTTAAGGAACTGTAGAACACGGCCTGCTGGCTGTATTTCTGCAGATCTTTGTTGATCTCTGCAAAACGCTCGGAAGCTTTTTCCTCATAGCCGAACGCTTTGACTACTTTCTGGTTTCCGATCATCTCATCGATGAGTGCGGTCTGTTTTCCTCTCGTCTCACTCTGTTTCTGGAACATTTTGAACGAGCGGCCGGAAATAAATTTTGCCACGAAGAAGCTGAGAGGTGTCAGGCAGATCACAAGAAGGGTGATCCATACGTTCTTCGAGAACATGAAAAACAGTGTCACAATAATGGTTACGATGCCGGAGAACAGCTGCGTAAAGCCAAGCAGAAGACCGTCCGATAAGATATCGGTATCTGCGATAACACGGCTTACGATGTCTCCGGAGCTGTGCTGATCCAGATAGGACAGCGGCAGCACCTGGATATGACGGATCGCCTGGGAACGAAGGTCGCGCACGATGCGGTACGTCATACGGTTGTTGATCAGGTTCATGATCCATGCGGAAAGTGCGGAAACGAGGGTAAAGAATACGATTCGTTTCAGATAGAACCACATCTCCGGGAAATTGACCTGGTGGGCTGCAACGACCTCATCGATCGCATCGCCGAACAGGATCGGAATATAAAGCTGTAAAATAACGGTAACCGCAGCCAGGACAATACTAAGGCCTAAGAAAATTTTATAATTTCCGATAAACGCCATCAGCTTTTTCATGACCTGCATGCCGCTTTTTCCGGACTTGTTTTCTGTCTTTTTCATGCGATCACCCCGCTTTCGTTGTTATAAGCTGCACGCTCTTCCGGGAACTGGGAGAAGTAAATCTCGCGGTAAACCTCGCAGGTTTTCATCAGCTCGTCGTGTGTGCCGTTTCCTTCGAGCGTACCATTTCCAAGAACGAGGATCTGGTCTGCCTGACGGATGCCGGCGATTCGCTGGGATACGAGGAAGGTTGTCGTGTTTCCTTCGAGATTGTGGACGGCTTTGCGGAGTTTTGCATCCGTTGCAAAGTCAAGCGCACTCGAGCTGTCGTCCAGAATCAGGATTTCCGGTTTTTTTACCAGCGCACGCGCAATAGAAAGACGCTGTTTCTGTCCGCCGGAGAGGTTCTTTCCGTTCTGCTCCAGCATAAAATCGAGCTGATCCTGTTTGCCTTCTACGACTTCTTTCGCCTGAGCTGTGGTGAGCGCCTCCCAGATTTCTGCATCGGTGGCGTCCTCTTTGCCCCACTTCATATTGTCGCGGATGCTGCCTTTAAAGAGCACTGCTCTCTGCTGAACAACACCGACTTTATTGCAGAGCTCTTCTTTCGTGTAATTCTTTACATTCTCGCCGTCTACCATGACGTCACCGCTAGTCGCATCATAGAAACGGGAAATCAGGCTGACCAGCGTCGATTTTCCGCTTCCGGTACCGCCGATGATTCCGATGGTCTGGCCGCGTTTTGCGGTAAAACTGATATCCGATAAGCTCTCTGCACCGGCTCCTGCATAGGTGAAGCTGACATTTTTAAATGTAACAGCTGCATCGCCAGTTACTTTCTTTGCAGCGCCGCCTTTTGCCGGGTAGTTCATGGTTGTCGGAACCGCCAGTACGCCGGAGACACGCTCTGCACAGGCAACGGATTTGTTTAAGGTGATGATGAGTGATGCCAGTTTGATCAGCTCCACGATGATCTGCAGCATGTAGTTGTAAAGTGCGACAACCTGTCCCTGCTGCATACTGCCGATGTTGACCTGAAGGCCTGCCTGCCAGATCAGGACAACGGCTGCGATGTTGATGAGGACATAGGTCAGCGGATTTAACAGTGCGGAAATTTTTCCGACAAACTCGTTCAGACAAGTCAGCTCATCGTTGCTCTTTTCGAAATCGGCAACAGACTGCTCCTCACGGCAGAACGCACGGATGACACGGACACCGTTCAGATTTTCTCTTGTCATTCCGGTGACGCGGTCGAGTGCCGCCTGTACCTTTTTGAACAGCGGGATGCTGACCAGCATAATGCCGAATACGGCAACGAACAGGATCGGAATAGTAACCAGGAATACGATGGCACATTTTACGTTAACGGTAAATGCCATCACAACGGAACCGAATACGATAAACGGACTCCGCAGCAGCAGACGCAGACCCATGTTGATTCCGTTCTGCACCTGGTTGATATCGTTGATCAGACGGGTGATCAGCGTATCGGTTCCAATGGTATCCAGCTCCGTAAAGGACAGAGCCTGGATGTGGTCAAAGACCGCCTGGCGAAGCTCAGTTGCACAGCCGACGCTCGCTTTTGCCGCGAAATACTGCGCGGTGAAGCTGCAGCAAAGTCCGACTGCCGCCATCAGAACGAGGATTCCAAAACGGCCGACGATGTACGGACGGTTATTGCCTGCGATACCCACATCGATGATCTGAGCAACAACCATCGGCACCAGAAGGTCGAATACGACTTCCAGAAGCTTGAACAAAGGAGCGATGATGCTCTCTTTTTTGTAGTGCTTCAAGTAGACTCCAAGACTTTTCATCTTCTTTTTCACTCTCCATTTCTTTGTTTCTTGACATTGACAGTATAATCTCATATGATTAATACGAATAGTATTGTTTTTATAGCTTAGTGATACAATTTTAATATCATAGATAATTTCACGAAAGGAAGTCTCTTATGGAACTGCGCCAGCTTGAATATTTCCGCGTCATCGCCGAAACCGAAAGCATTCACGAGGCCGCCCGCCGCCTTAATATGTCCCAGCCGCCGCTCAGTTATCAGTTAAAGCAGCTGGAAGCCGAACTGAATGTCACTTTATTTGAACGCACCCGCCAGGGCGTCCGCCTGACCGAAGCCGGAAAACTGCTGTACGACCGCTCCGCCAACCTGCTCGAGTACGTGAAATCGACGGAGCTTGAGGTCGCAAAGGTCGGCAAAAAGCGGGTTCTGCGCCTCGGCATCACACCGACCACCGTTGCGACGATCATGCCGTGCGTCTCGCTTTTTTCCCGCCGCAATCCCGATGTCAACTTCGAGGTGCACGACGGCATCACCTACACGCTGTACCGCTATCTGATGGACGGCATCATCGACATTTCCATCGCCCGCACGCCGCTGCGGCTCGACGATGTCGACTATAAAATTTTAAGCTCTGAACCTATGATTGCCGTTTCTTCAAAAGATATGCTTCCCGAGAAGAACGGATCGCTAAAGCTCTCGGATCTTTTGAATATTCCGCTCATCATCTACCGCCGGTATGAGGCGCTCATCATGGATGCGTTCCACTCGCGCGGCATGGAGCCCGATCTTTTCTGCGTCTGCGACGATCCCCGCGGCGCGATGCTCTGGGCAAAGGAAGGCCTTGCCACTGCCATTTTCCCGCAGTCCATGAGCTCTCTCTGCCAGGGACTCCGCATCCAGCCGCTCGCAGAAAGCGACCTGGAAACGCAGATCGCCGTGATCTGGAAAAAGGGGCGGAAACTCTCTCCGCTTCTGCAGGACTTTGTCGATGCCTGCATGGAGAGCATATTATAATAGAAGAAGTCCGCTGCGCCGGTCTCTTTTTCAGGGATCAGCGCAGCGGACTTCCTTTTTTTATTTCTCATTCTTTTTACTGCACAAACAACAGCGCGATATTCAGCAGTGTCACAATCACCGCAATCGCAAACAGGGCAATTTTCAGCCGCAGACTGTTCGCGTATTTTCCCATGACTTTTTTCGAGGACGTCAGATAAATCTGCGTAAATACCGTAATCGGGAGCTGCATTCCAAGGAACATCTGTGAATAAAGAAGGCCCTGGAACGGGGAATCAATCAGAAGAATGACCGCTGCGGCCGGGATCATGGTAAGAAGGATTCCCCAGCGTGTCTCCTTACTCTTGATCTCATACGGCTTGTTAAAAATTCCCGAAAAAATCGTTCCGCCCGCCATTCCCGCGGTGATGCTCGATGAAATTCCGGCGAGCAGAAGCGCTGCTGCAAAAATCACCGATGCGGCATTTCCAAGGAGCGGTGTCAGCATCTTTCCCGCCGTTGCGAGATCATCCACCTGCTTTGCATTCTGCGGCTGGAAAAACGTTGCGGCCGCCATCAGGATCATTGCACTGTTGATGGCCCATCCGATGATCATGGAAAACAGGGTGTCTTTGAACTCATACTTTAACTGGCGCGCAATCACCTCATCATCCTCAAGATTCCACTGGCGGCTCTGAATAATTTCCGAGTGGAGAAACAGGTTGTGCGGCATGACGACCGCACCGAGGACGCTTAAGATGACCGGCATTGAGTGCTCTGGAAACGACGGTTTTACCCAGCCGACAGCCGCCTGCGCCCAGTCGATATCGGCGATCCAGACCTCAAAGAGGAATGAAAATCCGATCAGCGAGACAAACACAATGATCAGTTTTTCAATCCGTTTGTAAGCACTTGTAAACTCACAGATCAGAACCAGCATGAGAATCATCATGCTGCCGAGCTTGATCGGAATGCCGAACAGCATCTGGAACGCAATCGCACCGCCTAGGATCTCCGCCATTGCGGTCGCCACCGCTGCCATCATCGCCGTCGCAAGAATCGTGTTTTTCAGCCACGCAGGCAGATAGAGGCTCGCCGCCTCCGAGAGGCACTTTCCCGTGGCAATGCCGAGATGCGCCGCATTGTGCTGCAGAAAAATCAGCATGATCGTGGACAGGGTGACCATCCACAGAAGCTCGTAGCCGTAACCCGATCCGGCGGCAATGTTGGATGCCCAGTTTCCCGGGTCGATAAAACCGACCGTGACAAAAAGTCCCGGGCCGAGATAGCGGAGAAAATTCATGCCCGCCGTCTCTTTTCGTTTTCGATTTTGTTTCATATTCTTTCCTTTCTGACAATTTGATACGGAACCGGCCCATCCAGGACCGGCAGAAATCGTTTTGTGGTGGTTTTGGTTGCTTTAGTTAGTTGTAACTAACTGCATTGTACATGGGATTTTTCAAAAAGTCAAATCCTGTTTTCTCTTTCTTGTGCTTCATCGTCCGCTGTGCTACAATAAAACTGCTTATTTTGAACTAAAAGGAGAATTTTTATCATGATACGACTTGCCGTCCCGGAGGATTTTACTTCGATCATGTCAATCTATGCGTACGCCCGCTCTTTTATGCAGGAAACCGGAAATCCGAATCAGTGGGGAAACCATTTTCCGCCGGAGGAGCTGATTCACAACAGAATCCGTGACAAACAGCTTTTTGTCCTGGAAGAAAACGGCACGCTGCACGGCGCGTTTGCCTTCATCATCGGTGAGGATCCGACGTATCTGCAGATCGACGACGGCTCCTGGCTCTCCGATGCGCCGTATGGCACGATCCACCAGGTTGCCTCAGACGGAACAATCCACGGATTTTTCTCCCAGATCGTCGATTACTGCTGGGCACAGATCCCGCACCTGCGCGTCGATACGCATGCGGACAATCAAATCATGCAGCATCTGATCCAGAAAAACGGATTTGAACGGCGCGGCATCATCTACGTGCTGAACCACTCTCCGCGGATTGCGTTTGAACGCGTAAAATAAAACACCAAACGAAAACACCGGATCGTCACCGCTTCGCAGACTTTTCAGCCGCGGAATCACCGTTGGATCCAGATAATATAAGGATCCGACGACCTGTCCCATCATCCCATTTTTCGATCTTTCGTGTGTCATTTTTTTACCAGCCTTACATCTTCTTACTCTCCTGTATACACTTGCCCGTACCGAAATGCAAAGAAAATCCGCTTTTTCCCCTCTGTTTCTGCACATTCCTTTGTGCAGAATACAGATGCAGAAAAAACGGATTTTCTTTTGCATTTTTCTTTATGCGTGGATTTCTCTGTTCTCGTCCCCGGACTCGTTTACGCCGAATTCGTAATCATTGCCCGGCAGAATCATGTTCAGCAGGATTCCTGCGATGGCTGCAATGGCAAGTGCAGTCAGGGTGACGGTCGTTCCGCCGATCGTAAAGGAGAGACCGTTGCTGAAGCCCAGTCCGCAGACAAAGATGACGCCCGCGATGATCAGGTTTCTCGATTTGGTCAGGTCTACTTTATTCTCTACCACGTTGCGCACACCGATGGCAGAAATCATACCGTACAGCATGAAGCTGACGCCTCCGATGATAGAGGACGGCATGGTGCTGATGAGTGCCGATACCTTCGGAATGAAGCTGACGATAATCGCAAAGACTGCGGCAATACGGATGACTCTCGGGTCATGTACGCGGCTCAATTCCAGAACGCCGGTGTTCTCGCCGTACGTCGTGTTGGCCGGTCCGCCGATGAAACCTGCCATTGCGGTTGCAAGACCATCGCCGAGCAGGGTTCTGTGCAGGCCCGGATCAGAAAGGAAGTTCTCTCCTACGGTTGCAGAGATCGCCGACATATCGCCGACATGCTCCATCATGGTCGCGATCGCGATCGGTGCCATGATCATAATGCTGGTCAGATCGAATTTGCAGAGCTGCAGCGGCGGAAGTCCGACGATGCCTGCCTGTGCAACCGGCACAAAGTTGATGATCACGGATCCGTCCGGATTTTTGATGCCGAGTGCATTCAGGACAACTGCCACAGCGTAGGCAATCACAACGCCCATCAGAATCGGAATGATTTTGAACATTCCTTTTCCCCAGATGTTGAAAATGATGATGACTGCCAGCGCAACCAGTGCCAGGAACCAGTTCGTCGAAGCATTATTAATGGCGGAACCAGCAAGGCTGAGGCCAATGCAGATGATAACCGGACCTGTGACAACCGGCGGCAGGTAGCGCATCACGCGTTTGACGCCGACCATGCGGATGATCAAGGCAAAAATCAGGTACAGAAGACCTGCTACCACAATACCTCCGCAGGCATAGGCTGCCTTGTCGTTGACACTCATGCTGGCATATTTTCCGGTATTCAGGTTTGCAACAGCGGCGAAACCGCTTAAGAATGCAAACGAAGAACCAAGAAATGCCGGTACTTTAAATTTCGCGCACAGATGGAACAGCAGGGTTCCAAAGCCGGCGCAGAACAGTGTGACGGATACGGTAAGACCGCGGGACGGCCCCTCGCCGCATGCGTCTACAAAGTAGCTGTTTACCAGAATCGGCACCAGAATGGTTGCACCGAACATGGCAAACATGTGCTGCAATCCGAGAATCAGCATTTTAGGAATGCCGAGCTTTCTCGCATCGCGGAGGACTCCATTAGACTCGTTCATACGTCTCTCCCTCTCATTTGTTTTTCCTTCCCATTATAGGCGTTATATCGTTCAAATACAAGCGAAAGATTGCGGGTCTCTCAATTTTCAAACGGGCGGACACGTAAAGTAACTCCTAAGGTATCGCAGATCTCCTGGCACTTCTGAATTTTCTCCTCTGGCATGACTTTCTCGACAACCGTCATCACAACATTCGGCACATACTGTTTGGAAAGAACCGCAAACTCCTTGATCGCCTCGTACGACTGGATGCCGAATTTCGACCGCGTGAGCTCCAGAAATTCCTTTTCATCCGGCGCGTTTAAGGAAATCGAGACGGTATCGAATCTTCCCTTTAATTCCGGGGTGACATCTCTTCCATAGATCAGGTTGGCAAGACCGATCGTATTCAGACGCACTTTCAGGTTCGGATACGTTTCTTTTAAGGAATCGATCACCCGGCAGACATCCTCAAGCCGCTCAAGCGGTTCTCCGAAGCCGCAGAAGACCAGTTCATTGATCACGTTCAGATCGTACTGTGCGAACAGCTCCAGCATCGTCTCAACGGATGGCTCGCCCTCTTTTAACCACAGTGTATTTCCCTCCTGCTGCTGTTTCGTCTGGCGCAGACAGAACACACAGCTGCACGGGCATTTGTTTGTCATGTTGACATAGACATTTTTTCCGGTAAGATCGCCGCTCTTTGCAAGGTCGAGATACCCTTCCTCGCCGACGGCTCCGGTTACAGTATATAAATACATTACGCTTCCTCCGTTAAGTCCTTCATAAACATTTCAAAGCAGAGTCCCCAGTAGCTCGGCACTTCGTTTTCTTCGCAGTAGCGGATGCATTTCGATACGTAATCCGCCGCCTTTTTCACCGACTCGTACAGGCTGCGGCCGTTCAGATACCTGCCTGCGATAATTGCCGCAATGACATCTCCCGTACCGCTCCGGTCGCCGCCGATGCGGTCTACCATGACGATCTGGAAATCCTCGCCTTTGTTATAGATAAAGTTGGCAATCTGTGTCTGGTTAAAGTGGATGCCCGTCACCACGATGTGTTTCGGTCCCCGCTCCGCCAGTTTTCCGCACATCTCTTTCAGCTCCTCAATCGAAGCCCCGTTCTCCGGATACGGCGCATCGATCAGTGTGCAGAGCTCTGTCAGGTTCGGCGTGATGATATCCGCGTAGTGAACCAGTTCTTTCATCTTTTCGCACATCTCTTTCGTGTACGTCCGATACAGCTTCCCATAGTCCCCCATGACCGGATCGACGATGACAAAGTTGCGGTCCGTCTTAAAATGGCGGATAAAATCAAGCACGATATCCACCTGCTGTTCCGATCCTAAGAAGCCGGTCGAGATCGCATCGAAATCGAGCTTCAGATCCTTATAGGTCTGAATGTAATCCTTCATCCGGTCAGTATAATCATCAAAGTAATACGTCGGAAACTGCGTGTGTGCTGAGAGAATTGCGGTCGGAACTGCCACCGCCTGAATCCTCAGCGCCGACACGATCGGCGCCATCACAGCCGTCGAGCACCGGCCAAAGCCTGTCAGATCGTTAATCAGTGCTATCTTTTTCTGTTTTTCCATGTTGTTCTCCTCTTTTTTTCAGGATGCCTCCGCATCTGTTTCATGTCTATTTTTGCACACTCGCGTCTTATTTACAAGTTTTTTTCCGGACAAAAAGAAAAGGGGCTGTCGGGAAATAGACCGCCCCGTATGTAAAATGATCGGATAACTGAATTTTGTCTTTTTTCTGATTCATTTCTGCTCTCTCTTTAAAGTTTTTCCGTCTCCTCGCGCAGCGCTGCCGTCAGCTTTCTTGTCATCTCAAGATAGCTGTTCAGCTCTTCTGCCGAGAGTTTTCCATATGCACGTATCTCCGCCCCGCGCAGCCGGTCCGTCGTATTTATCTCCAGTTCCCGTCCGGCATCCGTCAGCAGAATCCTCTTTTTGTTCCGCATTCCCGGGATGAGCTCGAGCTCCACAAGGCCTTTCTGTGCCAGTCCCGCATCACCTGCTCCATCAGAAGCTTCGTGATCTTCTCTTCCAGACCGCAGCCCACGTAATACAAAGTTCCCCTGCCGGTCTGTTTTCTCATCACGGCTGCGAATTCCAGATAGAACGCATCCGCGTAATGGAACAGCACTTCCGCATCCTGCACCTGAATCATATCACGGAAAATTCCGCCTGTGCCTTCCACGCCCTCGAACACGCCGCTTCCCACAACCGGGAATGCATCATAGTCCTGCAGGCTCTCCGTCTCTTCTACGGTCAGACCCGCAAGCGCATTGTAGTGCACCGGCAGTGTCTCGCCGAACGGAACGTTGTTGTCCGCATCTTTCACGGCGTGTCGGTACGTCACGATTACGGTTCCGCCGTTTTTCACAAACGCTTCCACCTTTTCTTCCATCTCCGGCTTCGTAATGATCATCTGCGGCAGGAAAATATTTTCGGAATGATTGATCACAATACCCATTTTCGCTTTCCCCATTTCTCTATCTTGTATCTTTCCTTTTTTCAACAGTACAAATTCTGTCTCTTATACACATCTGACGCTGCCGACGACTAGTCGAGTGTAG
>ERZ1026971.491-NODE-491-length-19478-cov-9.470731_pt1 | contig 19478 bp, 16 predicted proteins | sample MGYA00519294_ERZ1026971 | MGnify/ENA primary metagenome ERZ1026971 (study PRJEB26926, sample SAMN06164664) | human gut metagenome | biome: ENVO:00009003; feature: ENVO:2100002; material: ENVO:00002003 | host: Homo sapiens | place: USA | collected 2012 ... | reverse complement strand
GAGATACTGATCGGTCTCGTGGGCTCGGAGATGTGTATAAGAGACAGGTACCGGACCCCGGCACCATGATGATGTTTTCTTCCATTGTATCACCTTAACTCAATCTTACTTGATCTTACTGCACTGTAGGGGCCGGGCATGCCCGGCCCTCCACCTTGCCTTTGCTTCCCTCTTATGGATTATAACGGTTGTTTTTATCGCAGCCGTCGGTTGCCCTTAAGAGAGTTATTCTTTTTACGTCCCGGGCCGGGCATGCCCGGCCCCTACTCTAAACGTTGGGGTTATATTCATCCAAATTCCATTTCAATGGATTTTCCCGAATATATCTTTTTATTTCCAGATATGCGGCTTCATCCCGGATGACATGGTCATAAAATGACCGCTGCCACAACGGAACACCCGGATGTTCCATGTGGAACATCTTGGATACATACGCCTTATAGCTGCCCACCACTGCGGATAAATCTTTTACGCCCTGCGGAAAAATCAAAATCACATGCACATGATTGGGCATGACCACATATTCGTCCACGGTCACTTCCGGGAAATGCTCCGGTATGGCTGTTATCCCCTGCGCGGCCATTTGGCCGATGCCGTTTGGCTCGCCTGCCGCACCAAACACACATTGCTTATGATGCGTGCATACCGTCACAAAATAATGATTTGCGGTTTTATAATCGTAATTTTGCAAACGGGGATTTTGGCGTGGACGAAGAATTTTGTAATCCATGGTGTATGACCCACAAACAGGCGGTATTTTTTATGCGGCGGGCCGGGCATGCCCGGCCCCTACATGGGCGGTGCGCAATTTATCACACATCCAAATTCGCGTACTTTGCGTTCTTCTCAATAAACTGCCGTCTCGGCTCGACCTGCTCGCCCATCAGGATGCTGAACGCCTCGTCCGCACGCTCGGCATCCTCGATTTTGATCTGCACGATGACGCGGTTGTCGGGGTTCATCGTGGTCTCCCACAGCTGGTCGGGGTTCATCTCGCCCAGACCTTTGTAGCGGTTGACCTTCGCGCCGGGCATTTCGGCGCTCAACAGCTTCATTTCGTCGACATTGTAGGCGTACTTGACGGTCTGGCCCTTCTGCAGCTTGAACAGCGGCGGCTGGGCGACGTAGACATAGCCGTGGTCGATCAGCGGGCGCATATAGCGGAAGAAGAAGGTCAGCATCAGCGTGCAGATATGCGAGCCGTCCACATCGGCATCGGCCATGATGAAGATCTTATGGTAGCGGACTTTGCTGATATCAAACTCGTCGCCGATGCCGGTGCCCAGCGCAGTCACGACGGGCATCAGCTTGTCGTTGCCGTAGATGCGGTCCGCGCGGGCCTTTTCGACGTTCAGCATCTTGCCCCACAGAGGCAGGATGGCCTGAATGTTGGAGTCACGGCCCATCTTGGCCGAGCCGCCTGCAGAATCGCCCTCCACGATGAACAGTTCGGTCTTGGAGGGGTCTTTTTCGTGGCAGTCGGCCAGCTTGCCGGGCATACGGTTGGATTCCAGCGCGCTCTTGCGGCGCACCAGCTCGCGGGCCTTCTTGGCGGCGGCGCGGGCGCGGGCGGCCTGGGTCGCTTTTTCCAGAATTGCCTTCGCGACGGCGGGGTTTTCCTCAAAGAACTCGGTCAGCGCCTTGTAAACCACATTGTTGACCAGGCCCTTGATGAAGGTGTTGCCCAGCTTCGCCTTCGTCTGGCCCTCAAACTGCGCCTCCTGCAATTTCACGCTGACGACGGCAATGATGCCCTCGCGGGCGTCGGGGCCGGACAGGTTCTCGTCCTTGTCCTTCAAAATGCCCTTGGCACGTCCATATTCGTTCAGCACGCGGGTCAGGGCCAGCTTAAATCCCTCCTCGTGGGTGCCGCCCTCGGGGGTGTGGACGTTGTTGGCAAAGCTCAAAAGCAGCTCGTTGTAGCTGTTGTCGTAGTATTGCAGTGCGACCTCGGCCACAGCGCCCTGGCCCTCGCCCTTCATATACATGACCTGCGGGTGCAGCGGCGTTAAGTCGCGGCGCTCACACAGGTAGCTGACGAAGGAGCGGATGCCGCCCTCGTAGCACATCGTCTCGGTGCGCATCTCGCCGGACTGCTCGTCCTGGGGGCGGTCCGCGTCGGGGCGCTCGTCGGTCAGGGTGATCTTGACACCGGCGTTCAGGAACGCTTCCTCGCGCAGGCGCTTGAGCAGCGTTTCATAGCGATAGAGCGTCGTTTCCTGGAACATCTCCGGGTCGGGCTTAAAGGTGACTGTCGTTCCGGTAGAAGCCGCCGCGCCGATTTTTTTCAGGTCGCCGTCCGGCTTGCCGCGCTTGAAGCTCTGCTCATACTCGGCCCCGTCGCGGCGCACGCGGACAGTCAGCCACTCGGACAGGGCGTTTACGACGGACGCGCCGACGCCGTGCAGACCGCCGGCCACTTTATAGCCGGAATCCTCGCCGCCGAACTTGCCGCCGGCGTGCAGCACGGTGTAGACGACGGTCACAGCCGGGATGCCCAGCTTGGGCTGGATGTCCACGGGGATGCCGCGTCCGTTGTCCGAGACCTCAATGATGTTGCCGGGCTTGATGGTCACTTCAATATGGGTGCAGTATCCGGCCAGTGCCTCGTCGATGGCGTTATCGACGATCTCATAGACCAGATGATGCAGGCCGGAAGGCCCGGTGGAGCCGATATACATGCCGGGGCGCTTGCGCACAGCCTCCAGACCCTCCAGGACCTGGATCTGCGCACCGCCGTAGGCATGGTCGGTAGCCGTCTCGCGGTTGGTTTCGGTGATGATTTCTTCTGCCATGAAATGATAGCCTCCTGTTGTGGGTGGGTATCTCTATACATCCCGTTTTCGGATGTTCTGTAGGGAGGGGTCTTGACCCCTCCGTGTTTACGCGGCTGCCTGTCTGCGGAGGGGTCAAGACCCCTCCCTACAAAGCAAAAATAAACGGCAACCATAATTTTAAAATTCTAATTTTTCCGCTCTTTTTTTCAGCGCGGCGGGCGATAACTGACTGATATAAATGGTCTCGTCGGGGAAATCGGTGACAAGAAAGCTCTTGGGCAGCGTGCCCGGGGCGCAGAGATCCACGACGGCGCCCTCGCTCTCGGCGTGGCGGAAGTATTCCTCCGTCCGCCGCGACGCCCCGGCTGTGTCCAGATCAAACACCCCGATCACATCCCGGGTATTCAGGACAAAGTCCTGGCCTGCGTGAAAGTACAAATCCTGCACCTCCCTGTAGGGGCCGGGCATGCCCGGCCCTCCACTCTGCGTCATTGCCCGTCAGCGGGCAGCCGCCGTACTGCTGTGGGCCGGAGCTGTCCGGCCCCTACGCTTCTTCGACCACTCCGCCCTTCACCATCACAATTTTCCCATTGGTACGCGCAAAAGCGGCGGTGTCGCAGGTGGTCACAATCGTCTGGTGCTCGCCCATGCGGGTCAAAAGGTAGGTCTGGCGCTCGTCGTCCAGCTCGCTCAAAACGTCGTCCAGCAGCAAAACCGGGTGCTCACCGAACAAATCACCGACCACTGTCGCCTCGGCCAGCTTCATTGCCAGCACGCAGCTGCGCTGCTGGCCCTGACTGCCAAACACCCGGGCGGGCTGGCCGTCCAGCAAAATTTCCAGATCTTCGCGGTGTGGCCCGGCCAGGCAGAACCCGGCGCGCAGCTCGGCACTGCGCATGGCCCGCATCTTTTCGGTCAGCGCCGCGGCGGTGGGGGCCGCGGTGCACATCTGGTAGTTCAGCGCCAGCACCTCGGCACCGCGGGAGATGTCCTTATAATTCTGCGCGGCGATGGGAGCCGCCGCCGCCAGAAACTTGCAGCGGTGCTCCATGATGAGCGCGCCGTACTCGGCCAGCTGCTCGTCGTAGGTGTCCAGCAGCATATTGCCGTTTGGCGTAATATCGTAGCTTTTCAGCAGGGCGTTCTTCTGGGCCGTCAGCCGCATGTACCGCCGCAGCGCCACAAGGTAGGGCCGGTAGACCTGGCACAGTGCGGAATCCATGAACCGCCGCCGTCCGTCCGGGCCGCCCTTGACCAGCCCCAGCAGGTCCGGCTCAAAGACGACGGCCTGAAAGTTCCCCGCCAGCGCCGCCGCGCGCCCAACATCCGCGCCGTTTAATTTGCCGGTGCGGCCCGGGCGCTGGCTCTGCCTGCTGCCCACGGTCAGGCGGATGGATTTTTCCACGTCCTGTGTCTCAAACGCGCCCTCGATGACCGAAAAGTCACAGCCGCGCCTGATAAGCTCCGCGTCCTTTGACCCGCGAAAGCTCTTGCCGCCGGTCAGCAGCCAAATAGCCTCCAGCAGGTTCGTCTTGCCCTGGCCGTTCGGGCCGCACAGCACGGTCAGGTGCGGGTCGGGGTGCAGCTCTGCGTGGGAAATATTGCGGTGATCCGTTACTTCTAAGTGCGTTAAGCGCATTACGCGCCCTCCGCGATCTGCACGGTCTGGCCGTCCAGCTCCACGGTATCCCCTGCGCGGCACTTTTTGCCGCGCATCGTGCAGACCTCGCCGTTGACCTTAACGGCCCCGCCCTGGATCAGCTCCTTCGCCTCGCCGCCCGTCTCGCACAGACCGGCGAACTTGAGCAGAGCATCCAGCTTGATAAACTCGGTAGTGATACGAATCTTTTCCATACAATTCCTTCTATTGCAGCGGCAGGGGCCGGACATGTCCGGCCCGCGGCCTTGCGGCAACTGCCCGTCAACGGGCAAGCCTTTTTATGTTGCGGGCCGGTCATGCCCGGCCCCTACGGAGCAGCGTTGTTTTTACCCCTCGTTCTTGAACCGTACCGGCAGCACCAGATAGATAAAGTCCTTGCCGTCCTCGGGCAGGAGCTTGACGGGGCTTAAGGGTCCGTTGATTTCCAGCACCATCTTCTCACACTTCGAGAAGCGCAGTGCATCCAGCAGATACCGGTTGTTGAAGCCGATCTCTACCGCGTCGCCCTCCATCGAGACCGGCGCGAACTCGTCCACGACCTTGCCCAGCGGCGTCTGGCAGCGGACCGTCACGCGATCCTCGGCAAAGGAGATGCGCAGCGGGTTCTTCAAACGCTCGGTAATAATGAGCGACGCACGCTCGATCGTGTCGATGAAGTTCTTACATTCCACGGTAACACGTGTTTTTCTGTCCTTCGGGATGACGCTCTCATAGTTGAGGAAGTCGCCCTCGATCAGGCGGCTCATGATCGTATAGCCGTTGGAGGTAAACACGACATAGCGGCGGTTCGCGTCGATCTTCACGTCGTCGTCCGCGCCGCCCATAATTTTCAGCAGCTCCTGCAGTGTCTTGGCGGGGATGATGATGCGGATGTCGCGGGTGCACTCGACGTCGCGCTGGATAATGGCCAGCCGGTAGCCGTCCAGGGCCACAATCGTCAGGCTGCCCGGCTCAATGACGAACAGCTCGCCGGTGTGGGCGGGCTTTTTGTCGTCCTGGCTGACAGCATAGATGGTTTTCTCGATCATCTCGCGCAGCATGCCGCACTTGACGGTCATCGTATTGTCGGCGCCGGTCACGGGCAGGCTCGGATAATCGCTGGCGTTCAGCGCGGGGATCTCAAATTCTGCCACACCGCCGCTGATTTTTGCCTGGCCCTCGTCGTTCAGCTCAATGCAGACATCGCCCGCAGGCATACGGTTGACCATGGCGCTCAGCAATTTAGCGTCAAGTACGGTTTCACCGGGTACAAGCACGTTGCATTCAATTGTGGTCGTGATGCCCATTTCCATATCGTAGCCGGTCAGCGTCAGGTTAAAGCCTTCGGCTTTCATGTAGATGCCTTCCAGCACAGGGATGGCGGCGCGGTTCGTGATCGCGCGGGAAACGCCGTCGATGGCGCTGGCCAGCAGTGTTTTTTCGCATTCAAATTTCATGTTTCTATCTCTTTCTCCGGCTTTTTTGGAAAAAAGCCTCGGTAAAAAACGTTCAGCGGTCTCTAGGAAGGGTGCTCCTTCTGTTTTCCACAGTCGGAGCGGTGTTTTGTAGGTGTGAGGAAGTGTATTTTGCGGTTCCGTTCGCAGAAACTATTAAACTATGGTAGTAGTCGTAGTAGGGGGTGTTAGTTTCGTGGAAAACTCCGCGGGACCCGATTGCGCCGCGAAAAATCGCGGGTGGATTGTTTTGAACAGTCTGTGGACTTTTCTGTGGAAAACCCGGAAAACTCCTTTTTTCAACAAGCCCCGTGGAATACGCGCTGTTGATAACTGAAAACTTTGTTGAAAAACGCGGCGTTCTTTCTTTACAAAGAAAGAACCAAAGAAATTCTAAATGCTCGGGTGAGAATGTGCGATGCTGCGTACAGTCCATCTCAAATCCCGTCCACTGGATAACATATTGAAAGTTCTTTGCCTACTTTCTTTCAAGAAAGTAGGTCAGGTGCGGACGTTTTTCATGATGTCGCTGCACATCTCTTTCAGGTGCTGGTCGCGCTTGATGTTTTCCTCCATCGTTTTGATGGAATACACCACCGTGGAATGATCGCGCTGGAACTCCTGCCCGATGGCCTCCATGCTCATGCCGGTCACCTCGCGGATAATGTACATCGTCATCTGCCGCGCCGCGCTCACATTCGCATTGCGCTTCTTGCCGCGGATGTCCGCCGGCATCACATTGTAGGTGCGCGCGACCTCGTTCAGGATCTTCTCGATCGTGACCGGGATCGGCTGGCTGTCGTTCAGCGTGTCCTTGATCGCCGTCGTCGTCACGCCGATGCACGGCTCGATGCCCTCCAGCAGATAGTAGGCGTTCAGCTTTTTGACCGCACCCTCCAGCTGGCGGATGTTCTGCTTCAAGTGGTTCGCAATGTACTCGGCCACGTCGTTCGGCAGGTCCAGATTCAACAGCTCGGCCTTGCGCTTGACGATGGCAACGCGGGTTTCAAAATCCGGCGGCTGGATGTCGGCGGTCAGGCCCCACTCAAACCGGGTACGCAGACGCTCCTCCAAGGATTTGATCTCTTTCGCGGGGCGGTCCGACGCGATGACGATCTGGCGGCCATCGTTGTGCAGCGTGTTGAAGGTGTGGAAAAACTCCTCCTGCGTGCTCTCCTTGCCGGCCAGGAACTGGATGTCGTCAATCAAAAGCACGTCCGCCTTGCGGTAGCGCTGGCGGAACTGCTCCATCGTTGCCGTCTTGATGGCGGTGATCGTCTCGTTCGTGAATTTTTCACAATCCACGTAAACAATGTTGAAATCCGGGTGGTTCTTCTGGATCTCAATTTTGATGGCGTTCAGCAGGTGCGTCTTGCCCAGACCCGACGGCCCGTAGATGAACAGCGGGTTGTACGCGCCGGAGGGGTTCGCGGCCACGGCCTGCGCGGCGGCAAACGCAAACTGGTTCGACGGACCCTTGATGAAGTTCTCGAACGTGAACTCGTACCGCCCGCTGGGCAGGTCGTTCTCGTCCAGCTTCGGCTTCTCGGCAGCCTTGCCGCCGTCCGGTGCGGGCGCGGCCAGCACAAACTTCAGCTCCACCTCAAAGCCGAGGATCGAGGCAAACGCCTCCTTGAGCAGATCGGCATAGCGCGCCGCCGCAAACCGCATGACGACGTCGTTGGGAACCTCCAGGATGATGATGTTCGTGCCCTCAAAATTCAGCAGATTGAGGTCCTGGATGAAAACTCTGTATGATGCATCGGATACTCGTCCTTTGCAGTACGCCTTGACGGCGTCCATTACATCATTGAAGGAATCCATGATTCTCGATACTCCCCACTTCCTGTTATAAGTAAACGCCCCATATCCAAACAGGGCGCAAAAATACTAAATACAGTATACCACAAAACCGGGTTTTAAACAACACCTATATATAATAAAGTAGGAATTTTTTTATAAGCCGGAATTGTTGAAAATTTTTCCGCGGAGCAAAGAAAAATAAAAGTTTTCCACAACAGATGCAATTTTCAACAGTAAATAGTACAAAATGTAGTGGATAACTCTCTGTAGCTCCAATTCTTTGACGCGGGAGCGAAAAATTCTGCCCAAACCCCCTTGACAAAGTGGGGGTAAATCGCGTATAATCTAACTCTGCAAGGCTGCCCCAGTGTATGGGCGAAGCCCTGAGCAAACAGCCCATACCGGGATTTCAACAGGAGGAATGAAAAATGAAGCGTACTTTCCAGCCCAAGAAGCGTCAGCGCAGCCGCGTCCACGGTTTCCTGAACCGCATGGCTACCAAGAATGGCCGCAAGGTCATCGCCCGCCGCCGTGCGAAGGGCCGTAAGAGCCTGACTGTCTGATAACTTCAGAGAATTAAGTGAACAAAAGGGTTGCTGATTGTAAAATCGGCAGCCCTTTTTTCAAATATGGCTTTACAGAAGCCGGGATTCATTATAATATATGTGTAGGAATGCCTTCCCCTTGGGGAAGGTGTCCGTGGCCCCGACCACGGACGGATGAGGGAAAACCTTCCGGATATTTCCCGCAAATGGGTTTTGACCGAAAGGTTTGCCCTCATCAGCCGCCTGCGGGCGGCAGCTTCTCCCGAGGGAGAAGCCTTGGGAGGATACTACTATGCGTTACCGCACTTTAGATAAAAACTGGCAGTTCAACCGGGTGTATGGCCGGGGCAAAAGCTATGTGCATCCGCACTGCGTTTTGTATGTGGCCAAAAACCGGCTGGGCTATACCCGCATCGGGCTGACGGCCACCAAAAAGGTCGGCCATGCCGTGCAGCGCAACCGCGCCCGCCGCGTCATGCGCGCCGCTTTGTCGGAGCACCTGGCCCAGAACATCGGCGGGTATGACATCATCCTGGTCGCCCGCGGCCAGACCCCCCGCCTGAAAAGCACCCAGCTGAGCAAAACGCTGGGCAAGCTGTTTGCAAAGGCCGGTCTGCCCGACAAGGCCGCCCCGGCCCCCGGGCCCGAGACGGCCCCGCAATGATCGCCCGCCTTCTCATCGCGCTTTTGCGCGGCTATAAAAAATATATCAGTCCGCACCTCGGGCATCACTGCCGGTTCATACCCACCTGCAGTGAATACGCCATGCAGGCGCTCGCCGTACACGGCCTTGTAAAGGGTCTGATTTTAACGGTGTGGCGTCTTTTAAGATGCCAGCCCTTTGCAAAATTCGGCTATGACCCGGTACCCGAAAAGGGTAAGTGGGTCAACCCGGAGCGAAGGCTGACGAAAGATAATAGATAAAAGATAAAAAAACATACCGTAGGGGCGGATTCCATATCCGCCCGCGGCACCTGCCGGAAGCTGCACGGGCGCATATAGAATGCGCCCCTACGGCGGCAGAGATTTTTGAGCGGTGCGCCAGCACCGCGACCCACCAATTTTATTATCTATTATCTCCACAACTTCCGCCTCTCATGTCTTTGCACTGCGCAGCAGAGACCTACATAAAAATAAAGGTCCCGGGCGCAGACGGGGCAGAAGGAAAGGCTATGTCTTTTATGTATTTCCTGGCCGTATTGATCGGCCCGCTGGTGAAGATCCTGTACAGCTTCATCGGCAACTACGCGGCAACCATGATCGTTGCCACCCTCATCCTCAAGCTGCTGCTGTTCCCCCTGAGCATCCATCAGCAGAAGTCCACGGCCAAGATGTCCGTGTTCCAGCCGCTGATCACCGAGATCCAGCAGAAGTACAAGAACAACCCCCAGAAGCAGCAGGAGGAGCTGATGAAGCTCCAGCAGGAGCACGGCTACAACCCCATGGGCGGCTGCATGCCCATGCTGCTGACGATGCTGGTCCTGTTCGGCTTCCTGGGCGTTGTGTACTACCCCGTACACTACATCTTCGGCGTCAGCAATGAGGCCGTCAAGGCCGCGTGCGAGGCCATCGGCCTGGCAACGACCAACACCTCCACGATGCAGACCGCGCTGATCCAGGCCATCCACAACGGCGCGTCCATCGACCCGTCCATCATCTCCGCCAGCGTTGTGGCCGAGATCCAGAACTTCAACACCTCCTTCTTCGGCATGGATATGTGCGATGTGCCCGGCTTCCACCTGACCCCCATCGCCATCTTCCCGGCCATCGCCACGGTCACGATGTTCGTCAGCTACTTCATCACCCAGAAGCTCTCCGGCATGGATGCCCAGATGCAGGGCAGCATGAAGGTCATGATGCTCGTCATGAACCTGATGTTCGTCACGTTCTGCTTCAATGCCCCCGTCGGCTTCTCCCTGTACTACGGCGTGTCCAACGTGGTCCAGATCTTCCAGTCCTACGTGACCTACAAGATCTACAGCCCCGAGAAGTTCAAGGCCCAGTATGAGGCCGAGCTTGCCGCCAAGCGCGCCGAGAAGAAGAAAAAGCGCACCGTCACCGTCGAGCAGAACGGTAAGCAGGTCGAAAAAGAGGTCACCCTGGGCGAGGCCAACAAGCTGCGCCTGGAGATGGCCCGCCAGCGCGAGGCCGAACTCTACAAGGACGAGCGCACCACCCCACTGAATAAGGATTAAAATATACGACGCACCAACCGTAGGGGCGCATTCTATATGCGCCCGCCCCGCTCCCCGTTGTGATGAACGTAACGATAAGAAATAAGAAGGAGGTTCCCCCTATGCGCAGTATGGAAATGAGCGCCAAGACCGTTGAGGCCGCCGTACAGGCCGCCTGCGAGGCTCTCGGCGTTGACCGTGATGACATCAACGTAAGCTACGAAGTCCTCGAATTCCCCACCCGCAAGCTGTTTAAGACCATTCCCGCCAAGGTCCTCGTGAAGGTCGAGGAGCCCGAGGCGGAAAAGCCGGCTGAAGTTTCCACAAAGCCCGCCGAGGTTGTTGAAATCTCTGACGAGACCGCCCCTGAAATCCAGAAGGAGGTCGTCGAGGATATGGTCGAGGAGGCTGAGTTGGCCCCCGTCCCCGGTGAGGAAGTCGAGGTTCCCCTTGACATCGACGCCAACCCGCGCCTGCAGGCCGCCGTTGACTACCTGACCCCGATCTTCAACCTGATGGGTGTGGAAAACTTCACCTTCACCGCTGTCAAGAAGGGCGCTGCCACGGTCCTGAAGGTCTCCGGCGAGCACATGGGCGCGCTGATCGGACGCCGCGGCGAGACGATGGAGTCCCTGTCCTACCTCGCCAGCCTCGTTGTGAACCGCATGGAGGGCCCTTACGTCAAGCTGGGCCTGGATGTCGGCGGCTACCGCAACAAGCGCGAGGACGACCTCTCTGCCCTTGCCAGACGCATTGCAGACCGCGTCATCCGCACGGGCTGCTACTATGAGATGGAGCCAATGAACCCCTACGAGCGCCACATCATTCACACGGCCATCGCCGAGATCGACGGTGTGCGCAGCGAGAGCAAGGGCGACGGCCCGGCCCGCCATGTGGTGCTGTACTCCACCGACCCCGATGCCTGCAACCTGCCTGACCGCGACAACGCCCGCAACCAGCGCGGCGGACGCCGTGACGGTGGCCGCGGTCCCCGCCGTGACAACCGTGGCGGACGCAGCCCCCGCGGCCCGCGTGAGGGCGGCAGAGGCCCCCGCTACGGCGGTGGTCCCCGCCGCGACAACCGTGGTGGTCCCCGCTACGGCGGCCCGCGCTCCAGCGTGCCCGCCCGCGAGTTTGCGGATGCCCCGCGCGACCCCGCAGCCAAGCCGATGGCACCCAAGACCACCGAGCGCATCCACGACGGTGACGATTTCGCCTTCGGTAAGATCGAGTTTTAAACAACAGTGTTGAAAAAAGCAGCTGCTCCTGTGCGGGCAGCTGCTTTTTTGTTGCTTGCTTTATTGATTGCTTTCTGCGAGCGCAGCGAGCACAGAAAGCCTCCCCTTTTAGGGGAGGTGGCCGCGCGCTTGCGCGCAGGCCGGAAGGGTCCCGACGGGCCTCCCGCAGCCTCCCGTTCCCCCTCTAAACTCTTTCCACACCGTTTTCCACAGTGATGTTGAAAACTCTTATTTTTCCACCGTTCACAACCGGCTATACATGGGGCAAAAATGAACCGTTTGTAAACAAGATATAGGCGTAACCACGGCCCGGCACCCCTACAGGTACCCCTTTTCCACAGGAAAACCGGTTTTCCACCGTTTCCCGGGGGTTTCCCTGTGGAAAACTCGTGAAAACTGTGGAAAACTATAAAATAACGGTGGTTCGCTGAAAATTAGCAGAACTTTTTGCGAAAGGCTCTCTGCAGACCTTATTTTTCTGTTGAAAATGTTGAAAACTGCCTATAGTTGTAGAACCCCGCGGTGGAAAAGTCCGAAATGTTGTTAAAAACACAGATGTAGCCGTACTGAAAACAAAGTGGGATGCAGTCGGTTATCAAACGTCCATGCCCGGCAACGAAGATACATTTTCAACCGTATGACCAGCCCAATGTTGAAAGAAAAACAACAACCGGCGAACGGCATCCCGCCGCGCGGCTACCGGTCAACGGGCAGCCACCCACGTAGGGGGCGGCGTCCCCGACGCCCCGGAAACCTTCTGCCGCCGCCCATCCCCGGGAAAACCCCCGGGCCGGGTATGCCCGGCCCCTACCGCGCGGCGGTGGGCAAGCCCCCTGCCGTCCGCAAACGCCCGCGGAGGGGGCAAGACCCCTCCCTACGGACCGACCCATCAACGAGTGCCTGTACCCTACCGCGCGGCGGTGCGGGAACGGCGACAAAAAAACCGAGGCGATCCCTTTTCCCGGGACTGCCTCGGTTCTTTATATAAACATATAAGCGCTTAATCGTGCCGGATGGCTTCCAGCGCACTGATCCTGACCGCCTTGTTCGCGGGCAGGATACCGGCTACCAGCCCCACCAGCGTGGCGAATACCAGCGCCGCCAGCATGAGCCAGGGCGGGATGATCGAAATGGCCGCGCTGCCGCCCCCGTCCATGTAGTAGTACCCGCCGCCCATCAGGCCGGATAGGTCCAACCCGCCGCCCTGACCGAACGCCGCTAAAATTGTGGAAAGGTTGTTCAGCACAAAGCTGGCCAGTAGGCTGAACGCTACGCCGATCAGCCCGCCGATAAACCCGATGGTCGAGCTTTCCAGCAGGAACATCGTGCGGATGCTGCCCAGCTCACAGCCCAGCACCTTCATGACGCCGATCTCCCGGGTGCGCTCATAGATGGCCATCGTCATGGTGTTGATGATGTTGATGGCCGCCACAAACAGCGAGACCGCCGCGATGCCGCCGAAGATCATCTGGCTTTTTATGACCTGCTGCTGCATCTCCTCGCGCTGCTGGTTCATCGAGTAGGTGTTGGTGAAGCCCAGCTCGTGGATGGCCGTCTCAACGTCGGTGACGTTCTTCAGGTCATCGACCTTGACGTAGACCTGCTCGTAGCTCTTTTCCTCGGTCTTGGTTTTGGTCATGTCGTTGTAGACCTTTTGCAGCATCTTCATGTCCTGAATGCGCAGCACAATGCCGCTCTGGGTCCAGTAGCCCTTGGCACCGTCCGGCTCCAGCACGCCCACGACCTCCAGCTCCCAGCTGCGGGTCTTTTCGGTGGAGCCCTCGCCGGTCCGGATGGTCAGGGTCATCTTATCCTTGTCGATGTCCACAAAGGGCGGCAGCTCCTTGCCGTTGGCATCGGTCTGGCCCTGCCAGCGGTAGCGCTTGGGGCTGTTGGGGCTCTTGCGCGAGTCCTGAAACTCATACCCGGTGGACCCGCCGACCAAAATCTGTAATTTCGCCGCCTTCTCGCTGGCGGGGGTGTTCGTGAGCCAGCTGCCGCTCTGCAGGGCGAAGCCCATCGGCTCCAGTGCGGTGGGGTCGATGCCGATCAAATTGTAAATTTCCATCGTGTAGCGGTCATTGCGGCCCGCCGTGATGGTGCCCTCCAGATTATACGCCTGCGCGTAGGGCGTGGCCGCCGCCACATGGGGGATCTGCTTGATGCTGGCGATGGCCGCGTCGTCCAGATACAGCGGCTTGCCGTCGCTGCCGACCATCGTGCCGTAGCCGTAGATCTGCACCTGGGTCAGGTCGCCCCAGCTTTGCAGCATCTCCTCGTTGGTTTTGGTCTGGGCAATGCCCAGCGAGATCATCAGCACGACCATGCAGGTGCCGATGACGACGCCGACGAGCGTCAGCGCCGTGCGGCCCTTGCGGCGCAGCAGGTTGCGCGCCGACAGGCTGATTTCATCAGAGATCTTCATCGCTGTCCTCTGCTTCCAGCGCGGCCAGTGCCTTGGCCTTTTTGCGCTTGCGTACCACGACCACGATGACCACGATCACGACCACTGCGCCGCAGACACCGATGAGCACCCACGCCCAGACCGGCATACCGGTCTGCTCGGGCTGGACGTCGTCCATCGACGGGTCATAGTTGAAGTCGTCCATGTTCATCTCCTCGGCACTGACAGAGAAGTCCTTCGAGATGGTCTGCGGGTTGCCGGAGGCATCCTCGTAGTTCAGCGTGATGATGCCGCTGACCGTGCCCGCGGCATCGGGGGCAATGTCAAAGTCCACGCTGCCCTCGGTGCCGGCGGCCAGGTTGCCGAGGTACTGGTAGCCGCCCGCACCCAGATTCGTGCCGGACAGGCGGGCTTCCAGATTGCTGACGGGGTTCTTGCCCTTGTTGACGTAGGAGAGGGAGACGCTGCCGGTATCGCCGACATAGATCGTATCGCTGGACAGCTCGAGCTGGCCGACCTCAAAGCGGTCGGGCTGGCTGACGGGCACGGAAATCGTCGTGGTGCCGCTGACCTCCTTGCCGGTGACAGAGCCGGTGCCGGTCATGTTGACGGTGATGCTGGCCACCGTGCCGGTAAAGCCGGAGGCGGGCATGACCTGGAACGTGACGTCCCGGGTCTGCTTGGGGCAGATGGTGCCGAGGTAGCTGGACAGGCTGCCGCCGTTCAGGGAGATGTTCTCGGGCAGCGTCAGCGAGACGATGACGTCGTTGAGATTCTCATTGCCGTCGGTGGCGTAGAGGCCGAGGGAGAGGTCGAACGCCTGCCCTGCGGTGACGCTGTCGCCGTAGCTGGAGGTGCGCACGAGCAGGTTGGGCGAGGTCGTCTGGTCCTTGTCCACGCACTGGCCCAGCGTGACGCTGAACTGCTGCAGCGGCTTGGCGGTGTCCAGATAGGACAGGTTGATGGGCAGCGTGTTGCCGCCGCCATTGTAGATGACGTCGCGGAACAAAATGACGTAGCTGTAATAATTATACTGCGCGTTCGCCGCAACCTCCTCCGGCGAGGCCGAGCCGTTGCGGACGTTCTGCAGGCGGGTGGCGTTGGGGTCGTCGTTGCTGTCGAACAGCTGGCCGATCTCGCCGGTGCCGGTGTAGGTGAACACGGCGGAGTTGATGCGCGCGGAGATCTCCTCCGGCTTGACGCAGTACCGCGCCGAGGCGTGGTCCACGACCTTGAGCACGATGTTGATCTTATCACCGACCTGCACGGTGGTGACCTCGCCGCCCGCAGTGTCGGTGACGGAATAGGCGGAGACGTAGACGCCGTCGGAGCTGGTCGTGTCAATGGCCGCCGTCGGCGTGGGGGTGGGGTCGGTGACATCCGGTGTGGTGACGTCGTCTGCCATAACCGGCGCACACAGCGCCGCCGCCAGAGCAAAGGCGGTCAGCAGGGAAAATAGGCGTTTCATGGTTGGTTTGTACCTCCAAATTTTATAACCCCAGGGCTTCCCCCAGGGGGGAAGCTGCCGCCCGCAGGCGGCTGATGAGGGGAGAGCTTGTGTGGCGGCTCCGTGAGCGGGCCGCGGCGGAAACACGCCCCTCAACCGCCCTCGGTCGGGGCCTCGGGCACCTTCCCCCAAGGGGGAAGGCTTATTACTTTTTCTGTTCCTTCGCTGCCTCCCCGCCAATATCCAGATTCCCTTCCAGATCGGCAAAAAGGGCGTCGCGGTTTTTCTTCTTCGTCTCCTCGTCCTGCACGACGTTGGAGCAGACCTTGCCGTCCAGGATCGTCACAATGCGGTCCGCGCACTCGGCTAGGTCCGGCTCGTGGGTGACCATAACGAACGTGACACCGCTGTTTTTGGACATTTCCAGCATACGGTACAGCACCTGCTTGCTTGTGCGGGAGTCGAGGTTTCCAGTCGGCTCATCGGCAAAAATGACCTTGGGACTGCTGACGAACGCGCGGGCAATGCCGACGCGCTGCTGCTGGCCGCCGCTCATCTCGGTGGGCAGGTGGTTGGCGCGGCCCAGCAGACCCATGGATTTCAGCTCTTTGCGGGCGCGGGCCAGACGGGTCTTTTTGTCCACACCCTTGAACATCAGCGGCAGGGCGACGTTCTCCGCCGCCGTCATGGTGGGCAGCAGGTTGTAGCTCTGAAAAATGAACCCCAGGTGCTGCTGGCGGAACTCGGCCAACTCGTTCTCGGTCATTTTGCTGATCTCGTGCTTTCCTATGTATACCTTGCCGGACGTCGGCTTTTCCAGCCCGGCCAGCTGGTTCAGCAGCGTGGACTTGCCGCTGCCCGACTGGCCGACGATACAGCAGAACTCGCCCTTTTCTATCGACAGATCGACATTATTCAGCGCAACGACGCGCTCCTTGCCGACGGCATAGACCTTGCGCAGCTTCTCTGTACGGATGATTGGTGCCAAACGCACACCTCCTTACGTGCAATATACCACATATTGTACCATATTTCGACGATGGTGGGAAGATGGGGAAGTTGTAAAATCTGTTCCTTTCCTATATAATAGACGACAAAAAGGGGGCAGACGTTACCATGGAGTACACAATTCATCCGATTGCGCATATCCGCACGGATTTTACGGATAAATTCGGCATCCCGCGGCAGAGCGGGCTGGTGCCGGAGCTGACGGCGCGCATCGTGTTTGAGCCGGAATACCGCGACCCGAACGCGCTGGTAGGCATCGAGGGGTATGACCGGCTGTGGCTGATCTGGCAGTTTTCCACCGTGGCGGCGGAGTATGCCGCGGGCAAAAGCTGGCGGCCCACCGTGCGCCCGCCGCGCCTGGGCGGCAACGAGCGCCGCGGCGTCTTTGCGACCCGCAGCCCCTACCGCCCGAACGCGCTGGGGCTTTCCTGCGTGGAGCTGGCGGGCGTCGAAAACGGCGAGCTGATCGTCCGCGGCGCGGACCTTTTGGACGGCACGCCAATCTTCGACATCAAGCCGTATCTGCCCTATGTGGACGCCTACCCCGACGCCCGGGGCGGATTTACGGACACGACAAAGGAATACGCTTTGCAGGTGGTTTGCCCCGACGCGCTTTTGTGCAAAGTGCCGGAAAACAAGCGCGCCGCTTTGTCCGGTGTGCTGAAAAACGACCCCCGCCCCGCCTACCAGCACGACCCGGAGCGGGTGTACACGCTGGATTTCGGGGAGAATAAGGTAAGGTTCAGCGTGGACGGGGATGTGCTGACGGTGCGGGAGATTTTGTAAAAAAGGATGTTTTTTGCGCGGGCGAAGGACGCGAGAAAAGCCTCCCCTCACAGGGGAGGTGGCCGCGAAGCAGGCCGGAGGGGCTTTTGCGGTTCGCGGCGGCGGTAGGCCGCGGAGGGGTCAAGACCCCTCCCTACGGGGCAAAAGATACATGGGAGGTAATGGCAAAGTCGCGGGCCGGGCATGCCCGGCCCCTACGGACTGCTGTTTCCGGCATCGGGGGTTCGGGGGAACACCCGAATTTTAAAACGGAGCAGAGGGCGCGGGCGTTAAGAACGAAAAGTAATACTGCTTTCGTTTAGCCCGCGCCCTCTGCGACCTCCTCTTTGGGAATCCAAGGGGCGTGCAGCCCCTTGGTCGCGGGTCCGCTGCGTCGAAACAGCGGCAGTTTTCTTTGCGAGCTTTCTTTTGCTGCCAAAAGAAAGCGGGTTCCCGGGAGGCTGCCGTTCCCGGGCAAAGATTCCACTATCCGGAACGCTGTCCCATAAACCGTACCCCAAAACACCCTAAAAACCGCCTTGTTCGTCATTGTGGTCAAAATGCACACAACAGCTCTAAAAATATGTGCAACTTTCTGAACAAAACCCCTTTACGAAAAGGGGGGTTTTTTGGTACAATAAAGCTATGCAAAAGCGTTTGTCTGGAACTATGCCCGGAGCAAGATTGGGGCATGTGCCAAATGACGCAGGATTTGTGCGGCCCTGACAACCGCACAGCTCTATAATGCAAAACTCTAATAAAAACGGAGGAAAGAAAATGCCCAGAGCTAAACAGTCTATGGACGGCAATACCGCTGCGGCGCATGTAGCTTATGCATTCACCGATGTGGCTGCCATCTACCCCATCACCCCCTCCAGCCCCATGGCCGACACCGTTGACCAGTGGAGCGCTGCAGGCCTGAAGAACATCTTCGGCAACCAGGTCAAGGTTGTTGAGATGGAGTCCGAGGCCGGCGCCGCAGGCGCTGTCCACGGTTCTCTCGGTACCGGTGCCATCACCACCACCTTTACCGCTTCCCAGGGTCTTCTGCTGATGATCCCCAACATGTACAAGATCGCCGCTGAGCAGCTGCCCTGCGTCTTTGACGTTTCTGCCCGTACCGTTGCTACCCAGTCCCTGAACATCTTCGGTGACCACAGCGACGTTATGGCCGTTCGTCAGACCGGCTTTGCCATGCTGGCCGAGAGCAACCCGCAGGAGGTCATGGACCTGTCTCCCGTTGCCCACCTGTCCGCTATCGAGGGCCACGTTCCGTTCGTGAACTTCTTCGACGGCTTCCGTACCTCCCACGAGATCCAGAAGATCGAGAAGTGGGACTACGAGGATCTGAAGGAAATGTGCAACATGGAGGCTGTCGAGGAGTTCCGTGCCAAGGCCCTGAACCCCGAGCACCCCAAGATGCGCGGTTCCCACGAGAACGGCGACGTCTTCTTCCAGCATCGTGAGGCCTGCAACCCCGCTTACGAGGCTCTGCCTGCCGTTGTTGAGAAGTACATGGCCAAGATCAACGAGAAGCTGGGCACCAACTACGACCTGTTCAACTACTACGGCGCCGAGGATGCTGACCGCGTCATCATCGCCATGGGCTCCATCTGCGACGTCGCAGAGGAGGTCGTTGACTACCTGACCGCCAAGGGCGAGAAGGTCGGCCTGGTTCTGGTCCGCCTGTACCGTCCCTGGGTCTCCAGCGCCCTGCTGAAGGTCCTGCCCAAGACCGTCAAGAAGATCGCCGTTCTGGACCGCACCAAGGAGCCCGGCTCCCTGGGCGAGCCCCTGTACCTGGATGTCGCCACCACCCTGCGTGAGGCCGGCATGAACGACGTCGTCCTGACCGGCGGCCGCTACGGCCTGGGCTCCAAGGACACCCCGCCGTCCAGCGTCTTTGCTATCTACACCGAGCTGGAGAAGGACGCTCCGAAGTCCCGCTTCACCATCGGCATCACCGACGACGTGACCAACCTCAGCCTGCCTGAGGTCAAGCCCGCTCCCATCACCTCCGCCCCCGGCACCAAGGAGTGCAAGTTCTGGGGTCTCGGCGGCGACGGTACTGTCGGTGCCAACAAGAACTCCACCAAGATCATCGGCGACCATACTGACAAGTACATTCAGGCTTACTTCCAGTATGACTCCAAGAAGACCGGCGGTGTCACCATCAGCCACCTGCGTTTCGGCGACAAGCCCATCCGCAGCCCCTACTACATCA
>ERZ1026971.468-NODE-468-length-20132-cov-12.790507_pt1 | contig 20132 bp, 15 predicted proteins | sample MGYA00519294_ERZ1026971 | MGnify/ENA primary metagenome ERZ1026971 (study PRJEB26926, sample SAMN06164664) | human gut metagenome | biome: ENVO:00009003; feature: ENVO:2100002; material: ENVO:00002003 | host: Homo sapiens | place: USA | collected 2012 ... | reverse complement strand
CTGCCGCACCTCGCTCGCCGTATCGGCACTTAGAATTATGCGGTATTGCCTTAAAAATCCGGCCGCTGCCTGAGGTAGAAACAGGACGCGAGGGCACACAAACCCCGAAGCGCGATGCGGGTCGCCGCAAGAGGATACCGCAAAGAGGGCAACTCACGCACAACTTTATGAAACACTGCCGCCAAGAACGGCTCCAAAAATGTTAAACAATTTGTTTTTCAAAAAGGAGGAAAACAATGAAAAAGACACTTGCACTTGGTATGGCTGCTGCCATGACCGCAACCCTGCTCGCCGGATGCGGCGGGTCCTCTAGCTCTGCTGCTTCCTCTGCCGCTGCTTCTACAGCCGAAAGCACCGCTTCCTCTACTGCGGCTGCTTCCACTGCGGAGAGCACGGGCAGCTACACTGATTATTCTGCGGGCTTCCCGGAGAATGTCACCATCCAGATCCCGGTTTATGACCGCGGCTTTGAAAACTGGAACCCCACAGACAACTACTACACCCGCTGGATCCAGTCCGAGTTCGGCGATAAGTATAACGTTACCGTCAAATACGTTGCCATCGCCCGCTCCAATGAGGTGCAGGACTTTAACCAGATGATTGCCGCCGGCAACGCCCCCACCATTATCTTCCATTATGATATGCCTGCTGCTGTCAACTACTGGTCCGAAGGTGCTGAACAGCCCATCGATCTGGATGAAGTTGCCTACTATGCCCCTACCTATTGGGATAACATGAAGGACACCATCGAGACCTACGGCAAGCTGGACGGTGAAAATGCTTTCATCTTCGCAGAGCGCGACCCCATCTACTACAACTGGGTCACGCTGATTCGTAAGGACTGGCTGGATCAGGTCGGGCTGGATGTGCCCACCTCCAACGAGGAACTCAAGACCGCCATGCAGGCCTTCAAGGACGCGGGTCTTGGTGTTGAGAACGCTCCGCTGATCACCAAGAGCTTCACCTACTTCTACAACTGGATCCCCGAGGGCACCAGCGATGACGAGCTGGCCCAGTACCTGGATTTGAACGTTGCACCGTTTACTTGGACCGCCACCAAGAATTACCTGCAGGATATGAACGAGAAGTACAACGCAGGCATCGTTGATCCGGAGTTTTACCTGACCACCGATGACACGCTGGCCAAGGGCAAGTTTGTCTCCGGTCAGTGCGCTACGTACAGCTTCTATATGTCCAGCGGCACCGACGTGTTCAGCAGCCTGCTGGCCAACGACCCCAACGCTGAAGTAGCCGTTATGGGTTCTACCGCTTCCGGCACGGTTGCCGACGGCTTCACCGCACACTACTATGAGTATCCCAGCTACGGCATGATTATGGGCATCAACGCCAACGCCACCGCTGAGGAGCGCGCCGCCACATATATGTTCCTTGACTGGATGAGCCAGCCCGATAACCTGAAGTACCTCCAGTACGGCGAAGAGGGCAAGACCTATAACGTCGTGGACGGCATCAATGTTTACAACACCGACTACACCGGTGACGACAAGCTGAGCAACAATAATAACAAGGACTACTGGTGCCTCGTTCAGGAGGTCCAGCACTACGGCGACGAGGCCGCTGACCTGCAGGCCAACAAGACAACCCTGGCTCCCGCCGGTTATGATTGGGTTGTCCAAGATGCTTACGACCTGCAAAAGAAGGGCGAGAGCGGCGGTATCATCACCCCGATCTTCTCCAAGGCAGTTCAAGCTACCACCGAATACAGCGCTGACCTGAACAGCCTGTGGCAGGAAGCCTATGTTGACTGCGTTACCTGCAGCCCCGATGAGTTTGAGTCCAAGTATGAGGAGTACTGCCAGGAGTATCTGGATGCCGGTTATCAGGAAATCCTCGATGAAAAGGCAAGCCTGATTGCTGATGGCAATGTCCTGGTTGTCAAGTAAGAAAATTTAAAATCGCGTATACATCATGCGCTGTTGGGGCCGCTGCCGGGCAGCGGCCCCAATTTTTATGCAAAACAACCGTTGCAAGGGACGGTGCCTGCACCGACCCGTCAACGCCACGGAAAGTATATACCATTTGTTGAATGTACAAAGGAGTGTACATAAGATGCAGTTTACATGGAACATCGCGCAAGGCGTATCTTCCTACAACAAACAAACGGGTTTCGGTTTTGTAATCGGTGCGGTGTACAACGCCAATGCGGCGCTGCGCATTCCGGAAACGAACAGCAGCTTTTTGCCGCAGTGGTGGTACGCGGGTACCGCAATTTGTGATGTGACCTGCACGGAATACGGCGTGCAGGCAACTGCCACCGATGCAGTACGGGCAGAGGACCTGGAATGCCGCAGCCTGCCGGTGTGGTTCCGGGTAGATGTTCCTGCAGAGGGTGTTTACCGTACCAAAATTACCGTGACCGGTACAGATGGAGGGGAAGTGCTGGTATTCATCGGCCGCCGCCGTCTTGTCTGGCGCGGTACACTGGCAGCAGGGGAGAACAAAACCATAACAGCGTATTGCGATGTGTTTCCCATCGTGCCGCGCGGGCAGGTAGATGCCGTGCCAAGTACCGCTGTGAACGTGACGGTTGTGGGGGGCGCACTGGCGGCGGCAGCGGTGGCCGAAGCCCCGGATGTCCGCCGCATCTGGGTGTGCGGTGATTCAACTGTGACCGATCAGACGGCAAATCTGCCCTATGCACCGGGCACAAGCTATTGCGGCTGGGGGCAGATGCTGCCCGCTTATCTGCCGGATGTCTGCATCACCAACCACGCCCACAGCGGCCTGACCACCGAGAGCTTTACGAGCGAAGGACACTGGGATATTGTCAAACCGCGGCTGCGGGCAGGGGATATCTGCCTCTACCAGTTTGGCCACAATGACCAGAAATTGGCACATTTGCAGGCATACGGCGGCTATACCGACCGCCTGCGTACCTATATAAAGGAAGCCCGCACAGCTGGAGCTATGCCGGTGCTGGTCACACCGCTGGCGCGCAACAGCTGGAAAGATGCCGCACACTATAACGACTTTTTGGCAGATTTTGCTGATGCAGTGCTGACTTTGGGCAAAGCTGAAAATGTGATGGTTCTTGACCTGCACACCTGGGCCATGGCGCTGATGCAGCAGGATGGGCTGGAAACGGCTAAGCGATGGTTTTACCCAGGCGACTATACCCACACCAATGATTTTGGTGCTTATAAAATGGCGGGTTTTGTGGCCCATGCCCTGGGCGATGCGCTGGGGCTGATGGTGACGGATGCCCCGGAGTGGACGCCGACACCGCCGTTTGTACCGCTGGAAGCTCCTGCAGACTGCGCGATTCCTGCACCGGAAGGCGATCCCTTTGCCGATTACGATGCTACCCGCCCCAACGATACGCTGACTCGTGCCGAAGCGCTGGAACTGGCAATCAAGGCGCTTAAACTGTTTCCCATCAATGTGTACAATGACCTGTACAGCGATATTGTCGGGCATGAAACGTATGCCGGAACCATACAGTGCGCCGCGCAGAATGGCTTGATCCCACCGGAATGGGTTGCGGATGGCAGCCTTTACCCGAATCAGACAGTAACAGCGGCTGACTTTTTGGCTGTGCTGATTCCCGGTGCTGCAGGCCGCCGCCCGCTGGCGGATGCCGTGCCTGTGCCGGACTCTGTGCCCGTTTACGCAAGGCGGGCAGTGGGCCAGGCTGTGGCGGAAGGCCTGATTGCCCCCGAAGCCCTGACAAAACCGCTGAACCGCAGTAACGCTGCAGAAATCTGCCGCCGCCTGCATATTTGAATAAAGGAGTGACTGGAGATGAAATTTGAACATACAAGCGGCGGATTTACGCTGCCGGGTGAATCTGGGCAGGAAAAACTTACGCTGGAACTGGCAAAAAAATGGGGCGCGGATGTGATCCGCGATAGTGATGGCACCCAGCTTTCCGATGAAATTCTCGACGCCGGGTACGATATTTACTCCACCATCTGCATCATCCGTGACCACAATGCCTGGGCAAAGGAACACCCGGAATGTTTACAGCAGTCCTTTTTGAGCACAGAGCCGGTCATTGCTGCCGAAGAGCCGCTGACCGTTAAGCCGATGGCGGGGTTCTTTGATGAGCAGTTCAAGATCAATGATCGCCCCGAAGCCCTGCGTTACTGGCAGGTTTGGGACCGCACGGCCAACAAGCTGCTGCCTGCGGACACATGGCAGTGGGATGCTGCCGCAGGTACAGTGACTGTGGCAAGTCCAGTGCTGTTCCATGCTTACACGGTCAGCTTTTTGGCATGGCGCACCTGGGAAGAGATCAACATGTACAACCATGTTACCAACAGCTGGACCAGTGAGCACCTGCTGCCTGTTGATCCGCGCACCAAGGAAGCTCAGGACTTTTTGTACGACTGGCTGAAAAATTGGTGCGAGACCCACCCCCGGACCAACGTGGTGCGGTTTACCAGTATGTTCTATAACTTCGTCTGGATCTGGGGCAGCGATAAGCGCAACCAGAATCTGTTTACGGACTGGGGCAGCTATGACTTTACCGTATCGGAAAAGGCGCTGGATGATTTTGCGGCCCAGTATGGGTATACCCTGACGGCAGAGGACTTTATCAACAAGGGCAGCCTGCAGGTGACCCACATGCCGCCGACGGCTCACAAGCGGGATTACATGGAGTTTACCCAGCAGTTTGTGGCCGGGTACGGCAAAAAACTGGTGGATTTGGTCCACAGTTACGGCAAGCGTGCCTATGTATTTTATGACGATAGCTGGGTGGGCGTTGAACCTTACGGCCCGCACTTTAAGGAATTCGGCTTTGACGGTGTCATCAAGTGCGTGTTTTCTGGTTATGAAGCCCGGATGTGCGCGGGCGTTGATGCGCCGGTGCATGAGCTGCGGTTCCATCCGTACCTGTTCCCGGTGGGCCTGGGCGGTGCACCGACCTTTGCACCGGGCGGCAACCCCACCCGCGATGCAGCTGAGTATTGGAACCATGTCCGCCGCGCCCTGCTGCGGGCCAAGATCGACCGCATCGGCCTGGGCGGCTACCTGCACCTTTTGAATGACTTCCCGGATTTTGTGGAGTATATCGCGGATATTTCTGATGAGTTCCGCGCTATTAAGGAGTTGCATACCCATGGTGCCGTGGCGACCCTGCCGTTGACGGTGGCGGTTCTGCACAGTTGGGGCAGCCTGCGCCCCTGGACGCTGTCCGGCCATTTCCATGAGACTTATATGCACACCCTTATCCACATCAACGAAGCGCTGGCAGGGCTTCCGGTGAACGTGAAATTCATCAACTTTGACGATGTGAAGAACGGCGTGCCTGACGATGTAGATGTTATCATTAACGCAGGCCGCGCGGGCAGCGCATGGAGCGGCGGCGATGCTTGGCAGGATGAAACCCTGGTTGCCGCGCTGAACAAGTGGGTATACAACGGCGGCGTGCTGCTGGGGGTAGAGGAACCGTCCGCAGTAAGCGGTTACGGCGATACCTTCCGCATGGCACGCATCCTGGGCGTGGACGAGGATACCGGTGCCCGTGTCTGCCATGGCCGCTGGCCGGTGCAGGAAGAACCGGTGGATGGATTGATCCCGGACGGTGCAACGCTGAAAACCCACGACCACCTGTACATGACCGACGGCGGTACCCGTGTGCTGGCTGAGGTGGACGGCACCCCCGCTATTGCTGCCCATGTGTTCGGCAAGGGCCGTGGTGTGTACATGGCCGGGTTTGAATACAGCCCTGTCAACGCCCGTATGCTGTTGAACCTGCTGCTGTGGGCCAAGGGGCTGCCGCTGAACAGCGATTGGCTGACCACGGACCCCGAAACCGAGGCCGCATGGTTCCCCGCCGACAAAACTCTGGTTGTCATCAATAACAGCACGCAGAAGAAATCTACAGTGGTCAAGACCCCCGATGGCGATATTGCCGTTGAGCTGGATGGGCTGGAAACCAAAATTTTGCCCCAAAACTAAAAACATAACGTCCGGTGCACATTTTGATCAGCACCGGACGTTATGCCAACGGGAACCCCACGGTTCCTTATGCCAGTGGGATGCGCTGCGGCCAATACACTGAAATCGGCCCTTCATTCCCTGTGCCGCTTGCGGGGAAATGCACTGCCCTATGGAGGAGCTATGGTAAATTTATGAGCATTCATGGACAGGTTCTGCGTTCCAACGTTGATATGACACAAGGGCGGCCCTTGAATGTCATCTTCTCTTTCGCACTGCCGCTGCTGATGGGGAACCTTTTTAACCAGCTGTACAATGTGGTGGATACCGCTATCGTGGGACGGGCACTTGGTGCAGACGCGCTGGCGGCAGTGGGCAGTACAGGCAATATCAATGCCTGCCTGTTTCTGCTGCTGGCTGGGCTTGCAACAGGTGTCAGCGTTATTGTGTCACAATACTGGGGTGCTGAACGGTATGATGAACTGCGCCGCCTGTTGGGAACATTTTTGACGCTGCTTTTAGCGGCATCCGTTGTAATGTCACTGCTGGGGGTGCTGCTGGCTGAGCCAATGCTGCGCCTGCTGCAAGTTCCGGAAAATCTGCTGGATGCCGGTGTGACTTACCTGCGTATTACAGCAGGGCTTTTGCTGGGCAATGCCCTGTATAACGCCGCGGGCGCTGTGCTGCGCAGCACTGGGGATTCCCGCACGCCGTTGGCCGCTATGGTGGTTTCCAGCCTTTGCAACATTGTGTTGGACCTGTGGTTTATCTTGGGGCTGCACATGGGGGTAGCCGGGGCAGCATTGGCAACGGTAGCGGCACAGTTCCTTTCTGCAGGGGTCTGCCTTTGCGAACTATGGCGGCAGAAACAGCCCTTTGCCTTTGCCTCGGTACGGCTCTGTTTTAACAAAGTGGATGCCGCCCTGATTTTGCGTTTTGGCCTGCCTACGGCGCTGCAAAGCTGCATGATAACCCTTGGGGGTATGACCGTGCAGGGAATTGTAAACAGTTTTGGCAGTGTGACCATGGCGGCTTACACCGCTGTGCAGCGGATCGATTCGCTGACGATTCAGGTTGTGGTATCGGTAAGCAATGCACTGGCCATTTACACGGGGCAGAATATGGGAAAACACGATATAGACCGCGTGTGCCAGGGCCCGCGTGATTCGCTGAAAGCGCTTTGCGTGATCTGCCTGGTGTTGGCCGTCGCGGTGTTTGCATCGCGACGGCTGCTGCTGTCGATTTTCCTTGACCCAGCCACCGATGCTGCCAGCATTGCACAAGGGGCGGATTTTCTCAGTGTAATGGGGTTTGCCTATATTATTGCCGCGGTAATGAACAGTTATCTGAACGTGCTGCGCGGTGCAGGGGATATAAATGTCAGCCTGGTTGCGGGCCTGTTTGAGATGGGGGCCCGGCTGGCGTTTGCCTCTTTGCTGGCGCCTCACCTGGGTGTGTGGGGCATCTGGCTTGCCACCCCGTTAAGCTGGGCTTCCGGCTGTATCATTCCGGTGGTGCGGTATTACAGCAAAGAATGGATGAAGCGAACGCTGATCTGAACCGGTGAGAAACAAAAGAAAGCACGGCCCTGCGATAGAAAAAATCATCATAAGACCGTGCTGTGCTTTGTCTTGTATTTATGAATTTTGGGCAAAAGGCTTCAGTGCGCTTTTGCGGTATTGCTGCGGGCTTTGGCCTGTCATGGAAGAAAAGCGGGTGGAAAAATTGCTTTCATCCTCAAAGCCAACCTGGCGGGCAACCTCGCCGACAGGGAAATCTGTCAGAACCAGCAGTTCTTTTGCGCGGGTAATACGGGTGGATAACAAAAAATTGTACGGTGTTGTGCCCATATATTGCCGGAAAAGCCGCAAAAACCAGCTTTTGCTGACAGGGATCTGCGCCAGCAGCATATCCAGATTGATGGGCTCCGCATAATGTGCACGGATATAATCTGCAATCTGCTTGATCATGGTCCGGTTGGAACGGCTTTCGTCCCCGGAAAGTTGCTGGTGGGCAAGCAGTGCCAGCATTTTGTGCAGTGTCAACCCAATTTCGATCTGGGCGGTGGTGGTTTCCTTTTTCCACTCGGCAAACAATGTTTCAAACAAAGGCTGCATCTCCATGCGGCTGACATGCGCAGCGGTAAGCCGCCCCTGTGACTGTACGGCATCGGCTAACGTTTTAACCCCAACACCGTCAAGGTGTACCCAGTAATGCTCCCATACATCATAGCCGGGGGCCGTGCAGTAACTTTGCGGTGTGCGGCAGTTCATCAGCAGTGCGGCACCTTGCGGCAGCTCAATGTGCTGTTCGTTCTGCTCAATCAAGCCAGCCCCGGCCAGGGTATAAAAAAGGATGTAACTTTCCTTGTCTGTACGGGCTGTGGCAAAGTGGGAACGCCCATAAAACAGCCCGGCTTCCGTTGCATAAAACGGCTGTGCCAACACGGCGTTATTTGGCGTTGCACGCAGCCACACACTGCGCTCTTCCACGTCCATATTATAGGTCAACATAAGGGATCACCTCAGTAGAATTATCACAAAATAAACAGTGCTTTGTGGTGTGAAATAGATCAAAAAAAGCAATATAATGTAAATGAAAAGAATAGTAACACTACAGTAATTTTACCAAAAATAAGGTGCGGATGCAACCTTGTTTTTTGACTTTGGTTTTAACGTAATACAAAATAAAAATGTTTGTACGGAAAGGAAATCAACATGGAACATATGGCATGGAAAGGCCGCATCAAACCCGGTTGCAAGGCAGAATATCAGCGCCGCCACGCAGAGATCTGGCCGGAGATGGTCAAGGTTTTGAAAGAGGCCGGCATCTGCAATTACAGCATTTTTTATTGCAAAGATGAACTTTTTGGCTACTATGAATGCGAAAAAGGCGTTGCCTATGCTGAAAAAGTGCAGGCAGAAAGCCCCATTGTGGACCGCTGGAATGAGTATATGAAAGATATTCTGGAGCTGGAAATGGACCCCGTGACCGGTGCCCAGCCCAAGCTGGAGCAGGTGTTCCGGCTGGATTAACAAACAAAGCAGAGAAGCGAGCCTTGCCAGAAAAAAATGGTAAAGCTCGTTTTTTATTTGCTTTATTGTTGTGCGGCAATCAAGTCCTGCGGTTTATCGGGCATCCTGTTCAAGGCCATGGATCAAATCGAGAAATTTGTAAAGGATTCGGGACTGAGGATTCCTGTCTACAATGTTTGTTTTTATGACAGCAACGGCACCGACGAGATTCTGGACAACATTCTTTGCGGCAAAAAACGCGCCAACACAGGGTTGTTCAGCCTGTTTGAAGCCCAGATGCAGCTGCTGCCGCGCACGGGTGATTACACGGTCGTGCTGGACAGCGATATGCAGCCGCGCTGCATTACCCGCACCACAAAGGTGGAAGTTGTCCCGTTTGAGGATGTGACGGCAGACTGTGCCGCCGCCGAGGGGGACGGCACCCTTGCCGCGTGGAAGAAAGCCCACCGCAAGGCGTTTGCCGCAGCGTGTGAGGAAATCGGCAGGAACTTTGACGAAAGCATGAAGTGCATCTGCGAGTATTTTGATGTGGTTTACCGGGCAGATGGGCAGTGAGATAAATCGGAATTTTTTCAAAAAAATACCGCCCCATCTCACGATAAGGCGGTAGATTGCGTTATTCTATGCTGCTCCTAAGTTTTTAGATAACAAATCACCATCGACGGCGTTCTCAAATACTTCAAAAGCATCTTGTAGTTCTTCCAATCATAGCTGGTGTGTCTCTTTCCAGAGTATTTGTTTTCCGCGACATCATTTAGCATCATCAGAATAAAACCCGATGGCCTTTTGCAAAGCCAAGAAATGCTTTCCTGTGTATTTGATTGCCCTGTGCTCTCCTTGCATTTCCATCCTACAGGAAATCAAATTCTCGTCATTTTCTTTTACATGGTAATCTTGTATCATCGAAATAAGCTCAGACAGGTTCTTCTTTCCGTACTTAAATTCAGCAGCACAGGTCGGACATAGGCAAAGAGAATGCCAACATTCTGAAATGCTATGTTTGTATCTGTCCGGAATAGAATTGGTTGGGAGAATATTACAAGCTTCAAAATATGGCTTTCCATTAAAAATGGAATTAGCCGAAGCGAAAGTGGCAAAAACAAGAGCTGCTCACGAAAAGGCTGTTGGCGAATTGAAAAAACTCTACGACATTCGCAAGGAACAACAGCAGGAGCAGCTTTTAAAGGCAATGATGTCCGGCAAACGGTCTTTTGAGGAAATTTTGAAATCCATTTCTGACGATACCGCTTTCAAATGCGGAAGTATTTTTGCTTTTTGAAAGTGATGACTATGAATCATGCTCACTCGTCTGTGCGGACGCAGCGCAGCGCATATCGTGCCTGACCGGTCGTGGTACAGGTAAACAATGTCAGATCCCAATTGCTCTCGGGCGTTTTGACCGCCATCTCCTCGATTTGGGTTGGCTGCAGAACCTCTGTATCCGAGACCGCATAATGCCATGTGTTGTCATTCATGTCAACAAAAAGCACTTCTGTCCCCACCGTAAGATGCGTCAGAGGGCTGAAGTGACGCGCATAGTTATGTCCCGCGATTACCAAGTCATCTGTATGTAGCGCGCCGGAATACCGCCCCGGCGCGATCTTTAGCCCCGGATAGCTCCACTGCTGCATCACGGGCAGTGCCAGCCCGATGGACGGAATAGAGAGATACCCAATATAGTCGTAGCCGTCAATGGTGCCAACAGGCATCTCCGTGTCCGCTGTGGGTTCTGCTGCATCACCGGGATAGATGGTGCGTGGCTCTGCGATCGATTCCTCCAGCTGGGTCAGCACACTGTCGGCTGCTTTTTCTGCGCGGGTACTGTCCCACTGGTTGTAGCCCATAAGCAGCACAGCTGCCAGCAATGCCAGAACCCCAAGCGCAATCAGGGCGTTCCCCAGCTTATTTCTCATTCTGACCACTTCGTTTTTTGAGTACGACACCTGCCGCCACCAGTACAGCTCCAGTCACCGCCAGCACGGGGACTGGCCAATTCAACTGTCCGGTCTGCGGCAGTGCAGAAAGCACTTCCTGCGTGGGCGGCGTCTGCGTTGTTTTCCGGCTTGAAGTACCCGCTTTGGGGTGGGCGTCCACGTCGTAGACATACTGCCCGTTTTCCATGATTGGAACCGTCACAAGAAAAGGCTGTATGGCGTCATACCCTTCGGCTGCCTGCTTCTGCACAATAAGGTAAAGCCCAGCCTTCAGATCACCAAACACGGCGATTCCGCTGTCGTTGACGGTCTTGGTGACTGCCTGTGCATTTTGTGTCACCTTTTCTGCCAATCGGCTCGCCAGTGCGCTTTCGGATACATTGTCCAGCGCGATTCCGCAATTCTCAAAACCGTTTACATAGGTAAAGCTCATATCTGCGCCGTTTTTAGAGACACTCGCCACACGGTACAGCGTCAGCTCACCGCCCTGCAGCGGTGCTGCGGTTTCGGTATCACAGAGCAATACCTTGATGGAGCCGATGCGCGTTTCATCAAGCGTTTCTGCGGCAAGAGCCGGAACAGCGCCCCACACCAGCAGGCACAGCATAAGCAGCACTGCCAACCGATCACGGAAGCTTTTCATAATGTTATTTCCTCCTTCTCTTGCTGCGCTTGCGCAGATGTGGGGCAACCAGCACACCGACCAGTGCCGCAAGTAGCATCGGGATGGCCAAAATCGGGGCCACGATGATGGGTTCAATGCGGAATGCATCTGCCGCCACACGGATATGCTTTTGGCTTTCCGTAGTTTCGACCCGCTTGCCGCGCACCAATAGGCGGTGCGTGTTGATGCCGTAGGGGGTGCAGGTCATCAGGGTGACATAATCCATCCCCTCGGTGGGAAGCAACTGGTCGATCTCAGTAGGCAGCACAATGGAGATTTGATCGACCTCATAGGTCAGCACCCGATTCAACACTGTGATGGTAAAGCGGTCGCCCACCTCCAGCTCGTCCAGATTGGTGAACAGCTTTGCGCTGGGCAGGCCGCGGTGCGCTGATATGACCGCATGGGTCCCGGCACCGCCCACGGGCAGGCTGCTGCCTTCCAGATGGCCTGCTGCCACCTGCAGCACGCCCTCATCGGTGCCGTGGTATATGGGCAGCTCAACGCTGATTTTGGGGATCGTGATATACCCCATAATGCCCGTGCCGGAGATGTCGAGCGTCTGCGCATAGCCGCTGACCAGATCCGGTTTATAAAAGGCATTGGGGGTGGTGTTCAGCTGCCGGTTGTACGCATCGGCAGCATCGAAATAGGTCTGATAATCCGCATCTGACAGCTGTTCTACCTCCTCGGCATAGCCAGCCACTGCGCGGGACTGATGCTTCCGGTTGACAGCGTCGCTGACGGAGGGATATAACATCACGGATAGACCCACGAGGAAGATCAATATTAAAATAATTGTGCTGAGGTTCTTTCTCATGGGTTACTCCCTAATGTTATAAGGATTGGTATATGACGGCAAATGCGCCTTTACTTGTTATTCATCCGCTTTTTGGTGACCAGCAGAACGGCAGCCACGGCCATCAGCACGCCGCCGATCACATAGAAAAGGGTAGTGCCGATGCCGCCGGTGGAGGGCAGGGTAGAACCTTTATTGTTTGCTACTTGAACGCTTACACTCGATTGTTCGACATCGTTTACCGCTGCGGTTACACTTGTGCAACTATCACCGGTATCATTATAAGTGGCGGTGATTTTGAACTTTACCGCATCAGTCAGGCGGTTATAACCCGCGGGTGCTTTTGTTTCATAAAGATAATACTCTGTGGCGTCATCCAGACCCTTAATGGTGATTTTACCCGCTGTCATAACATTCACCACAGAACCGGTGTAACCAGCCGGAGCAACTGTGTAGGAACCGTCGCTGTTTTCGATGAGGTTGATTAAGTCTGTAGTGTTGGAGGGCGTCCCGTCATCTCCGATTGTGCCTAAAGAACAATTTCCGTTCTTACTAAGGACAAATTTTGCATCGCTCAATGGAGTGTTGCTTTCACCATCGATTTTGTTGATTTCCATCTTAAAGGTCCAGTCATAAACGACCTTCACCGGGGTACTATTTGTGGTCTTATTATCATGCGGGTTGTTGCTGTACTCCAGATATGCTTTATTGTCCTGTTTACCGTCATTATAGACCTTGGCATTTTCGTTGAGAATACCTGTATAGTATGTATACAGTGTATTTCCCTCAACCATTTTGCCATCCTTAATGGCGTTCAGTACATTGACTGTAACTGTGAACTTATTTGCATTTGTTCCGTCAACCGTCACAGTATAATACTTCTTATCCAATTCTGTTGTATCATTTACCTTGATCGTCACGTCATTTTCGGTTTTGACATTTGATGTCAGCCCTGCGGACATTTCATCGTAGATTACATACTTGTATTGGGTATACCCGCTCACAATCGGAACAGTCGTGATCGTGCGGAAATAAACGGTGTCACCGATCTGGTTATCGCCGACAACACCCCATTCACCATTATCATTGTGTCTGATCTGTTTATCCAGCGTTGGCTTGCCGCTCTTTGGATTGACTTCGACATCCTTAACAACCTGCAGGATATAGTCAGTAAAAACTTCGCCTTCTCCTACGGAAGTGTTCTTGATCAGATAATAACCGGGGCCAGAAACTGTAATTGAATCCGTGCCTGTACCTGCAGCAGGGTCGGTCAAATACTTTGCAACTTCAACCGCAAAAGCTTTGGCATCTGCTTCTGTTGTGATTGTCTTCGCCTTGTCGGCTGCATTACCAAACTTCGTCCGACCCTCATCTGTAACATTATCGCCCCACTCAATGTTGGACAGCGTTTTCTCATGCAGGTCACCCTTGAAAATCTGATATGCTGCATAGGTGCCGGTGCCATTATTGATTGTGATTGTATAAGTTGTTGTTGTCGTTTCTGCAAACGCTGGGACGGCCATGGCCAGTGCAAGCGTCAGCACGGCAAGCAGTGTCATGAATTTTTTCATGTACTTCATTGGTTTTATGTCTCCTTGCTCAAATATTTTGGTCTGTTTTGTCCACATCGGTGGAGGGGTTATTTCTAATTATCACCCCCCCCTCAAATGGCTGCGTTTGTTGATAAGATATCTTAACATCAGCGCGATGCCCATTATCAGGGCGCCTGCTGCTGTATACGGGGGTGTGCCGGCCGCGCCGGTGGCGGGCAGCTCATAGCTGGGCTTTTGCTTGTTCGTGATGGTAATGGTGCCGCCGCCGGTGACACCGGTGTCGTTGCTTTCACTGTACTTTACTTCATAGAAGATAAGCGCGCCACTGTCTGTTCCTAACTCTTTTACATAGTAGTGATAACCGCTCTCCAAGGAAGAAATTTTCTTGGTCCAGCCGTCAGCTTTTGTCAAGGTGACCGGCGTTCCGACCGCCACTGCGTCCGCCTTGTCTTTTCCATCCTCGTAACGGTACAGCTGCACCTGGATCTCGTCCACCGGTGCTTCTATCGTGTCGTTCCCGATGCCATACCAGATTTTGCGCAGGGTCAGGCAGTTTTGCTTGTTGGGGATGGCCATTGTGGCGCGGTCTCCGTTCACGCCCAAAAAGCTGATGTTTGCAGTGGTAACCCCCTCCGGGACAGTAGCTCCGGTTGCAGCTGTAAGCGCAGCTGCTTTTTTGTCATCATCCGTTGCGTTGTTGTTCCAGATAAAATAGCGCGGGGTTTCATCCAGTGCATAGTCTGCCGGGGCCGCTGTTTCCACAAGCTTATACAGGTCCCCGGTGACCAGCTGCGGGCTGCCTGCTGCAGGGGATTGCGCAAATGTCAGGTCAAAGCTGCCGTTCGAACCTGTATTCTCCGACCTAATAAAATCCCACCCTGTGCTGATTTTATTATAGTGGTATATCGCAAAGGTTGCCGGGCTTGCCGTGATGGCTAAGTTTGTATCAGAATCCGTCTTGGAAACAGTCAGAACGGCATTGTGTACAGTTGCCGATGCACTGTCGCTTTTCACCGAAACCTGATTGCCTACAATTTTTCCCGCCAGCGTAGCCGTATTTTTTACCGACATGTCGGTTGCGAGATTACCCGGATTCATTTTATAAGAGTACTCCAGTACCAGGGCTTTCTCGTCCGGCAGAACGAACTTGTACTGCCGCGTCGATGCGGTTTCTTCAACCTTTTCAACGCGGACACCGTCCTTGACTTCTTCGCCCTTTACCCAGTCGCCGTCCTGCAGGATGTATTCATATACCTTGATAGAATCCAGCATCAGCTCCATGCCGGTTTTGCCGAAGTGCGTGCTTTCCATCGTGTCCGTAAGCTCGAGCGTGTCACTGCCCGGTGCGAGATCCTTTGCCTGGGGGTTGATGCAAAGGGTGTAATTGGCTTGATGGGTTTTTGCATCATAATTGCCGGTCTTTTCCAGAAGCTCCTTTTTCGGGCGCGTGATGGTCATGCCGGACGATGTCGATGCACCGTTCCATGTGGCAGTATTCGTATAGGTTTTTTCCTCGAGAGTACGCTCGTTCCAGGCTGCCGCATCATCCAACCGGAGCGCATAGCGGATCTCCACAGTATGATCCGTTGTTTTGTTTGAGTCGATCAGACTTTGCAGCGTAATAGGAAGCACCTTAATGGTCAGCTGCCCCGAAACAGAAGTGTCAATCGACCAATAGGTAACCCCGTTAAACACAAGGCTGTATATGTTTTCGCTCGGACTTTTTTTGATTTTTCCCGTATATTTATTGCCCGACGCTGTATCCAGATCCGCCGCAATCATATAGTTGCTAAGAGAATTATTGTCCGTAGCCAGCTTCATGCCGTCCGGGATCTTATCTACCACCGTCAGCGTTTGGGTCTTGTCTACATCACCGCTACCCAGATTCAGTTTGATGCGATACCAGATGACCTTGTTTTTGGCATAGGTAGTGCTGTTGTTCTGCTTGTACCCATTGCCGCTATTGTCAGATGCTTCCTTGGTGATCGAGCCCGTCTTTGTATAATCGTAAGTTCCTCTCCAGCCCTCGTTCCCGGCGTTATCGGTGTAAATCTCTGCACGGTTCACAAAATGCCTCGTGGTATTGTTCGCCATATCAGACGTTTTTGCCACCGTTGGAATGTCGCTGATGGTGCATCTCAAAATGCGCAGCTTCTCGCCGTCCGTCCGGCTAAACTGCAGCCTGATGCGATGCACCGCGGCTGTATCATCGGAAACCGAAACGCCGTTGTCGGGATCCTCCCAGTCATTCGAACCGTTGGAAAAAAAGGAAAGCTGAATCTGTATGCCTTCATCTACCGCTTGCGCCCATGTCAGCGTTGTTCCGCCTTCCATCGTCAAGCGCAGATTGTTTCGAATGGCGGTTTCCAGCTGGGTTTTGACGCCGTACAGCGGATCGCGGATGTTATCCACGATTTTGAAACTGTTAACGCCCGCGGGAACCGTTCCGGTTATATTCCACATGACCTTTTGGTCACCGTTTTCCAGCGGCGTGACAGTGCCCGGATACTTTCGAATATCCACTTTGCCTACACCGGTGGAAACATTGGCTGTCGCGGTATAGGAACGTGAACCTTTTTCCAGCGTTGCCTGGTTGGTTGCAGAAACTGTACCATTCACCGGATCCGGTGCAACCGTTTGATAGGTAAATGTATAGGCGCTCGCATTGGAACCTGCCGGGAAGGTATAGCCGTTGGTCAGAAAATCGTTGCCAGTGATGGTTGTTACAACTGTTTCGTCAGCCCTCTTCAGCGTTACATCACCAACAATGTCCAGCTGTGTGACCTGTGTATCAGTCACCGTATAGCCTGCCAAATCACCGCCCGGATTTTTGACCTTGATGACCCAGTTGATGCGGTGGGTCGCAGCGTCATAGGTGCCTGTTTTGGCAATGCTGCTCTCCTTCACGGTGACGGTATCCTTGGCCTCGTTGCTCTGCAGCGTACTGGTTGTGCCCTTGGCCGTGTTGACAATCGTACCGGAACCGTCTGCGCCTGTCACGGCAGCCACAGTTACATCATAGGTCAGCTCATACGACTGGTTATATCCGAGAGGCGGCAGCCCTGTGATCGTAAAGCCCTTGCCGTCTGTGTTGTAGGTGATGGCGGCATCTGCATACTCGGAGAGCGGCTTCCCGTCGATTTTGATGCTGCTCGTATCATAGCTGCCGTTTGCGGTATTCTCTGCGGCCAGCCGGTCCGTAATGGTGACCGTCTGGTCATGCGTACCATTTGGGGCATTGACTGTGACGGTGTAGCTTACCTTACTTTTGTCTTCCGAAAGGGTGTGCTCTTTCTTCGTGTTCAGCGAATACTCCGGCTCAACGGTGTAGGTTTTCTCGCCCAGATGTATCTTGCCGTCGCCACCGGTCTCAGCGTAATTGATCGTGGTATTAAACTTGAAGGTGCCGGTGAACGTCCGACTTGTGTCGTTATTAAATGTAAATGTGACCGTAGGGGATTTTTTCGAAAGCGCAAAAGTACCAATTATCGTTCCGGTCGAATCGGTGATGTTTCCTGACAAATCTCCTTTGGGATAGACACCCGCCGGCAGGGTATAGGTCGCTGTATTGCCGCCGTCTAGGAATGCGTTCGCCGGTACACTGTAGACGATTTCCACCTGAACCTGGGTGCCGTCCTTGATAGATGCAAAATTATCCAGCGGTTCCCAAGTGCCGCCTTGATTGATGGAAATAGCTGTACTTGTCAGCAGATTATCCAGCTTTAGGTTGCCCTCGCCGTCATACTGAGGGGTTGCTGCCGCTGCGGTCAGTGTATCATCGTCTTCCGCAGCCGGCATTATGGGATCCGGCCGTTGCCAAACAATATACGCCACCGCGCCGTCTCTTGCCAAAATGGCGTCCGCATCAAAGGAAAGTTCTTCGGATCCGTCTGATGCGCCGGTCTGCGCATACACGCCATACGCATCCAACACACGGATGGTATTGGTGACATCGGCCTCTGCGACCGTCACAGCCGCTACCGCACCGTCCACAGCGCCGGAAACAACGGTCAGGGTCGCGCCATCATACGCGGTTACAATGCCGATCGTTTCCTCACCGGCGGCATTTGTATAGAGTACGATGTCGCCCGGTGTGGCCTCACTGCCACCCGGGGTGATGTATTCAGGGTGTGCGTTTTCCAATTCCGTGCGCAGCTGAAGTAGGCTTGCGCATTGCGGGATGACATCCTCCGGTATGCCTGCATAATGCTGGCAGAAGGCGACAAACATCACATCCCAGCTTCCGTAAGGGTTGCCGTACCAATCACCGTAGCGTGTGTAGTGATGGGCCTGCGCCAAGGTCTCCCCCAGCGCCTTATCCACCGTAAAGTTTTTGGCGCTCTCGGTGTAGCCAAGCTGCCTCTGTGCGATTTCCGTCATGGCATCGCTCCAGAAGCTGCTCACGCCCTCGCTCTGCTCGTCCCAGTCTGCCGGGGTCTCAACATCTGCGGTTATGTCCGCCAGACATTCCAGCGTGTGGGTATGCTCCGGGAGGGTGCAGGTCAGCACCCTTTGGTAGCAGTCTGCGGTATGGGAGTGGGCTGCCGGCGCGGTCTCGCCGTCTTCCTCCGCTGAATCAGCAGGGGTTTCCGATGCTCCGTCTTCATAACCGCAGATCAAGACCTCGGTATAGCAGGCATCGCTGTGCACATGCTCCTCATATCCGCAGGAGTATTCATCGTCCGTCATCGCGGTGCCTACTTGGTGCAGACGCCAGCTGACGGAAAGTATCGTCAACAGTGCCAGTATCACCAGCACGGCAGCACGGCGGTGCTCCGCATGGCGCGCTGCCATTACCCGCCGAATCGCCTTGTCCAATTGATTTCTCATGTGGACTCCTCCATCAGCCTATCCACGAAATACGAGGCACGGGCCATACCCTAAGAAACACCTTGCCCACAATTTGACTCTTTTCAACGCAGCCGACAACCGTACTCCGGCTGTCGATCGAGGTCGCGCGGTGGTCACCCATCACAAAGAAGCGATTTTCAGGCACCTGATACGGGAAGCTGAGGTCACATTCTCCCAGAGCCGGCTCATCGACATACGGTTCTGCCAACACCTCGCCATTCACCGTCACAAGGCCGTTGCCGTCAATCGAAATCACATCCCCGGGGATACCGATGATTCGCTTGAGCAGCAGCTTGTTCTGCCAGTAGAAGCCGCACAGATCTCCCTTTTCCAGAGTATCTGTTTTCAGCAGAACCAGAATGTCCTGATCCTGCAAGGTTGGGTTCATGCTGTCACCCGACACCTGCAGCACCGGCAGCAGGTTCGTTGCCAGCAGCACCGCAATGGCTGCCACAACGACCAGCGCATAGGCGGTGCTTTTCAGCACACGCTTGTAACGCCTGCGGTAAGACAGGCGTTTGCGCTCCTGCGTGATCTCCTCCATAGAGGGAATCTCAACGCGCTTTCCGCTCAGTCCCTTCATTTCCAATATGCCCCTTCGTTATTCGCGGTGGGCGAAAACTCGGTGCCCTGCACAGGGTACTGCGCCTTGACCGATTCCAAATATTGATCTGCTGCAGCCTGTGCGGCTTCAAATACCCGGTTCAGCGACAAAGCGGCCTCGGCGATGGAACCAACCTGCTCCAGCCGCAGCGTGCGGTCTGCAAGCTGTTGGCGAAGATTGGCATTCTGCTGTTCCAGTTCCTCCTCGTGCTGTTTGAGCGCGTAGATGATCTCTATCAATTCCATGCGGTTCATCCGCCGCAGTTCGCGTTCTGCCATGGTATATCTCCTTGAGATTTGTTCGGGTCAGTTCAGTGTCTTTAAGCATTGCAGATTGTTACATTGTAAGTGTTTTGCTCTTCATTAAAGCATATTATAATTGGAATTGTCAATCATTTTTCTTTGCTATGCAATAGATTCAGGATGCTTACAAAGATTCCCTCACTGTGAAGCAGTGCTGCCACCGGCTTTTATGAATGGGACGCCGCCAAGCACAAATATTTTTTTCAAATGCCGGGACAGCTGATTTACTTGGCGAGCATGCGTTGTATACGCGGCTGAGCGCAAAAACGCCCGCCAGCTGTCGGCATTGTCTGCTACATCGGCAATCGCCTGATGTGCCTGCCGTAAAATATTTTGGTAATTTGCCAATCGGTTTCATCTTCTTTGCGGTAATAAAAAAGCCCTGCACATTGCTGTGCAGAGCTGACGATAGTATATGGGGTATTTTCCCTTAAGGCAACACCGCACAATTCCCGCCTTACGGCTTAAGCACCGCTCCGACGGCTG
>ERZ1026971.457-NODE-457-length-20473-cov-10.021011_pt1 | contig 20473 bp, 15 predicted proteins | sample MGYA00519294_ERZ1026971 | MGnify/ENA primary metagenome ERZ1026971 (study PRJEB26926, sample SAMN06164664) | human gut metagenome | biome: ENVO:00009003; feature: ENVO:2100002; material: ENVO:00002003 | host: Homo sapiens | place: USA | collected 2012 ... | reverse complement strand
CTACACTCGACTAGTCGTCGGCAGCGTCAGATGTGTATAAGAGACAGAGGTAGAACGAAGAAAAAAACAGATGGCTTACATCGCGGATCAGGAGTGTGGGGAAGAGATGAATGCATGTAAACGAATCCTGCACGAGCTGAATACGGTAGACCGTACCGATGGCGATGCAATTTGCAAAATTGTAAAGCGATTATTTGGAAAATCAGATGGAGCGTTTGTAAATCCGCCGTTTTACTGCGATTACGGAAAAAATATCGAGGTCGGTAAAAACTTCTTTGCAAATTATAATTGTATGATTATCGATGTGGCAAAGGTTACCATTGGGGAGAACTGTATGATGGCGCCGAATGTTGCAATTTATACCGCTGGTCATCCAATTCATCCGGCAGCAAGAAATTCTGCTTATGAATATGGGATTGAGGTAACGATCGGTGATAATGTATGGCTTGGCGGAAACACGGTTGTTGTGCCGGGGGTACATATCGGAAGTAATGTGGTTATCGGAGCAGGAAGCGTCGTGACAAAAGATATTCCGGACTGGAGCGTTGCCGTGGGAAATCCGTGCCGTGTGGTAAAAAAGATTACAGAAGAAGATAAACAGTATTATTTCAAGGACAGAAAATTTGATGATGAGGCATGGGAAGTCATCAAAGATCTGTAAAAACGAAAAGCTTTCCTGGGCAGTCATGCGATGAAAAAACTCTGTACCGTATCCATCTGGGAATTTCCGGGGATGCGATGCAGAGTTTTTTACTTTACCTATGCGATAGGAGACAGGAAATTCTGCCGGATTTTGCTATGGCAAAAAAAATGTGAATCCTATTTTGGGCAGCAAAAAATGCCCAGAGCCGGAATCGAACCAGCGACACGAGGATTTTCAGTCCTCTGCTCTACCAACTGAGCTATCTGGGCATTTGGATTTCCTGTTGGAAACCTTTGTTAATATAACATGAATTCATGAAAATTGCAACTGCTTTGTTGAAAATCGTGAAAAAATTGCGCTTTTGGGGGAATGGCGGTGTATTTTCGTTCGAGAATGTGGTAGTATAAAAGATATGCAAAGAGGAAGCAAGGAGAAGTATTAAAAAGATTATGAAAATTATTCTGACTGCGGTCAACGCAAAATATATTCATTCCAATCTCGCAGTTTACACGCTGCAGGCGAGCGCGGAGAAAGCCGGTGTGTTCCCGGAGATCCGTGAGTTTACGATCAACCAGTCAAAAGATTCCATGCTGCGGAGTCTGTTTCTGGCGCATGCGGATGTAGTCTGTGTGTCGTGTTATATCTGGAACATATCTATTGTGGAAGATTTGATTACGGAATATCACAAAATCAGCCCGGAAACGAAGATCTGGCTTGGCGGGCCGGAGGTGTCGTACCACGCGGAGGAGATGCTGGAGCAGTATCCGTTCCTTGACGGAATCATGAAGGGTGAGGGCGAAATTACCTTCCGTGAACTGGCAGTGTATTACCAGAATCAGGAGAACGGCACGGAGGGGAAAACGCTTGAAGAGATCCACGGCATTACATACCGTGATGCAGAAGGAGCTATCAAAAGCAACCCGTGGCGTCCGGTCATGGATCTGTCCGAGGTGGATTTTCCGTATGCGAATCTGAAAAAATTCGAGAACCGCATCATTTATTATGAGTCAAGCCGCGGTTGCCCGTTTTCATGCAGTTACTGTCTTTCTTCTATTGATAAGCGGCTTCGGTTCCGAAATCTGGAGCTGGTCAAAAAGGAACTTGCTTTCTTTCTGGAACACAAAGTGCCACAGGTCAAATTTGTCGATCGTACCTTTAACTGCAAAAAAGACCACGCGATGGAAATCTGGAAATTTATTGCAGAGCATGATAACGGTGTAACGAATTTCCATTTTGAGATTGCTGCAGATCTGATCACAGAAGAGGAACTGGAGCTCTTAAATACCCTGCGTCCGGGGCTGGTACAGCTTGAGATCGGCGTTCAGTCTACGAATCCGCAGACGATCGAGGCGATCCACCGGAAGATGGATTTTGGAAGAGTCACAGAGATTGTAAACCGGATTGCGAAGGGAAGAAACATCCATCAGCATCTCGACCTGATCGCGGGCCTGCCGTATGAGGATTATGACAGTTTCCGCCGTTCGTTTGCGGATGTCTATGCACTGCGTCCGCAGCAGTTACAGCTGGGATTTTTGAAAGTGCTGTGCGGTTCTTTCATGTATGAGCATACCGAGAAATATGACTGTCATTATCAGGAGCGCGAACCATATGAGGTACTGTACACGAAATGGCTGCCGTACGACGATGTGCTGAAGCTCAAAGACGTGGAGGAGATGGTGGAAGTCTACTACAACAGCGGCCAGTTCGTCCACACACTGCCGATGATCGAGCGTCTGTATGAGAACCCGTTCGATTTCTTCCAGGAGCTCGGCGATTTCTACCGGGCAAAGGGCTACAGTGAGGCGGCACATAACCGGATTCAGCGGTATGAAATTCTGCTCGAGTTTTTGCAGGACGAAAAACAGCAGGACGAAGCATTCTTCCGTCAGATGATGGTGCTCGATCTGTATGCGCGTGAAAATATGAAGACACGGCCGCGCTTTGCAAAAGATCCGTCCGAATGGAAAAACGAGTCGCGTGACTTTTATCAGAAAGAAGCCGAAACGAGAACACTTCTGCCATCGTATACGACATACGATTGGAAGCAGCTGCAGCGCATGACGCATGTGGAAGTTTTTGATTACGATGTGCTCGGAAACGGGGAAAAGGCGCGTATGGTACTCCTGTTTGATTATCAGAAGCGCGATCCGCTGACGGGAAATGCGGAGATGATCGACTGCAGTGAGCTTTTTTACGCTTGACATTTCAAAAGAACATGAGATACTAGAAAAGGTAATAAAAGATGAAAATACAAGATTTTGTAGTGCTCGATCTTGAGACAACGGGTCTTTCTGTAAAGGAAGACCAGATTCTGGAGATCGGTGCAGTAAAAGTGCAGGGCGGAGAGGTCACGGCATCGTATGAGACTTTCGTCAATCCGGGCAGAAAAGTGCCGGAGCGGATCACGGAACTCACCGGAATCCGGGATGAGATGATTGCGGATGCGCCCGATGTGGAGACTGCTGTCCGCGGCTTTCTGGATTTCTGCGGCGGCCTGCCGCTTCTGGGGCACAATATTCTGTTCGATTACAGCTTCATCAAGCAGGCAGCGATAAATGCCCGTCTGGACTTTGAAAAAGAAGCGTGGGATACGTTGAAAATTGCACGGAAAGCCCTCCCGGATCTGGAGAGCAGAAGCCTTGAAGCACTCTGCGGCTACTATCAGATCCCGCGGGAACACGCACACCGTGCAATGGACGATGTGCTGGAAACGCTGGCACTGTTCCGAAAACTGGAAGAAGGATTTTCGGAAGATCACCCGGAATGGTTTGCCGCAGCGCCTCTGAAGGCCAAAATGAAACGCGAGGTTCCGGCGACGGAGGCACAGAAAAAATATCTGGCGGACCTGATCCGGTACCATGAGCTGGATCTCGAACCGGAGTGGGGAGCACTCACAAAAAGCCGTGCATCCCGCATGATCGATCAGATTATTCTGGCACATGGAAGAATGGAAAAACGACAGAGAACTGAGAAAAAATAGAAGAGAAAAAGAAAGGATGGAACGATGAGTAATAAAGTCAATCGAAAAGCCCCGACAGAGGCACAGAAAAAGAAGAAAGATCCGCTGGCAAAGAAGAGAAATGCAGCAAAGATGCTGGCATTGATTCTTGCAGTGGTTATGGTGCTTGGTATGGTTCTTCCAGCACTTTTATGGCTGGTGTAAAGAGATTCTGTAAAAGACAGAGTGAAATGGGAAACGGATCAAGAAGAGGCACAGTATGAAAAACAGCAGAAAAATGAGAGGCCTGCTGGTGATGCTTATCGCATTCGCATTCTGCTTTCTGGCAGAACCAGTCAAAGCGGATGACCGGACAGCGCTGGACGGAATCTATGTAGAAGACATTTCCGTCGGCGGTATGACCGAAGAGCAGATCACACAGGCAGTAAACGAAAAAATTGAACAGTTAAAACCCTCGGTTATCAACCTGTCTGCCGGAGAGCAGAATGCACAGGTGACAGCAGGGGATCTCGGACTTTCCTGCGCCAACCCGGAGGTGGCAAGAGAAGCCGTCACAATCGGGCAGGAAGGCAATGTACTGAAGCGGTTCCTGACACAGAACCGGCTCAAAAATGGAGAGACGGTGACGTTTTCCCTGAAATATACAGTCGATGGCGAGGCAGCGCGCCAGGCGGTAGAAAACAACACGGCCGTGCTGAACCGCGAGGCAACAGATGCAACGCTGACCCGCGAAAACGGCGAATTTATCGTCAATCCGGGCCAGACCGGATGCAGCGTCAACGTGGATGAGTCCACGGCGAAGGTTGTCAATTACCTGACGACAAGCTGGCGGGGCGGCATCGGCGGCGTAGAACTGGTAACAGAAGAAACACCGGCAGGCGGCAATCCGGAGCAGCTTGCACTTGTCAAAGATCTGCTCGGCGAGGGTATGACGGAGTATGGCAACGGTACGAGCGGCAGAAAACAGAATGTCGCAGTCGGCGCAGAGAAGATTAACGGAACGCTGGTACAGCCGGGCGAGGAATTTTCCGTAGAGGCGGTCGTTGTGCCGTTTGATGCGGAAAATGGTTATGCACTGGCAGCATCGTATGAGATGGGCAAGGTCGTCGATTCGTACGGCGGCGGTATCTGCCAGGTTTCCACAACGCTCTATGTTGCTGTCTTAAAAGCAGAGCTTGAGGTGACGGAGCGGTACAGCCATTCCATGATTGTCCACTATGTGGATCCGTCGATGGATGCGGCGATTGCAGAGGGATTGAAAGACCTGAAATTCATCAACAATACGGATGCGCCGATTTATATTGAGGCGAGCGCGGACGGAAGCACCCTGCATTTTGCCATCTACGGCCATGAGACGAGAGATCCGAACCGCACGGTCCGCTATGAGAGTGAGACGACAAGCACGGAGGATCCGACGCCGAGCCTGACGGAAGATGCGAATGCATCGTTTGGAACAATTGAACAGACATCGTACGGCTATCAGGGTTCGACGGCGCGGCTGTGGAAGATTGTGAATGACAATGGAAATGAGACGAAGGAGCAGGTGAATTCCAGCACTTACCGCATGACATCGGATGTCTATACCGTGGGAACAAAGACGGACAATGCAGCGGCGCGTGCGGAAATGCAGGCGGCGATTGCGGCAAATGATCTTGCAAAAGCAAAGGAAGTTGCAGCGAAATACAGCCAGAGCAGTTCGTCATCGAGTTCTTCGGAGAAGAAGGAAGACAGCAGCGATGATTCGGATTCGGATGGTACGGAAAAGACGGACGACAGCAGCGATACAGAGAAAACGGAGGACGATGAGGACTAGGCGTTTTCTGGTTACAATTCGCTGGGAACCAGTGAACTGTAACATTTTCCGTGAAAAATGGGAAAGCAGAGGGAAAAGGAGTACGGATTCCGTCTGCTTTTTCGTTTGAAACAGGAAGTTCGAGGAGGACAAGGGATGCGAAAGGGTAAATTACAGCAGAGCGTGCTGGTGCGCTCGGTGTTTAAGATGCTGGGGCAGAAAAGAGAGGACGCAGCAGGGCCGGCGGTCGGACGCGGGGTATCGGCACTTGCAGGAGAAAAGGAGACGCAGGTGTTTTCGTGTGCGCCGGTGCTGGTGAAGGATCCGGAGGACGCGGTGCTCGCGGTCTGCCGGGTGTGCAACAGTGTGGCCGCGGCGGGGGCATCGGCAAAAGGAGTGCTGGTGTCGCTGATGCTGCCGGAGGCGATGGAAGAAAAGAATTTAAAGGAGCTGATGCGGGCGGTTGACGGTGCGTGTGTGCGGTATGGAACTGCGGTGATCGGCGGGCATACGGAGGTGACGGACGGGGTTTTGTATCCGGTGCTTACCGTGACGGCGGCAGGCGGGACAACGCGTGCGGGGCTGTTTGATCCGTCGTGTGTGACAGCGGATTTGGATCTTGTCGTGACGAAGGGGATTGCGCTTGGCGCGGTGTCTTATCTGGCAAAGACAAGAAGGGATGAGCTTCTGACGAGATTTTCTCCGGGATTTATCCATGGGGCGGCGGATTTTTCGGAGGATTACTCTGTCTGCCGTGAGGCGGAGATTGCGATCGGGCACGGTGCGGCTGCGATGCAGGATCTCTCGGAGGGCGGGATTTTCGGGGCGCTCTGGGAGATAGCGGACGGCGCGGGTATCGGGCTTGATGTGGCGCTGAAGAGGATTCCGATCCAGCAGGAGACGGTGGAGATCTGTGAGTTTTTCGGGGTGAATCCGTATCAGATGCTTTCGACGGGGGCGCTGCTGATTGCGGCGGCGGACGGCGAGGGGCTGGTGCAGAAAATGGCACTCGAAGGGATTCCATCGGCGGTGATTGGGCGGACGACATCCGGGAAGGAGAGGATCCTCCGGAACGGGGAAGAGGTCCGGTATCTGGATAAGCCGCAGATGGATGAGATGTACCGGGTTGGCAGATAAGGCTTAAATATACGACAGGAGTGATTGGTAAAATGGCACATTTGAATATTGTTCTTCATGAGCCGGAGATTCCAGCAAATACAGGTAATATCGGACGGACGTGTGTGGCGACGGGTACGAGGCTGCATCTGATTAAGCCGCTGGGGTTTGATATTTCGGACAAGGCGGTGAAGCGCGCGGGGCTGGATTACTGGCCGAAGCTGGATGTGACGGTGTATGAGAGTTACGAGGATTTTCTGGAGAGAAATCCGGGGGCGAAGATTTACTATGCGACGACGAAGGGGCCGCAGACGTATGTGGATGTGCAGTATGAAGAGGACTGCTTTATCATGTTCGGAAAGGAAAGCGCGGGGATTCCGGAGGATATTCTGTACGATAATCAGGAGACGGCGGTGCGGATTCCGATGATTAATGATATTCGGTCGCTGAACCTTTCAAATTCCGTGGCGATCGTACTGTACGAGGCACTGCGGCAGAATAACTTTGACCATATGCAGCTCGCGGGGCATTTGCGGACGCATGAGTGGAGGTAGACGGACGGGACTCTGGTGATTGTAGACGGAGCTGCATTCTTTTTATAAGGAAGAAGTTAAGATCATTTCCAATTCGGCGAAGACCTGCTCGGCGTAAAGCTGTTTGATTTCGTGGCGGGTCATGCCAGAGACGTTGGTCTGGAAGGTGAAGGTGTGGGCTTGGGTTTTGTATAAAATACAGAAGTAGACGACGCCCTGTACGCTGTCAGCGTTGTTGGGGTCGAGATTTCCGGTTGTGCCGGTGATTCCGATGGCGATGGCGGTGTGCAGGTTTTCTTGTACTGTGCGGGCCATGGCTTCGGCGCATTCGGGGGAGTAGACGCCGTGGATTTCGATGACGGAAGGGTTGACGCCGACGAGGACTTTGGTTTCGTTCAGATACGTGACGTAGCCGCCGGGGAAAATGGCGGAGGCGCCTTCGGTGTCGGTGATCAGGGAGGCGATCAGGCCGGAAGTGCAGCTTTCCATGGTGGAAATGGTGGTGTGGGATGCAATGAGCTGTTTGATGATGGAATCAATGGTGTTTGGGTTCATAGTGAAAATTACCTCCAGAGTTAGTTTGATATGTCTGGCAAAAAAGCCCCTCGGCGGAGGGGCTTATTTTGGTGCTTCGCCTTTGGCGAGTGTAAAGATAAATTCGGTACCAACGCCCTCTGTACTGATGACATTGATATTCTGGTTATGCGCAGTGATGATCTCTTTGACGATCGAAAGCCCAAGTCCCGTTCCTTTGCGGTCCTTGCCGCGGGAGGCGTCGAGCTTGTAGAAGCGCTCCCAGATTTTCGTGATGCTTGCCTTTGGAATGCCGCAGCCGGTGTCCTTGACGGAGACGAAGACTTTGCCGTGCTTCTCCGTTGTCTCAACTGTGATGGTGGAATCGTTGTTGCTGAATTTGATTGCATTATCAATGAGATTGTACAGCACCTGCTGGATTTTTCCCATATCGGCGCAGACATACAAAGTACGCGATGCGAGGATCAGTGAAATGGAAATCCGCTTTTTCGTGCAGGTTCCCTCAAACGAAGCGGCGGTATCCTTGATGACGGCGTTGATGTCAAACGAGGTTAGATCGAGCATATTCCCTTTATCGTCGATGTCGTTCAGCGTCAGCAGGCTCTGCGTCAGCTTGTGCAGCCGTTCTGTCTCAAACAGAACGATTTTCAGATATTTTTCCTGCATTTCCGGCGGAATCGTTCCGTCGAGGATTGCCTCCACATAGCCTTTGATCGAGGTCAGCGGTGAGCGGAAGTCGTGAGAGACGTTCGCCACAAATTTCCGCTGGTATTCGCTGGTCTTGTTCAGCTCGCCGGACATGTAGTTCAGCGTGGAAGCGAGATACCCCATCTCATCGTGAGATTTAACATCAATTTTGTGGGTCAGGTTGCCGGAGGCATACTCCTTTGCACCGTTGATGATCTTTTTCAGCGGCCGGTACACGACGAGGGAGAAAAAGATCAGAATCACAAACGAGAGTCCGAACACGAGCAGGAACAGAAAATCAATCCGTGCCAGCAGACTTTCCCTCTGCTGATAGACGTCCTGTAGCGGAAGGTGGATGGCGACATAGCCATTGATCCGGAAATCGGAGGTGACGGGAACCATGACGCTCAGCATCTTGTCTTCGAAATAGCCGAAAAACGTTCCCGTGCTGTAATACTCGCTGCCGAGCGCAACCGGATCAAAACCGTCGATGATCTCCGGGTTTTCCTCATCGAGTGCAGCTGCCGTGTTCAGCAGAATTTCCCCGTCTGCGCTGATGAGCCAGATCTGGGAATTGTGATAGGAAGCCAGTGCACTGAGCGAATTGTAAAGATCCGTCAGGGAACGCTCACTGTGGTAATAAAGGTCGCCCTGTTTGGAAGCGATCTGCGTGGCCTCCCGGTACAGACTGGTGCTCGCGCTGGAGACCAGACTGTCCTCCACCATGCGGGAGCCGACCGTTGAGATCAGCGTAAAGCCGGCAATGGCGAGAATGACATAAATGAGAATTAATTTCCGGTAAAGCGTGCGTCGCATTATTTTTTAACCTCAAACTTGTAACCGATGCCCCAGACCGTCGTGATGGCCCAGGAGGCATGGTCCTTGATTTTTTCGCGGAGACGTTTGATATGAACGTCTACCGTGCGGGTATCGCCGATGTACTCATAGCCCCAGATATGGTCGAGGAGCTGTTCTCGCGTAAAGACCTGGTTTGGTGAGGAAGCAAGGAAGTAGAGAAGCTCCAGTTCCTTCGGCGGCATATCGACGGTGCGGCCCTGGTAAATGACGGAATAGTTCGTCTGGTTGATGATAAGATCCGGGTACTCGACACATTTTCCTGCGGTCGCGGACACCGGGATCGTGCGTGATGGCTGAAATCTCCGCAGCACTGCTTTCACACGGGCAACGAGCTCCTTGGAATCAAATGGTTTGATGATGTAGTCATCCGCGCCGAGTTCCAGGCCGAGGACTTTGTCGAACACCTCGCCCTTTGCCGAGAGCATGATGATCGGAACATCGGAATCGTGCCGGATTTCGCGGCAGACCTGGTAGCCGTCCATGCCGGGCAGCATCAGGTCGAGCAGAATCAGGTTCGGCTGGAAGGAGTGAAACTCCCGGACAGCCTCTTCTCCATCGTTTACAATTTTTGTGTCATAGCATTCCTTGGTCAGATAGAGAGAAATCAGTTCTGCGATATTGTTATCGTCATCGACGATCAGAATTTTCTGTTTGGAAGCCATAAAAGATTCTCCTTCACTGGGGACAGGACGGAACCGCATACAGTATGCGTTCCGTCCCATATTTTCCTGAGTTTTTATTTCTTAAACGTAACAATCGTAACGCCGGCATCGCCCTCGCCGAATTCCGCTAAATGGAAGTCCGCTACGTGTTTCTGGCGGCGCAGATAATTGTGAATGCCTTTCCGCAGTGCGCCCGTTCCTTTTCCGTGGACAACGCGGACACTCGGCAGATGGGAGAGATAAGCGTCATCGAGATATTTGTCGAGTTCGGCAACCGCTTCATCCACCGTTTTTCCGAGCAGATTGATCTCGGTAGAAATCGTGGCAGCCTTGGAAAGCTTCGATTTTCCGCTGCTTGTGCGGGAGATGGACGGGCCGGTGATGACAGCCTCGTCGATCAGCACAAGGTCGGAGATATGCACTTTGGTCCGCATGATACCCATCTGGACGAAGAGATTTCCCTTCGAATCCGGGCGGGTGCTGACAGTACCTTTGACATTCATGCTTAAGACTTTGACGGCATCGCCGAGATGAAGATCCTGCGGGCGGAGATTTCCGGTGCGCTTCGGTACTTCCTTCGTCTTTTTCTTATCGAGCTTGTTCATCTTTTCACGCAGAGCGGTACGTTTCTGCTCCATTTCGCGGACGGAAACATTCTCTTTTCCAAATTTCTGGAAATCGCGCATCGTCTGGTCGGCGTATTCCTTCGCCTCGCGGAGAATTCTCTGTGCCTCCTCGGTTGCATTGGAGATCATCTTTTCTTTTCTTGCGTCGATCTGTTCCTGATTCTTGGCAAGGCTCTGCTTCAGGGATTCGACTTCCGCGCGGGTGCGGGCAAGCTCTTCTTTTTCGCGTTCCAGCGTGATCCGGTTCTGCTCGAGAGTGGTCAGAACGTCCTCAAACGATTCATCCTGCTCGCTGATTTCGTCTTTTGCCTTGTTGATGATGTAGTCCGGCAGGCCGAGTTTGCTGGAAATCGCAAACGCATTACTCTTTCCAGGAACGCCGACGAGCAGGCGGTATGTCGGGCTTAAAGTCTCGACATCGAATTCACAGCAGGCATTCTCCACGCCCGGTGTGGATAAGGCATAGATTTTCAGTTCACTGTAGTGTGTCGTTGCCATGGTGCGGATGCCGCGCTCGTGGAGCGTAGAGAGGATCGCGATGGCAAGCGCCGCGCCCTCTGTCGGGTCGGTACCGGCGCCGAGCTCATCGAACAGGACGAGGGAATTGCGGTCTGCCTTGTCGAGGAAGGAAACCACATTCGTCATGTGGGAGGAGAAGGTACTCAACGACTGCTCGATGCTCTGCTCATCACCGATATCGGCGTAAACCTCGTCGAAAACGGAAAGGGAGGAGCGGTCGAGTGCCGGAATGTGAAGTCCGGACTGGCCCATCAGTGTTAAGAGTCCGACCGTCTTTAAGGAAACCGTTTTACCGCCGGTATTCGGTCCGGTGACGATCAGAAGGTCGAAATCTTCGCCGAGCGACAGATCAATCGGAACGACTTTTTTCGCATTGATCAGCGGGTGGCGTGCCTTGCGCAGGTGGATTTTACCTTCGGTGTTGAAGATCGGCTCATTGGCGTTCTGCTCCATTGCAAGAGCGGCGCGCGCGAAAATGAAGTCAAGCTCTACCATGTTTTCGAGGTCGTAACGGATCTCATCGCGGTGCAGGTCTGCCTGGGCACTCAACGTAGAGAGGATGACCTCGATTTCTTTTGCTTCTTCAATTTCCAGCTCACGGATATCGTTGTTCAGTTTGACAACGGCCATCGGCTCGACAAAGAAGGTGGAACCGGTCGAGGACTGGTCATGTACCATGCCAGGAACCTGGCCTTTGTACTCGGATTTGATCGGGATACAGTAGCGGCCGTCGCGCATCGTGATGACGGCATCCTGCAGATACGTGCGGTAGGAACCGTTGACGAGCGAGATTAACTGGCTGTGGATTTTTTCCTCACACGATTTGATGGAACGACGGATGCGGCGTAGATTCGGGCTTGCATCATCGCTGATTTCATCCTCGGAGAGAATACAGCGGCGGATTTCCGTGGAAAGCAGCGTCAGAGGCTCCAGTGTTTCGAAGAGATCTTCGAGGCTGTCCGGCGCCTGGTCCGCATTTTCGCGGTGGCCGTACGCTTTGACGCGTGCCGTGTTTTCCAGAAGTGCGGCGGTCTGCAGAAGCTCCGTGATGTTCATGGAGCTGCCGATTTCGAGACGCTTTAATGCGCCGCGGATATCTTTGGCATCACCAAAGGAAATGTGGCCTTTTTTAAAGAGCCGGGTGAGCGCGTCGTGTGTCTCATGCTGCATCCGCGTAATCTGGGAGAGGGAAGAAGAAGGAACGAGCTCCAGACATTTCTTCCGGCCCAGCGGAGAACTGGCATATGAAGCCAGTTGTTCGATAATTTTGTCGTATTCGAGCGTTTTTAATGCTTTCTGATTCATAATACTTACCTTTTCGTAATTCATAATTCAGTCATTGTCTACAGATAACGCGGTATTTTTGATGCAATACCGCACGGATCTGATGTTACAGTTCACAGGTACCCTGCGAACTGTAACATTCGCAGCCCTCATTTAAAGTTTTGCTTCGCAAAAGGAGGGCTGCTCACACCTGAATCACTTTCTTACGCAGCGAAACAGCAAGTGTTTCACTGCTGAGTGAACAGTAGCGATCTGATCATATATCTGCACGGGAAGTACAGACCGGAAGTGGAATGTGGGTCACAGGTTTTTCCACTCCCCCAATTATACCTTAAAAAAGAAAAGAAAGAAACCCCAAGAACGAGAAAATGCAGGATGTTGCGCAAATGAGAAAAAAATGTAACAGTCTTCATAAAATGTTCATATCTATCTGGTAAAGTTTTTTATGTATGTGAAGATTGCGGAAGCGCATATGCGCAGAGCAGTTCGGTATGGAATACAGATGTATGGAGAAAGAAATGTATGGAAAATGACCCAAAACCTTACAAATTCATGAAAGAGAGCATCAAAAAGCAGCCGCCCGACTGGAAAAAGATTGTTCTTCTGATTGCCGGATGGCTGGCACTTGCGGCGCTTGGCGGTCTGGTTGCGGCCGCGGTATTTGCGGTGACAGAGCCAAAGATTGCAGAAGCAGTTACCAGGGAAGAGCCGCCGGCGAAAGTGGATATCCCGGGAGATGAGGATCCAAACAGCGGACAGGAGCCGGATGAGACAATTACCGCATCTTCGGCGAGTGCGTCGGTAGACAGCAGCGGCTCCGGTTCGGAAATCAGCAGTTCTACAGTGGATAGCAGTACTTCAGAAAGCAGTGTATCCGAAAGTACGGTTTCCGAAAGCACAGAGGAGAACGGAGCGGCAGAGGGAACGGAAAGCAGCACTTCCGAAGAGCCGGAGGAGGGCAGCGAGGTTTCCAGTGTCGATGGGGAAACGGATGCGGAGGAAAAGGACAGCAGCCTGAAAAATTATGAAGCGCTCTACCAGGATATGCTGGAAGTAACGGAAAAACCAAAACGAGCGCTGGTTACCGTCATCGGCATTACCAATCAGATGGACTATTTTAACCAGAACTATGAAAACCAGCAGCAGATTTCCGGTCTGATTGTTGCGGACAACGGGCAGGATCTCTTTATTCTGACGGAATACCGCATCGTGGAAAATGTGGAGCGGATTCAGGTCACCTTCTGGGACGAGACGATGGTGGATGCCACATACCAGCGCCATGATCCGAGCACCGGCCTTACGATTGTGAAGGTGGATGAATCGAAGCTGGATGAGGAAACACGGGACGGTCTTGCGGTTGCGCCGCTCGGCAGTTCGTATCTCGTCAGCCAGGGTGACCCGGTCGTGGCTGTCGGAAGCCCGGTCGGCTACAGCGATTCGATTGCGTACGGTGTGGTGACTTCGGTTACGAACAAGATTTCCGCGCTGGACAATGAGTACAATCTGCTGACCACCGACATCCTCGGCAGCACGGACGGCAGCGGCATTCTGGTAAATCTTGACGGCGAAATCGTCGGCATTATTGCGCAGAGTTACAGTGCCAAGGGAAACAACGTGGTGACGGGCATTGCGATTTCCCAGATCAAAAAGCTGATCGAAAATCTTTCCAACAACGTGAGCCGCGCGTATATCGGCATCCGCGGACAGGATGTCACAGAAGAACTTTCCGATAAAACCGGCATTCCAAAAGGCGTTCTCATCAGCCGCGTCGCAGACGATTCTCCGGCGATGATGGCGGGCATGAAAGAGTACGATGTGATTGTAAAGCTCGGGGAGCACAAGGTTGAGACGATCAAACAGTACCATGAACAGCTTGGCAAATACAGCACAGGAGACGTGGTTACCGTGACGGCGATGCGGAAAGGCGCCGAAGGGTATGCGGAGATGACGTTTGATGTGACGATGGGGGAAGTATAAAAAACAGAGGCTTTCGGGAGCAGAAAAAGCCGGTTTTAGCCGGTGGGGCTTCCGGAAGCTTTTCTTTTCGAATGGTTTTTCACTGGCGGATGAAAAAATACGTGCATTCTGCAGGAAAATCTGGTAGAATTGGTAAGGCATGCAGGAGCACAGGCTTTGCATCATAAAAACGGCATCATAGAAACAAAAACGGAACACTGTGTCCGCATTTATTTTAGAAAAAGAGGATTTATTTTTATGAAGTATATCAATGAACTCCGGGAAGGAAACCGCATTTCCGGAATTTATCTCTGCAAACATAAACAGTCGGCTGTTACCAAAAACGGAAAACAGTACGAAAACGTGATCTTACAGGATAAAACCGGTACGATCGATGCGAAAATCTGGGATCCGAATTCTATGGGAATCCGTGAATTTGAAGCACTGGATTATGTAGATATTATGGGAGATGTTTCCAGTTTCAATGGAGCACTTCAGGTTTCCATTAAAAATGCAAGAAAAGCGGAAGAGGGCGAATATAATCCGGCGGACTATCTGCCGACGAGCCGTTACGACATCAATACGATGTATCAGGAGCTGCTCTCCTGGATCGGAACGGTGAAAAATCAGTATCTCTCCGAACTGCTGACGTATTATTTTATCCAGGATCAGGAGACCGCAAAACGGTTCCGCATGAGCTCTGCAGCAAAAAGCGTGCATCACGGATTCGTCGGCGGCCTTTTAGAGCATACGTTAAGTGTCACCCGTTTCTGCGATTTTATGGTAAAATCGTATCCGATTCTGAACCGCGATCTGCTGATTACGGCAGCGATTCTGCACGATATCGGAAAGACGAAAGAACTCTCCTTATTCCCGCAGAACGATTACACCAATGACGGACAGCTGCTCGGCCACATCATGATCGGTGCGGAGATGGTACACGATGCGGCGCAGAAGATCGACGGTTTCCCACAGGAACTCGAGAATCAGTTAAAGCACTGCATTCTGGCGCACCACGGCGAGCTGGAATACGGTTCCCCGAAAAAACCGGCAATGGTAGAGGCGGTAGCGCTGAACCTGGCGGACAATGCCGATGCCAAAATGGAAACCCTGACCGAGCTGTTTGACGCAGCGCCGGCCGGCAATGAGTGGCTTGGCTACAACCGATTCTTTGAGTCCAACATCCGCAGAACAGGAGACTTTTCATGAGCTATCAGAAAAATGATGTACTGACGGTGAAAATTGAAGATATGGGACACGACGGAGAGGGTATAGGCAAATGCGAGGGCTATACCCTCTTTGTCAAGGACACCGTTATCGGCGATCTTGCCGAGGTAAAAGTGATCAAAGCAAAGAAAAATTACGGCTACGCGCGCCTGATGCGCCTGATCGAGCCGTCCGCACACCGCGTCGAGCCGGTCTGCCCGGTTGCACGTCCGTGCGGCGGATGCCAGTTGCAGATGCTCGACTATGCGGAGCAGCTTCGCTTTAAGGAGAAGAAAATCGCCGGAAATCTCCAGCGCATCGGCGGCATGACGGAGATCCCGATGGAGCCGATCGTGGGGATGGAAAATCCGTTCCGCTATCGAAACAAAGCCCAGTTTCCGATCGGGCAGGATAGAAATGGAAAGCTGATTACGGGATTTTATGCGGGAAGAACGCATCAGATCATGGAAAACCGGAACTGTTATCTCGGCGTGGAGCAGAACGAGGAGATTCTGAACCGCATTCTTGCCTGGATGGAGGAGAACGGCGTTCCGGCATACAACGAGGAGACCGGCAAAGGCCTGGTGCGCCATGTGCTGATCCGGTTTGGATTTATGACGAAAGAGATTATGGTCTGTCTCGTTGTGAACGGAAAGAAACTGCCGGCCGAGGAGAAACTCATCAAATCGCTGACAGAACTCGAAGGCATGACAAGCATTACCCTAAGCGCAAACCGTGAGCGGACCAATGTGATCATGGGAAAAGAAATCCGCTGCCTGTGGGGACAGGGGTATATCACCGACTATATTGGAAACGTAAAATATCGGATCTCCCCGCTGTCCTTCTACCAGGTCAACCCGGCGCAGACGGAAAAGCTGTACGGCCTTGCCCTGGAATACGCAGGCCTCACCGGAAATGAGACGGTCTGGGATCTCTACTGCGGCATCGGAACGATTTCCCTGTTCCTCGCGCAGAAAGCCAAAAAAGTCTACGGCGTCGAAATCGTCCCGGAGGCAATCGCGGATGCGAAGAACAATGCGAAAATTAACGAGATCGAAAACGCTGAATTTTTCGTTGGAAAATCGGAAGAGATTCTTCCGGCCTACTACGAACAGTACGCCAAAGACCACCCGGGCGAACACGCCCACGCGGACGTCATCGTCGTCGATCCGCCGAGAAAAGGCTGCGAAGAAAACCTCCTCCACACCATGGCCAGCATGCAGCCGGACCGCATCGTGTATGTATCCTGCGATTCCGCAACGCTGGCACGAGATGTGAAGGTGCTTGGGGAGCTGGGGTATGAAGTAAAGAAAGTCCGAGGGGTTGACCAATTCCCGATGACGTGCCATGTGGAGACGGTTGTCTTGCTTTCCAAGGGTGAGGTCGACTCGAAAAAGATTCGGGTTGAGTTCTCTTTGGAAGATATGGATATGTCTGAATTTCAGGATGGGGCAACTTATCCGCAGATCAAGGAGTATGTTTTGGAGCACACCGGGTTAAAGGTGTCCAACCTCTATATCTCACAGATCAAACGGAAATGTGGGATTGAAGTAGGCAAAAACTACAATCTGCCGAAGTCCGAGGATTCCAGACAGCCCCAGTGTCCGCCGGAAAAAGAGAAAGCAATCCGAGAAGCATTCAAATATTTTGGGATGATCTAACATCCAGTAAAATGGAGGTTTCTTATGGATAGGTTGATTTCTTGTGAATTCAACATGGATAATGCCTGTGTGGAACTGAAATTCTTAGATGGCAGCATGATTGCCATTGATACCATCGCCGTGGAGAATGAGGTTGCCGATAATATGTATCAGCGGTCAGAACTGGATTATCTGATTTACAATGACCCGGTTGGATATGCAGAGCTTGTTTTGAACGGAAACCCCGAAATTTATCTAAAAACTGTAACTGAATGTAAACCCTTAGATTAAAACGCAGCCCTCTGCCTTTTCATTGGCAGAGGGCCGTTTTTTGCTTAACAGTTATTGAGCATCCCTTAATTGCTCTACAACACTGCATTTTGCTGCGTTGTCATACATCATGCAGGGGATCAGCCACCCCAGCAGAAGAAATACCGGAATTGTCAGCAGGACAGGCAGAATGGTGAATCGATACTCAAAGAACCAGAACATACTGCCCAGCATTTTTCCCGCAAGAGGTCCCACCGCCAGCGACAGAATAAAAGCCACCGCTACGGAGGACATTGCGTAAAACAATCCCTCGTAGATCAGCATGGTTTTGAGCTGCCGGTTCGTCATTCCTACAGCCTGAAGCACAGCAAATTCACGGCGGCGGGAAAGAATACCGGTCATCATGGCGTTGAAGAAATTTAAGAGTCCCACCAGCCCAATGATAGCACAGAGGATACCACCTATCAGAAGGAACATCTGCCGGAACTGAGCAAATTCAGAGCGAGCCGTGGCCTTGCTTTCATACATCAAGGGCGAAAACTCACCGGCAGTGAGCTTCGATAGATATTGCTCTGCTTCGGCCTCGTCAACTTCGTCCGCTGTGTCGAACAGGTAGAGCATCGGAATGGCTGCACCACCGCTGTCCCTCTGTGCGGTGTCCACAGACAAAACTACGTCATATCCAAAACCACTATAACGATAACTCATGGAATTCGGAAGATTTACCAAGGCGCAGACCGTGTACTCTACATCTCTGGCTCCATACAGTTTTTCCTGAAAGTACTCCTCCGGTGTAACTTCGGTGAGTTCCCCGGTGCGGCTGTCGATATATTTCACATCGTCCGCATAGGTAACGGTGATCGTGTCTCCCACCTTGGGGTAGTATTCAGGATTGCGCAGATTACCGTAGTCATCTAAGGAAACCGCAATGGCAATGGCGTTATTGTCCGGCTCCAACATGGGAGAAATATCTCCGTCGAACACTTGCAGCTTGTCAAACAGACTGTTATCCAGAGCCTCGATTCTGGTATCTCCCATCACCATATTGCCCCGGTGCTCCAGACGGCTCATATGGCTGTCCAACTGCTCGGCGCTTTCGTACCTTGCATAGTCCTGCCGCAGAGCATCCTCCGTCATCCACAGGTAGGCGGGTTTTCGCACAGCATATCCCGTGCCGGAAAGACTGGCCTTTGTGTTTGCTGCGATCTCCTCGATCTGTTCTGGCGTGATGAATTCATCTGCCGGGTTGTAACGGAAATAGTCGGGCGTGCTGACGATAAAATCGGCGCAGGTCATGGCGGATACATACTTCTCCATGCTGAAGCCGCCCACAAAGGCACACAGCGCATTGAACAGTGTCACCGACAGTGCCAGAGACACCACCACCAGCACCGTCTTTTTCTTGTTTCGTCCCAGATTGGCAAAGGCCATCTGATGGAGCTTTGCTCCCCGGATGCTGCGCCGTTTTTTCTTGGTCTGCATCACATCCGTATATTTGGTAGCCTCCACCGGAGAGACCTTAGCTGCCATTTTTCCGGGCTTGGAACAGGACAAGAGCACCGTCAACAAGGCGAACAGCATAGAACCAAGGAAGATCACAGGCGATGTGCTGATGGTGGTGATGCCTGCATCCAACCGGGTGGAGCGCAAGACAACAGGAACCAAAACAGCGCCAATGCCGTAGCCCAGCAGCAGCCCCGCCGGAATACCGATCAGACAAAGCAGAAGTGCCTGCTGGCGAATGATGCGTTTGAGCTGCCGGGGCGTTGTGCCAATGGTTTTCAGAAGTCCGTAAAACCGGATATCCCCCGCAACAGAGATCTGGAAAATGTTATAGATGATAAGATACCCGGTAAAAATCACCAGCAGCAAAAAAGCTGCTATGGCAATCACAAGTTCCGGGTCGAGCTGCGACTCCAGCTGGGATGAGGTATATCCCCAGTTGACGCCGATTCGAACGCTGTTGGGATCGGTATAGCTGTCCCATGTGTAGCCAAGATCGGTATCCACCTGCTCCATCTGCCCTTGAATGTTTGTGCCGGAGGCCAGCATGACATTCAAATCGGTGCGGAAAGGCTGTAAACCTGTTTTCACTGCCTGCGCTTCGATGTCATCTGCGTAATCACGGCTGATGTTGATGTAATGAACAGGCATTAGTTCATCATAGTCCCAATAGCCCACCAGCGTAAAGGTATCTGTTACAGTAAAGGCGGTTTGATCCTTGTCCGTAATGGAATAGGAAACCGTGACCTCGGCGCCCAGCTCCGGCGTTACGCCAAGCAGCTGCAACGCTGCCGTATCCATGGCTACCTCTTTGCCGCTTTCGGGCATCCGTCCGGTAGTAGGGGTGGCATAGCTCCATTTGGTGCAGTTGGCATCCATGTAGCTGATCTCTGCCGGTATTTTGGCAAAGACCCCCTCCGCAGTGATACCGATTACCTTCCGTGCCCCCGTAGCCTTCACCTTTGGGTGGGCAGCGATGCGTTCCGCCTGCTCGGGGGAAACATCCTTAAAGGTGCCATGTGCATAGCCGCCTACCTGCCGAAACTGGTAGGTTTCATAGCTGGCGTTCAACGACAAGACAATGGTGAACATGGACGTAAATAGCAGCGTTGTCAGCGCAATGGCAAAAATGGCGATCAGATTGCGACGACGGTTCGCATAAAGAGATTTTAAGCTGAGTTTCCGAATACATTTTCTGTTTTTGACATTCATCGTAACCACCTCCCGTTAGTTTTGGGAGACGATCCGACCATCTTCGATACGGATAATGCGGTCTGCCATCTGCGCAATTTCTTCGTTGTGAGTGATCATTACGATTGTCTGGGCGAACTTTTGACTGGTGACTTTCAAAAGGCTCAATACATCCTGGCTGGTTTTGGAATCCAGATTGCCGGTGGGTTCATCTGCCAGAATGATAGCGGGTGCTGCCGCCAGCGCACGGGCAATGGCTACCCGCTGCTGTTGACCGCCTGAGAGCTGATTGGGCAGCGCATCCAGACGATCATCCAGCCCAAGTGTCTGTACAATCTGCTGTACGAAATCCTTATTGACCTTGCCACCGTCCAGCTCAATGGGTAGAACAATATTTTCATACACATTCAGCACCGGAACAAGATTATATGCTTGGAACACAAAGCCGATTTTCCTGCGGCGGAAGATGGTCAGCGCTTCCTCCTTCAGGGAGA
>ERZ1026971.441-NODE-441-length-20886-cov-7.798569_pt1 | contig 20886 bp, 18 predicted proteins | sample MGYA00519294_ERZ1026971 | MGnify/ENA primary metagenome ERZ1026971 (study PRJEB26926, sample SAMN06164664) | human gut metagenome | biome: ENVO:00009003; feature: ENVO:2100002; material: ENVO:00002003 | host: Homo sapiens | place: USA | collected 2012 ... | reverse complement strand
AATTTATATGGAACAATTAAAAAAATGGTATGAGTCAGAATTTTGCCATGATAAAGTAAGAGCAATTTATTATTATCTGCAGAAGAAAAGTTTGATGCATGATTTGATTGAACAGAAGGTATTGAAGCAAAATGAAGATGGAACGCTGGCAGAAAAGGAAACGATTCAGGGAATTGATCAAAGTAAAGCGTTTGTGCGATTTATTGTGCGCTCTTTAAGTAATCCACTGACAGAAACAGTTGATGAATGCTGGAAGGATAAGACCTTATGGGAAAAATATCAGCAGTATCAGCGGTCCATGGAAGGGGAAAAGGGACTTTGCTATTTAAGTGGAAAAAGAGAAAGTATTTCCTATCTACAGCCAAAGAAAATCCGAAATGAAGGAGACGGCGCGAAACTGATTTCTTCAAATGATAAGGATAATTTTACGTATCGTGGTCGATTTGCAACGAAAGAAGAGGCATTTGCAATTGGAAACGAAACATCCCAGAAGGTTCACAACGCATTGAAATGGATTATCCGCAGACAGGGAGGCACATATGATACCATGGTGTTTGTTACATGGGAAACAGCGGAGGATTCAGCAGGAGAATTAGAAGTTCGATGGGACTCGGATACGGAGCATATTATATCTGAATTTGATGAATGGGATACCGGACTGGAAGATCCGGAGTTTGATACCAATGCGATCGGAGCGGAGCTGTTTCAGAAGGCGATGAGTGGGTATAGCACGCTGCAGAACGAGGAAAAATGTCCCACGACCATGAAATATATGGTGTTATTAGGAGTCGATGCAGCAACACCGGGGCGCCTGGCAGTCGTGGAAGCAAAAAAAATTGAAGAAACGCGGTATTTAGAGAATATCAGAAAATGGCACAAGGACTGCTGGTGGCGTCATGAAAAATGGAGAGACGGAAAAAGAATTGTTTATTATGGCATGGTTGGAGTAAAGGAGATAGCGGATCTTTTATTCGGAATAGAAAATAATGGAAGTATTACCATTGTAGATGGAAACAGCAAAAAACTTTATGCTGAGGTTGCAAAGCGTATCTTGCCATGTATCTGGGATGGGCAGAGAATACCAGCTGATTATGTGGAAAGGGCGATAAATAAGGCATCTAATCCATTGGCATATAAAGAACAGAGAAACTGGGAGCAGATTTTGCAGCTTGCGTGCTCCATGGTTAAAAAAAGAAGAAAAGAACTTTATAAGGAGGAATGGAAAATGGCGGTAGACAAAAATTGTACAGAAAGAGATTACCTGTATGGAAGATTGCTTGCTGTAGCAGATCGAATTGAATATCGGACTTTTGATATGGATAAGGACAGAAGCAGAATTACAAATGCAAAGCGATACATGAATAATTTTTCGCAGAGACCGTTTGAAACCTGGAAAGTTATTGAAGAGAATATTCAGCCGTATTTGAACAAATTGCCAGTGCCGGAACGAAGATTTTATGAAAATCTGCTGGACGAAATCGAGGACGCATTTGAAAGTGTAAACGATTATCAGGAGAATAAACGTTTGAGCGGCTTATATTTACTTGGATTTCACAGTCAGTCCTGTGCGCTGAGAACTTACAAAACAGAGAAAACAGAGGAGAAATAAAGAAATGAGCGAATTAAAAGGAAAAATTGATTTTACATTATTTGTGAGTGCAACGAATGCAAATCCCAATGGAGATCCACTGAACGGAAACCGTCCGAGAATTAATCTGGATGGATATGGGGAAATTTCAGATGTCTGCATTAAACGAAAAATCCGAAACCGCCTGCAGGATCTGGGACAGAAAATTTTCGTGCAGTCAGATGACAGAACGGACGACTCATTCAAGAGTCTGAAGGAGCGCGCAGATGGTTGCGAGGAGCTTAAAAAACAGATGGGAAATAAGAAAGATGCGAGCAGAGATCTCTGTGCACAGATTGCATGCAGGGAGTGGATCGATGTGAGGACATTTGGACAGGTTTTTGCATTTAAAGGAATTCCAGTATCCTTTGGCGTACGCGGTCCGGTGTCGATCCATCAGGCAGTAAGTCTGTCTCCGATTGATATCATGAGTATGCAAATCACCAAGAGCGTAAACAGCGAGGCCGGAAAAGAAGGAAAGGCATCTGATACGATGGGAACGAAACATAGAGTTGGGTTTGCTGTATACAAGGTGATGGGAAGTGTCAATGTGCAGCTCGCGGAAAAGACGGGCTTTACCCAGGAGGATGCTGAGATACTGAAAGAAGCACTCATGACATTGTTTGAAAATGATGCATCGTCAGCACGTCCGGAAGGAAGTATGGAGGTATGCCGGATGTATTGGTGGCAGCACGAGGAAAAAACACCGGCTATTTCGAGTGGAAAGATCCAGAGAGGATTTGACTGGAATAAAGATTTAGATCATCCGAGAAGCTTTAAGGATTATGATATTACCTGGAATGTAGAAGGATGCAGAGAACCGGAGATTTTTGATTTTGTCTAAAGATACGGTCGTTTTCCGTGAGGGGTGAATTGGAATGTATGATGAGGATGATTATCTGCAGTTGTCAGGAATTCAACATTTTGCATTCTGCCGGCGCCAATGGGCACTTGCATATATCGAGATGCAGTGGCAGGAGAATGTCCGCACGGTAGAGGGAAAGATTCTTCATGAAAATGCACATAATCCGGGTCTCAAAGAAAAAAGAGGAGATCTGCTGATTGTGCGTGCGATGCCGGTTCACTCCTGCGAAATGGGAGTGAGCGGCGAGTGCGATGTGGTGGAATTTCATCGGGTGAAAGAGGGGATTTCACTGCATGGAAAAGAAGGATTTTATCGTGTAGTGCCAATAGAATATAAGCGGGGAAAACCAAAAGAAGGAGAAGAGGATATCCTGCAGTTGGCAGCGCAGGCGTTTTGCCTGGAAGAAATGCTGTGTTGTGAAATCGAGTATGGATATCTTTATTACGGTGAAGTCCGCAGACGCCATAAGGTAGAATTTGATAATGCAATCCGGGAAAAAGTGAAGCAGATATTTGCAGAAATGCATAAGTATTATGAACAACAGTATACACCGAAAGTAAAAATAAGCAGGAAATGTAATGCATGTTCATTGAAAGATATTTGTCTGCCGGTTTTAAATAAGAATAAATTGGTTGCGGAATACATTACCAAGAGAATGCAGGAAGAGGAAAATCTATGAAAAGATTGCTGAATACCTTGTATATTACTTCTGGAAATCGTTATCTTTCACTTGATGGGGAAAATGTCGTAGTAATGGAGGATAAAAAGGAAATAGGAAGAATCCCTTTACATAATTTACAGGCGATCGTGACCTTTGGCTATACAGGAGCGAGTCCGGCATTAATGGGGGCGTGCGCGCAAAGAAACATTGAATTATCCTTTATGTCCGGAAATGGCCGTTTTCTGGCGAGAGTCAGCGGAGAAGAAAAGGGAAATGTGACACTGCGAAAAACACAATACCGCATCAGCGAGAAAAAAGAAGAAAGCGTCAAAATAGCAAAGAATTTTATTCTTGGCAAAGTCTATAATGCCAGGTGGGTGCTCGAGAGAGCCGCCAGAGATTACAGTATGCGGCTGGATGCAGAATTGCTTAAGAAAAAATCAGCTTTTCTGGGGCAGAGTATGAATAAAATCAGACAATGTGAAGATGCGGGAACACTTTTAGGACTGGAAGGAGAAGCTGCATCGGTATATTTTTCCACTTTTGATGAACTTATTCTGCAGCAGAAAGAGGATTTTTATTTTCATGGAAGAAATAAGAGACCACCGTTAGATAATGTGAATGCGATGCTTTCGTTTGGATATTCTTTACTGGCAGGAATGTGCGGCGGGGCGCTGGAAGCAGTGGGCCTGGATCCATATGTTGGATTTTTCCACACAGATCGTCCGGGACGAATGTCATTGGCGCTGGATCTGATGGAAGAATTTCGTAGCGTTATGGTAGATCGGTTTGTTCTGACACTTATCAATAAGAGGATTATGAAGCCAGAATATTTTTTAACTAAGGAAAACGGTGCCGTTATTATGACGGAGGAGGGACGAAAAGCCTTTCTTAGTGCATGGCAGGGAAAAAAACAGGAGATGATTACGCATCCATTTTTAGGCGAAAAGATCGAGTGGGGAATGGTTCCATATGCACAGAGCATGCTGCTGGCACGTTTCCTGCGAGGGGATCTGGATGAATATCCGCCATTTTTGTGGAAGTAGGTGATTTTTAATGCTGGTGCTGATCACATATGATGTAAATACACAAACCGCTGCAGGCAGAACGCGATTGCGCAAGGTAGCAAAAGAATGTACCAATTACGGCCAGCGAGTTCAAAATTCTGTCTTCGAGTGCCAGATTGATGCGGCTAAGTGCCGACAGGTAAAAGATATACTAGAAAAAATCATAGATAAAGAGACTGATAGTTTGCGATTTTACTATTTGGGTGAAAAGTACAAAAATAAAGTAGAACATGTTGGTGCAAAAGCGGGATTTGACGTGATGGACACACTGATTCTGTAGTGCGAATGCCAAGTGCACAGAAAAAAGCAGGAAGATTCGCACTTGAAATTTAAAGGATTTTTGCTGAAAAGATAGAATTTGGGGGAGGAGGGAGATGAAATGAGGAAGAAAATATAGAGATATTGAATAAGCATAGCCGCGATTTAGAAGAAAAATTTGTCTAAATTTGCAGTCGCCCTCCGTGAGGGCGTGAGTTGAAATGCCAGATCATCGCTCGGATATACGATCATCGTCGGTCGCCCTCCGTGAGGGCGTGAGTTGAAATGACATTCCAGAGAGTTCGTATGCAGCAGAGAACGGTCGCCCTCCGTGAGGGCGTGAGTTGAAATTTCTGTTTTTGGGATATTATGATTAGATTGATTGTCGCCCTCCGTGAGGGCGTGAGTTGAAATACCGCCATCTCGATATCTGCAGCAAAAACTGCCCGTCGCCCTCCGTGAGGGCGTGAGTTGAAATGAGATCTCGAAGAAAATCCTCGAGAAGAAGCATGGTCGCCCTCCGTGAGGGCGTGAGTTGAAATAGTACTGTCGGACAAGTACAAGGCGTTCCTGCAGTCGCCCTCCGTGAGGGCGTGAGTTGAAATGAAAGAAGTGTAGGATTAAAATGACCAAAAATGTGTCGCCCTCCGTGAGGGCGTGAGTTGAAATATTCATACGTGTTCGAACTTTCTTCGCCCTGTGTTGTCGCCCTCCGTGAGGGCGTGAGTTGAAATGCGATATCCGCATTGCTCGCCTGCGATAGGTCGCTGTCGCCCTCCGTGAGGGCGTGAGTTGAAATATACATGCGTACAGGTACTTTCCGACATCATCCGGTCGCCCTCCGTGAGGGCGTGAGTTGAAATTGTTGCAACTGCCGCCGCTTTCAGCGTTTCTTCGTCGCCCTCCGTGAGGGCGTGAGTTGAAATGAGCTTATTGACCATCTGCATAGCCTGCATCATCGTCGCCCTCCGTGAGGGCGTGAGTTGAAATAAGATGAAGAAAAAAATTACAATTGATCTGTTCCGTCGCCCTCCGTGAGGGCGTGAGTTGAAATCTGAAACCGCTGCACAGCGTTTAAAGGAACCAATGTCGCCCTCCGTGAGGGCGTGAGTTGAAATACAAGATGCAAGGCGGCCAGTGGGTAACGTATACCGTCGCCCTCCGTGAGGGCGTGAGTTGAAATATGAAGAAGAAAAATAGATGCGCAGACAAATTTCGTCGCCCTCCGTGAGGGCGTGAGTTGAAATTGCCCAATGCCGCTGTCATCGGATCACACAGTTCGTCGCCCTCCGTGAGGGCGTGAGTTGAAATTTCATGTACTTTTCGGCGGCGGTCGATACAGCCGTCGCCCTCCGTGAGGGCGTGAGTTGAAATTCTCCACATTATTATCTGCTAACATCTCGTAGGAGTCGCCCTCCGTGAGGGCGTGAGTTGAAATGATGCGTCCCCACACAACCGGCCCGATTCCTTTGTCGCCCTCCGTGAGTTGAATCTTCAAACATTGGCGGAATTATTTAGAGTATGATGTATCACACTTCGTGAGTTGAAATAACAGCAGTTATTCCGCAAGCAGAGGAGCGTTCTCAGGAGTGAAATGTGTTTGACACGAAAGGCAAACAATGTTAATCTTTAACTAGCGTAAGTGATAACTAACCGCTCATGCATTCGCCAAGAACCATGGGCGGCTATTTTTCTATTTATTATTCGATAAGAAAGGAGGAAAATGATGAGAAATCCACTGAAAATTTTTTGGATCATACTCGGTTTTCTGTGCCTGGGATTTGGTACCATCGGCATTGTGCTTCCGATTCTGCCGACAGTTCCATTCTATATGGCGACCCTGTTCTGCTTTGCGAAAAGTTCGGAACGGCTGCACAGCTGGTTTATTGGAACTCAATTATATAAGAAGCATCTCGCCAGCTTCGTACAGCATCGGGCGATGACGGTAGGAACGAAATGTAAAATTATCGGGATGGTAACGGTTGTGATGGCGATCGGCTTTTTTGCTATGAAGAATGTGCCGATCGGAAGAATCTGTATTGCTGTGGTATGGATGTGCCATATTTTGTATTTCTTCCTGCGGGTCAAAACCGTAAAAACAGAAGATCATATCCTAGGAGAAACAAAATGAACAAAGTAGAAAAAAAGCGGCAGAAAGAACAGTACGTCGTGGAAGAGATGATCCGCCTGTACTGCCGGAAGAACCATGGAAAAGAGGGGCATGCATCCGGCGGGATGTGTCCGGAATGTCAGAAATTAGCGGACTATGCAAAACAGCGGAGCCAGAAATGTCCCTTCATGGAACAGAAAACATTCTGCGCAAACTGCAAAGTACACTGCTACAAGCCGGAAATGCGGGAAAAGATCCGCGCCGTTATGCGGTTTTCGGGGCCGAGGATGCTGCTGTATCATCCGATTTTAGCTATCTGGCATTTAATCTGCAGCATGAGAGAGAAGCGAAAAGCAAAAGCATAAAAGAGAGGTACTTATGATTAAAACAAGACTGGTGGGGCTGCTGTCCCACGCGAAAAAGTATATCGTGTACACGATTCTGTGGCAGTGGGCGGCGCTTCTGTCGCAGGTGATCGCGGTATTTACGATCGCCGATCTGCTGGAACGGGTCGTGTATGGTGCGGTAACGGCAGCGGCTGTGAAACGGACGATTTTTACACTGGCAATTGTTGTTGTGATCCGCTTTTTCTGCGAGCGGATGGGCGCGCGGTCGTCGTATCTTGCGTGTGTGGATGTGAAGCGGATTCTGCGCGAAAAAATTTATGAAAAAATGCTGAAGCTCGGTGCATCGTACAGCGAGCAGGTGTCTTCCTCAGAGGTCGTACAGGTGTCCACCGAAGGTGTGGAGCAGCTCGAAACATACTTTGGAAAGTATCTGTCGCAGCTGTTTTACAGCCTGCTCGCACCGCTCACGCTGTTCGCCATCCTCTGCCGGGTGAGCCTGAAAGCGAGCGTGGTCCTTCTGATCTGCGTGCCGCTGATCCCGGTTTCGATCGTAGTGGTACAGAAGATTGCGAAGAAGCTGCTGAATAAATATTGGAGTATTTACACAGGGCTCGGCGATTCGTTCCTTGAAAATCTGCAAGGCCTGACAACCTTAAAAATCTATCAGGCCGACCAGCAGAAAGCCGACGAGATGGATGTGGAATCCCAGAACTTCCGCCGGATCACGATGAAAGTTCTGACGATGCAGCTCAACTCAACGAGCGTGATGGACATCGTAGCATACGGCGGCGCGGCGGTTGGCATGGCGGTGGCGGTATCGGAATTTCTGAAAGGAAACCTCACCGTGTCCGGCACGCTCTGCATTGTGCTGCTGGCGAGTGAGTTTTTCCTGCCGCTGCGTCTGCTCGGATCGTTCTTCCACATCGCGATGAACGGCATGGCGGCGAGTGACAAGATTTTCAAAATCCTTGATCTGCCGGAGCCGCAGGCGGGAGAACGGACGCTGCCGGACGGACCGCTGGATGTCGTGTTGGAGGATGTGCATTTTTCCTATGAAGAAGACCGGGAAATTCTGAAGGGCATCGACCTTACACTCCCGGCGGGCAGTTTTGTATCGCTGGTCGGCGAATCCGGCTGCGGAAAGAGTACGATTGCGGGTATCCTTGCGGCAAAGAACCGTGGATATACAGGGCACATCACCCTGGGCGGTGTGCCGCTCTCGGAAGTCGCTGAGACGGATCTGATGAAGCACGTTGTTCTGGTCCGCCACAACAGTTACTTATTTAAAGGAACCGTAGAAGAGAACCTGCGCATGGCGAAACCGGATGCGACGAAGGAGGAGATGGAGGCGGTTCTGCAGAAAGTCAATCTGCTGGGATTCTTACAGACACAGAACGGACTGCAGACAGAGCTTCTCGAAAAAGCAGGAAACCTCTCCGGCGGCCAGTGCCAGCGTCTTGTGATTGCGCGGGCGCTGCTTCGGAGCGACAGTGCGGTGTATATCTTTGATGAAGCCGCATCGAATATTGATGTCGAGAGTGAAGAGCTGATCATGAATGTGATTCATGAACTCGCAAAGACGAAAACGGTATTGCTGATTTCCCACCGCCTTGCGAACGTCGTACAGTCAGATCAGATTTATTTCCTGAAAAACGGTACCATCTGCGAGCGTGGAACGCATGCGGAACTGATGGAACAGAACGGCGCATACCGTTATCTGTACGACAGCCAGATGGTACTGGAAAACTATGGAAAGGAGGGGAATGCATGATGAACGAGAAGAAAAATACAGCAAAACGCAGAAGCGCCCTCCGGATTATGGGAAGCCTGATCGGGCTGGTGAAGCCATTGCTTCATATTATGATGGCGGCAATTATTCTTGGAACAATGGGATATTTATGTGCGATCTTCCTGACGATTCTGGCAGGACAGGTCATCGTGCACGGCTTACTGACGGGCGCGGCAGGGACGAGCCTTTCGGTGCAAAACATGTGGCTTGTACATACTCCGGTAAAAACGATACTCACGGTGATGATCGTGATCGCGGTGCTGCGCGGCATTCTGCATTATGCGGAGCAGTACTGCAACCACTTTATTGCTTTTAAACTGCTGGCGATCATCCGCCATAAAGTGTTTGCAGCTTTGCGGAAGCTCTGCCCGGCGAAGCTAGAAGGACGGGACAAAGGAAATCTGATTTCGATTATCACAACCGATATCGAACTCCTGGAAGTATTCTATGCGCATACGATTTCCCCGATTGCGATTGCAGCATTAACTTCTCTGATTATGGTATGCTTCATTGGAAGATACCATGTTCTGGCAGGGCTGTTTGCACTTGCGGCGTATCTGACGGTCGGCGTTGTGATCCCGATGTGGAACGGAAAGCGCGGAAGCCAGAAAGGAATGGAGTTCCGGACAGGCTTTGGCGAGCTGAACAGCTTCGTGCTGGATTCCCTGCGTGGCCTCGACGAGACGATTCAGTACGGACAGGGCGAAAAACGGAAAGAGCAGATGTCAGAGCGGTCGAAAGAACTGGCTTCTGTGCAGGAAAACTTAAGCCGCATGGAAGGCTCCCAGCGGTCTGTCACCAACATGGTGATTCTTCTGGCATCGTTCGGCATGCTGGCACTGGCGATCTATCTTTACACGAAAGGCGGGATTGGATTTGAGGGAGTCCTGACCTGCACAATCGCGATGATGGGTTCCTTCGGCCCGGTCGTGGCGCTGTCCAGCCTGTCGAATAACCTGAATCAGACGCTGGCAAGCGGCGAGCGTGTGCTTTCCCTTCTCGAGGAAGCGCCGCTGGTGGAAGAAATTCCGGGAGATGCGGCATCCGGCGGTGACCACGCATTTGCAGGAGCCGAGGCGCAGAATGTAACGTTTGCCTACGAAGACGAGACGATTCTGGATCAGTATTCGCTGAAACTGGAACCGGGAAAAATCACCGGCATCCACGGCGCGAGCGGTTCCGGAAAATCGACGATCTTAAAACTTCTGATGCGCTTCTGGGATGTCCAGACGGGGCGCATTTCCGTGGACGGAGCCGATGTCCGCGAAATCCCGACGAAGCATCTGCGCGATATGGAAAGCTATGTGACGCAGGAGACACATTTGTTCCACGATTCGATTGCGAACAACATCGCTATTGCAAAACCCGGCGCGACGCGGGAAGAAATTATGGAGGCGGCGAAGAAGGCGTCCATACATGATTTCATCATGACACTGCCAAACGGCTACGACACCGAAGTCGGAGAACTCGGCGATACGCTGTCCGGCGGAGAAAAACAGCGGATCGGTATCGCGCGGGCATTCCTGCATGACGCATCCATGATCCTGCTGGACGAGCCGACATCGAATCTTGATTCCTTAAATGAAGGAATTATTCTGAAATCCCTGAAAGAATCGGCAGAAGAGAAAACCATTGTGCTCGTATCGCACAGAGTGTCCACGATGAACGTCGCGAATGTGGTATATGAAATGGAAAATGGCCGGATTTCCTGATTTTACGGCACTTGACAGAGAAAAGATGATGTGCTACACTAACAGTCGTTAAAGAAAAGACAATTAAATATCGATGTGTAAGGTGTCGGACATACGTGTCCGGTGAAAAGGGAAGCAGGTGTGAATCCTGCACGAACTCGTCACCGTATTTTGCAAGCAGGGGAATGATCCACTGGGAAACCGGGAAGGAGACCGATGCGCTGGAGTCAAATCCTGAAGCAATGAGCCGGGAGACCTGCCTTTCGCAGTACAGGAACGTTACGTTCGTGTCACGAGGAACTGGCAGTACAAAACAGGAAAGCGGACATTTGCCCCACAGCGGGTGAAATGGTTTTCTTTGTGATGAAAATACTGGAAGCCCCTCGTTGAAAAACGAAAGGGCTTCTTTCTATTTACGCGGGCAACGAGCCAAAGTCCGTGCTTGCACGAGACCTTAGCGACTGCCGCGATAACTTGAGAAACTCGCGGAGCGTGTTTCTCATAGTTTGAAATGTAAAACGTCCCCGATATTGGTTGTTGCAAAGATACCAGCAAATGGGAGGAAAACAAAAATGAAAAAGAAACTTGTAGTCGCTTTAATTTCAGCAGCTATGGTAACATCTATGCTCGGCGCATGCGGAAGCAACAACACATCCAGCAGCAGCGCAAGCAGCACAGCAACAAGCAGCGTAAGTGCATCTTCCGCATCTGAGGAAGACACCACAGCAGCAAGCAGCAGCGTAAGCGCATCTTCTGCATCTGAAGAGGTATCCGCAGATGCAGACCAGGAGGCAGCAGATAAAGTGGCAGCTCTGATTGACGCAATTTATGTACAGGAAAGAAATGATAACACCGACGAGCAGTGCAAAGAAGCAAAAGAGGCATGGGATGCCCTGACAGACGCGCAGAAGGAACTTGTAGAAGGCGAGAACGCAGATCCGGATTACTTCGGAAGAGACACAGGTGATGCATCCAAGGATGATCCGTTAAACGGAGACGAGATCGGCGAGAATGAGCTTCTGGTTGTAAGCTTTGGTACTTCCTTCAACGACAGCCGTGCTGAGGATATCGGAGGCGTTGAGAAAGCTCTGCAGGCTGCATATCCGGACTGGTCCGTAAGACGTGCCTTCACCGCACAGATCATCATCAACCATGTACAGGCCCGCGATGACGAGAAGATCGACAACGTGGATCAGGCACTGGAAAGAGCCGTAAGCAATGGCGTGAAGAACCTGATTATCCAGCCGACTCACCTGATGCACGGCGCAGAGTACGACGAGCTGAAAGAAGCAGTAGATGGCTATAAAGATAAATTCGAGTCCGTAACCATCGCAGAGCCGCTGCTTGGCGAGGTTGGAAGTGACGCTACCGTAATCAACGAGGACAAACAGGCCGTTGCAGAAGCAATCACGGCACAGGCAGTAAAATCTGCAAATTATGACAGTCTGGATGCAGCAGCAGAGGACGGCACTGCTTTCGTATTTATGGGACATGGTACTTCCCACACTGCAAAAGTAACCTACAGCCAGATGCAGACACAGATGGATACTCTTGGATACAAAAACGTATTCATCGGAACCGTTGAGGGCGAGCCGGAAGAGACCGCTTGCGAGAACGTGATCGAGGCAGTAAAAGCAGCCGGATACAAGAAAGTAATTCTTCGTCCGCTGATGGTTGTTGCAGGTGACCACGCAAACAACGATATGGCAGGCGAGGATGAGGATTCCTGGAAGAGCCAGTTTGAGGCATCCGGTGCATTCGATGAGATCGACACTCAGATCGAAGGTCTTGGAAGAATTGATGCTGTTGAGCAGCTGTATGTACAGCACACCAAGGCAGCTATGGACGGCAACGGCGTTCAGGACGATGCTGAATAATTAGGGGTTGTATTCCGAACGTAAAATAGAGTAAAATAAGATCCGGCAGTACGGCTGAAGAGACTCAGTGTGCTGTCGGATTTTAAGTTGAGCGGATGAAAAAGATCCGCTTCAAGGTGATACAAGGAGGAATTTTATTATGAGAAAAAAATTGGCAGTTCTTTTTCTTGGAGCAGCACTGACTGTATCCATGCTCGGCGCATGTGGCGGAAAGGATGCAGCGTCATCTTCTGCATCTGCAGTATCTGTGTCTTCTGCGGCAGACGCATCTTCCGCTTCTGTACAGGATGCATCTAAGGCAGAGAGCAGTACATCCACATCAGATGTTTCAGCAGAAAGCGCATCGGCAGCGGAGACTGCAGGAGAAAGCAGCGCATCAGAGCTGGAAGACGGTACGTATACGGCAGACTTCAATACAGACAGCAATATGTTCCATGTCAATGAAGCAAAAGAAGGAAAGGGTGTCCTGACGGTAAAAGACGGAAAAATGACCATCCACGTCAGCTTGGTGTCCAAAAACATTGTCAATGTCTTTGTGGGAACAAAAGAAGAAGCTCAGGCAGACGGTGCAGAGCTGATCGAGCCGACCACAGATGAGGTAACGTATTCTGACGGAACCACAGATGAAGTGTACGGCTTTGATATCCCGGTAGAAAAACTGGACGAGGATTTCAATGTTGCGATCATTGGTAAAAAAGGAACCTGGTATGATCATGTAGTCAGCGTATCCAATCCGGTACCGCAGGAGTAATCCGGGAAAAAACAAAAAGATATCCACAGAAGGTGAACCATTTTGCACTGTCTGTCCACAGAAATTGTGGACAGAGAGGGGAAAAACGGTTCCATTTGTGGATATCTTTTCTTATTTCTCCGGAAACAGTTTGCGGAACAGAAAACGGATGAAGGGTCCGCAGTATATGAGCTGCCAGAAGAAGGCAACCGGAAAATTTAAGAACGTGGTCTGGAGCCAGACAGCGACAAATTCTTTTCCGGCATTTTTAAACAGCAGCGTTGCAATAAAACTCATAATCGGACACATAATAGCAATAATCATAATGGAAATTGCCAGCGTGATTACGATCGGACGATCCTGCGGTGTTACCATGCAAAAAGCTAATTTGTGAGCCAGATGATCCACGAGGAAAAACTCGAGGATAAAAGCGGCCGGCCACATGATTATCATCTCATGAAACGCCATCAGAAAGACCTGATTTGTCATTCCGCCGATGTTCATGGAAATGTTGTAGCAGATCATGGCATAGACCATCAGAAAGGACATCATGAGGGTAAATACAACGTTTTGAAATTTTGTTTTTGGCATCGATTGTTCTCCTTTTCTTTGCAATTTTGAAAAATGGGCGCAAAAAAGACACATGTGTTGTTCGTTAACCAAGCAATGCACTTGTGCCGTTTCCAATCTGATACCAATCTTTTCTGCAGTTTTTAATTTTGAACCGTCGATTATTATAACGTTTCCGGCGGCGTTTGGCAAGAGAAAATTGAGAAATTTTTTGAAAAGATAGATAAACAAGAAAATTCGATGCGTGCTGGAAGCACGGTTTGGCGAATGGTGCGGGGAACGGCACCGGCGGGAAAAAGAATGGATTGCGAAACGGGAGCGGGATTGCTACAATAGAACATAGTGAAAACAAAGAGAAAACGCAAAAGGAAATCAATATTATGTCAGAGATCAGAAAAATCGAAAACTTTGCGGCGCCGGAGCTCGACGTGTATGCGCGTCTTTCAGAACCGCAGTTATTGCACTATTATGAACCGCAGCCAGGCCTTTTTCTTGCGGAGAGTCCGCGTGTCATCGAGCGTGCGCTGGATGCCGGATATGAACCGGTTTCGTTCCTTGCCGGAAGCGCAGAGCTTGCCGCAAACGAAGCACTCTTTGCGCACTGCCCGGACGCGCCGGTCTATACAGCAGAGACGAAGGTGCTGGAACAGCTCACAGGCTTTGCCCTCACGCGCGGCATGCTCTGCGCGATGCACCGCCGCACGCTTCCGGCTATGGAGGAAATCTGCCGGAATGCCCGCCGCGTGGCGATTCTGGAAAATGTCGTGAACCCGACGAATGTCGGTGCGATTTTCCGTTCCGCCGCCGCGCTTGGCATCGATGCCGTGCTCCTCACATCAGGCTGCAGCAACCCGCTGTACCGCCGCGCCATCCGCGTGAGCATGGGAAATGTCTTCCAGGTCCCGTGGACCGTGCTGCCAGGCGGCAGTTACTGGCCGGAGCAGGGAATTGCTGCACTGCAGGAACTTGGATTTTATACCGTTGCGATGGCATTAAAAGAAGACTCCGTTCCGATGGATGATCCGTCGTTAAAAACGCATGAAAAGCTCGCCATTCTGCTCGGAACCGAGGGTGACGGACTGGCAAGTGATACGATCGCTGAAACAGATGCAACCGTGCTGATTCCGATGACACACGGTGTGGATTCACTGAACGTCGCTGCGGCGAGCGCTGTCGCATTCTGGGAGCTGGCGGGAAGAAGATAAAGATGTTCCGTCGGTACCGGAGATTACGGAATAAAAATAGGATCAGAGATAGATTTTCGGGATGCATATTTTGATGCATCCCTTTTTGAATTTACGAATTTTGAAATTCCTTCCGATACATCTGCGGCGTACATCCCACTTTGTTTCGGAACTGCCGGTTGAAGTTGGAAAGGTTGCGGAAACCATTGTCGTACGCGATTTCGGACACACTCCGCGTCGTACTGCGCAGCGCCTCGCAGGCGGCTTTGATCCGAAGCTGTGTCAGATATTCAACGGCCCCGAGGCCGAAGGTCTGCTTAAAACAGCTCATAAAATAGCTTTTGCTCAAATGCGACAGCCTGGCAAGTTCCTCTATGGTAATCGGGTCGGCGAAGTGCTCCTGGATATAGGCGAGCACAGGCCGCAGGTTTTCAGCAGCCGCAGGCATGGCGGGACGATCGGTGCAGAGTTCCGGCGATGCGGCGAGCAGATAGAAGAAGCGGAGCAGCTCACTTTTCAGCAGAAGATCGGAGACAGCAGAGTTTTCACGGATGCAGCGGAAAATCTGATGGACGGATGCAGAAAGTGCAGCATAACCGGAATGTTCGGGTGAAATCGGTGCCTGGATGCGGCGCCGGGCGGAGAAAAACGGCTGCAGAATTTCCGTGTAGCTGCGGTCGTCATACCCGCCGATCAGCATATTCTGGTGGAAAACAATCGTATCATAAAACATCGACTCCTGCCCGGCGGGCAGAATGGCATGTACGAGGTTCGGCTGAATCAGAAAAATATCACCGGCATGCGCCGTAAGCAGACGGTCCTCATACTGAAAATACCCCGTTCCGCGTTTGATATAATTCAGCTCCATCTCCCCGTGCCAGTGCAGCGGTACGCCGGGAAAATAGTCGGGCATCCGGCAGTCATAATAACTGTAGGGAACCTGCATGGAGCCGTGCTGGCGTTTTTCTTTCGCAGCAGAAAGCATCATAAAATCCTCCTCCAAAAAGCATGTCCGTAAAATGCCGGGAATGGCAGAGCGTGGCATGGATAAAATCAGTTAATGTTCACTCAGCAGTGAAACACTTGCTGTTTCGCTGCGTAAGAAAGTGATTCAGGTGTGAGCAGCCCTCCTTTTGCGAAGCAAAACTTTAAATGAGGGCTGCGAAGGTTACAGTTCGCTGGGTACCAGTGAACTGTAACTAAAATCATAGAATAGTATTAGAATGAAATAGGAAATTACTGGTATTTCAGCGGATACAGTAGTAATATATCATATAGAAACACTTGCTGCAACGACGAAAATACAGCAGAAATAAGAGCGAAAGAGGAAAAGAAAAAATGTCAAAATGGTTAGATAACGCAGTATTTTATGAGATTTACCCGCAGTCCTTCAACGACACCAACGCCGACGGAATCGGAGATTTCCAGGGTATCATTGAAAAATTAGACTACATCAAGGAACTGGGCTGCAACGCCATCTGGATCAACCCGTGCTTCCTGTCCCCATTCGGTGATGCAGGATACGATGTCGCAGATTACTGCCGCGTTGCACCGCGCTACGGAACGAATGAGGATCTGAAGAGAGTTTTCGAAGAGGCACACAAACGTGACATGCACGTTCTGCTCGACCTGGTTCCGGGCCATACATCTGTTGAGCATCCATGGTTCAAAGAATCCATGAAAGCAGACCGCAATGAATTTACAGACCGCTACGTATGGACCAATAACGTATGGGAAGCACCGGAAGGAATGGGAAGCCTGCGCGGCATTTCCGAGCGTGACGGCGCCTGCGCCATCAACTTCTTCTCCAACCAGCCGGCCCTGAACTACGGCTTTTATCAGCCGGATCCGGAAAAACCGTGGCAGCAGTCCTTTGATGATGAGGGACCGCAGGCAACGCTGGCAGCGATGGAAGATGTCATGAGATTCTGGCTGAACATGGGCTGCGACGGCTTCCGTGTCGATATGGCGGGCTCCCTGGTAAAGAACGATCAGGAAGGCAAAGGAACCATCCGCCTGTGGCAGCAGGTACGGAAATTCCTCGACGCCGAGTTCCCGGATGCAGCCATGGTATCCGAGTGGGGCGAGCCGGACAAATCCTTACAGGGCGGCTTCCACATGGACTTCCTGCTTCACTTTGGACCGTCCCATTACAACGATCTGTTCCGCTGCGATGAGCCATTCTTCTCCAAACGCGGAAAAGGAGATATCTCTGAGTTTGTAGAGACCTACAAAACCAACTACAATAAGACCGCACAGAAAGGCCTGATCTGCATCCCGTCCGGAAACCATGATATGGACCGTCTGGCACGTCGTCTGCAGGGGGATGAGCTGAAAATTGCTTTCGCTTTCCTTCTTTCCATGCCAGGTGCGCCGTTCATCTACTACGGTGATGAAATCGGTATGCGCTACGTCGAAGGCCTGAAATCCGTTGAGGGCGGATACAACCGCACCGGTTCCCGTTCTCCGATGCAGTGGGATGACAGCACCAACGCAGGATTCTCCAGCGCACCGGCCAGCGACCTCTACATCACCATGGATCCGGGCAAAGACCGTCCGACCGCAAAAGCACAGATGGCCGATCCGGATTCCCTGTACCACGAAGTTAAAAAACTCATCCAGATCCGCCAGAGCAGCAAAGCACTCTTAAGCCGCGGAACCATCGAGTTCGTTTATGCAGAGAAAAACCAGTATCCGCTGGCATACGTCCGTGAGGCTGAGGGCGAAAAAGTCCTCGTTATCATCAACCCATCCGACAAAGAGCAGTCCTTCCCATACAGTGCAGAGTTGAAGGATGCCCTCTACACGATCGGAGGAAAAGCAGAATCCAAAGACGGAACCATCACCATCCCGGCACAGTCCGCAGGATTCTATCATATCTGATCGAAAATAAAAATGACAGGGAGATCCAATCGAATTTTTTCGGAGGATCTCCCTGTTTTTAAATATGATACACTCTCAGCTCATGCAATGCCCTGGTCGCTGCAATATACTGCGCCTGCATCATCATCTCCCGTTTCTCGTCCTTTGGGAAAATCGAGAACACCTGATCAAACTCCAGCCCTTTCGCCAGATAAAATGTGGTAACCGTCAGTCCTTTCTTAAAACTGGAGCTGTCACGGTTCAGCCAAGAAAGCCGCTTCTCACAGTCAAAATCTTTTTCCGCCAGAATCTCCCGTAAAATCAAATAAGCCCGTTCCGCCGTCTTCTCATCCGGTACAATCACCGCCGCCGTCTCATACGTTTTCTCCTCTGGAAACAGCGTATCCACTGCCTCCCGCAGAGCCGCCTCAAGATCCGTGACATCCCGTTCCAACACCGGCATTCCGTGCCGTTCAAACAGCTCCAGATCCGTCACGCCAATGAGATTTGCCGCATACGACGCAATTTCCACCGTATTCCGGTAACTCTTCCGCATCTCAATCCGCCGCAGATCCTTCCCGAAAATCCCCGGTAAAAACTGCAGTACATCCTGCTGCTGATCCGCCATCGTCTGCGCCCGGTCGCCGAGAATCGTCATCTTACAGGAAAACATCCGCCGGATAATCAGATACTGGAGCCGCGAATAATCCTGCATTTCATCAATCACCAGATGCTTAATATTCGAACGCTCCGCCTGCCGCGACAGGCGGTACTTCAGATACAGAACCGGATACACATCCTCATACCGCAGTTTCCGCTTCTCCAACGGCCGCCGCGGCAGCGTCTGATATCCCTCTTTCTTCAGAAAACGATTGTAGAGAACATAAAAATCCATCGTCTCATACATCTTCCGGAATTTTTCGATGAGTGGAATCCGCTCCTCCTCCGGCAGATCCCGGTTCAGCAGCGTCTCGATCTCGTCAATAAACGTCTCCGCCACCGCATCCATCCGCGAGAGCAGCGGAATATCCGCAAACTTGTCATAAAACAGCGTAATAATCTCCGATTCTGACTTCACAAACGACTTATACGAAACGTCTGAGAAATTCATCAGCTCGTCCTCAAGCTCCAGCGCAAATCCCTCTATCTGGTCCACAAACGCCTGCGACTGTTTTAAAGCAAACCGTTCTGCGGCTTTTGGATCCCGCATCTCCCGCTCAATCTGATCACAGCGATCCTCACAGTCCGCCGCCGTGTCCTGTAATTTGCGGTAAGCAAAGAGATCAAAACTCATCTCCTGAATATTCTCCTCACCGAGCTCCGGCAGAATATGTGAAATATAATCCGAAAATACCCCGTTCGGCGATAAAATCAGAATATTCGAAGACTTCAGATTCTGTCTGTCATGATACAAAAGGTAGGCAATCCGATGCAGCGCCACCGATGTCTTGCCGCTTCCCGCCGCTCCCTGAATTACCAGAATCCGGTCCTTCGTATTGCGGATGATCGCATTCTGTTCCTTCTGAATTGTGCGGATAATATTCTTCAGCTGTACCTCGCCGTTGCTGCCAAGCTCCGCCTTTAAAATATCATCATCAATTTTCACATCACTCTCAAATCCGTAAATCATCTTTCCATCCCGGATCTTATACTGCCACTTGGAACAGATTTCCCCTGTCATCTCGCCGCCCGGCGCCAGATAGGAAGCCGGCCCGCGGTCAAAATCGTAGAAAAGACCGCTGACCGGGCTTCTCCAGTCGTAAATCAGCGGCAGCTCGCCCGGCCGCTCCGCAAAATTGCCGATGCCGATATAGAAAATTTCCGGCTCATCATCCCCGTCATAGCAGAAATCCACACGCCCGAAGAACGGAGAATCCAGCATTTTCCGGAAGCGGCTCCGCAGAAGAAGCTGCTCCTGATTCGCATTCACCTGATGCAGCAGCGCCTGCTGATTGTCGTAATCCTCATATCCGTACTGGTCCATCTCGGTATAGTTCTGCCAGTAATAATCGTGCATATTTTCAATTTCTTTCTGTCCGTCCAGCAGAGACTGGCTGATCTCGGCAAGACGCGCCTGCAGCTTTTCCAGCACAAAAGAAAGATATTCCTGTCCGTTTTTCTGGTCTGTCATAGAAGGAAACCTCCTCTTAAAAATATAATGTCGAGTGCCGGAAAACCCGGCTGATCTTATCAGTATAGCAGACAGGCACGTTTCCTGCAATTCAAACATAAAATAAAGAAAAATCCCCTTTGAGGTGCCGCTTTTCTTGGAACCCTTTTTAAAACCACTGTCTGCACAGGAAGAAAAAAGCTGTCTGGATGCGTATCAGAGGGGCGATACAAAAGCCAGAGACATTCTGGTCGAGCGGAATCTGCGCCTGGTCGCGCACGTTGTGAAAAAGTATCAGGGCCTGCCCGATGATCTCGATGATCTGATTTCCATTGGAACGATCGGCCTCATCAAGGCGGTGATGACATATGATTCGAAAAAAGGAAACCGGCTGGCCGCATACGCCGCCCGCTGTATTGATAATGAGCTGCTGATGTATCTTCGGAGCAAAAAGAAAACGGCACGGGAGATTTCCCTCTACGAGCCGATCGGAACCGACAAGGAGGGAAATGAGATCCATCTGCTTGACATCGTGGAGGGCGGCGGGGAGGATATCGCGGAACAGTACAACCGGAAAGAGGACGCGGTGCGGCTGTACTGTTATCTGGATTCGGAATTAAAAGAGCAGGAAAAACAGGTGCTTCTTCTCCGGTACGGCCTTGGCGGAAAAGCAGAATACACACAGAAACAGGTCGCTGCCCGGCTCGGCATCAGCCGTTCGTACGTGTCGCGGATCGAGAAGAATGCAATTGAAAAGTTGCGGTTACGGTTTGCCGCTTCGTAAATGCTTGACATTTCAAACGGACTGCTTCTATAATAAAGGGTAAGGAAATCAGGTGCAGAAAAGGTTTCCTTATCCTTACTTTTTCGAACAAAAATCAAAGATAATATCTTCCCGGTGTTCTTGCCGGACATTTTCCCAAAATGAAAAATAAATAGGAACTATACGACCTGCTACTGAAAGAAAAGGAGGTTTTCTTTGTATTGCAGTGTATTATCAGCCACCGTCTCGGGCATGGAGATGATTCCGGTGCAGGTGGAGGCGGATGTCAGTGACGGCATGCCGCAGTTTACGATGGTCGGCTACGTGAGTGCCCAGGTAAAGGCTGTCTCTTATACACATCTGACGCTGCCGACG
>ERZ1026971.419-NODE-419-length-21755-cov-19.558479_pt1 | contig 21755 bp, 21 predicted proteins | sample MGYA00519294_ERZ1026971 | MGnify/ENA primary metagenome ERZ1026971 (study PRJEB26926, sample SAMN06164664) | human gut metagenome | biome: ENVO:00009003; feature: ENVO:2100002; material: ENVO:00002003 | host: Homo sapiens | place: USA | collected 2012 ... | reverse complement strand
GAGGAGGTTTTCTTCCTAACGCAAGGGAATAACGGCAACCCTGAGTAAGTTCGGGGAGCCAGACGGTGGGTGCGCGGTGACATTTCCAAAAAGAGATTGAGCGAACAACACCAACACTGTAAATGGGCCCGGCCATCCCAAGGCCATGATCCGGCGCTGAACAGGTTGGCTGCCTGTTCCTCCGGGCTTGTCGCTTTACTTGCGTTGAGAGCGCCGCACAGAAAATAACGATTGTCTTTGGACAGGCCAAGTAAATATGTACGGCGCTCTCTAATATTCAAAAACTATAATAAACCTCGAGACAAAGTGTCCCAAGGTGGAGTAAGGCAACAGGCCAGCATCCCGGTGGTGCTGGTCTGTTGCGTTTCCCCACCAAACGGCGGGAGGCGTTCTATCAATCTGCGAAGGAGGTTTACCGTGAAATTAACTACACAGGAACTTGAACAAATGAGAAGCGTTGACATTGGCGCGGTGGCTGCCGAGTCCCTGCCGGATGTGAGCGGTATGGCCTTTGACACCTCTCTCCCCCGGGAGGAGCGGATCGCTCTGTTTTTGCAGACTGTCAAAAATCCATACTGCTTTTGCATCGGTGGTGTTGGCGTGAAAATTGAATTTGCTGAAAGCGGGCCATCTCTCCAAGATAAGCTGACGGATTTCCTGCTGCGGCAAAGAAGCGGGCTGTAACTTCGGCTACAGCTCGTTTTGCTTCTTCGAGACAAAGTGTCCCGAAGTGGAGGCATCCTTGTTGTCCTCCCCGGACAGAGTTATAATATAAGTGTAATGTGATAGGGAAGGAGGAACAATGGCACGAGCAAAAAACAGAGGGTATCAGCAGAGTTTCTCTCCCTCTTACACAATCCGCCGCTGGCGGCTGGGCATCTATATCCGGCTTTCAAAGGAAGATTTGAAAAAAGGAAAAGACGATAGCAACAGCGTAAAGAACCAGCGTGACCTACTGAACGATTTTTACCGACGCAACATTGACGAGTTTGAAAGCATCACGGAATATGTGGATGATGGTCATACTGGAACGGACGCCAACCGTGAAGATTTTCAACGGCTCTTGGCGGATGTCATGAGTGGTAAAATCAACTGCGTTATAGTAAAAGACCTGTCCCGCTTCGCACGAAATTATAGCGATGCCGGAAGTTTGATCGATAACCTGTTTGTTCAAATGGGTGTTCGCTTTATCAGCCTTGCTGAGAATGTGGACAGCTACAAGAACCCCGACAGCGTTTCAAATATCATCGTTCCCATTACAAACGTGATGAACGATAATTACTGCTATCAGACTTCCAAAAAGATCCGGCAGGTATTTGATTACAAACGGCGCAACGGCCAGTATATCGGAGCATTTGCTCCTTACGGCTATGTAAAGCACCCAAAGGACAAGCACAGGCTGATTGTTGATCCCGATGCTGCTGAAAATGTCAAACTCATTTTCACAATGCTTATTCAAGGGTCATCAAAACGTGCTATCGCGCTGTACCTGAACGAACACGGCGTACCGAGCCCCTCGGCTTACAAGGTACAAAAGGGCTTGCCTGTTTCGACAAGAGGGTATGACGATCCTATGTGGGGAGTCCGCATGATCCACTCCATTCTTACCAATCCGACCTACACCGGGGATTTAGCCCAAGGCCGAAGCCGGGTGAAAAGCTACAAGGTACACCAGATTGAAGCTGTTCCACGCGAGGAATGGGTGGAAGTGGCTGGAACGCATGAGGCCATTATCGACTATGAAACTTTCGACAAGGTACAGGCTCTCTTACAGCGTGATACCCGTACTTCCCCGAAAGGCCGTGAGGTACATTTATTCAGCGGCTTTCTAAAATGTGCCGATTGCGGGCGGGCCATTACCCGATGCGTTGGCAAGAACAACAATGTATATTATTCTTGCTCAACCTACAAGAACCGTTCCCGGACAGCCTGCACCATGCACTCAATCAAGCATGAACGGCTGGAGGCTGCTGTTTTGTTCGCTGTACAGCATCAGGTACATTTGGCTGTTTCCTACTCGGAAATCGTCACGCAGATCAATTCCGCTCCAATCAAAAAAAGCCAGTCTTACCGACTGGACGATCTGATAGCTGCAAAAGAGCGGGAACTGACAAAGATAACACGCTACAAGCAATCTCTTTATCAGGACTGGAAAGACGGTGAAATCACCCAGCAGGAATACCGGGATATGAAGGCTGACTATGAACGGCAGACTTCTGATATTTCCGCGGTGCTTACCCGGCTGAACGCTGAACGCGCAGAACTGGCAAACGGTGTGGACAACGAGCATCCTGCACTGGTAGCCTTTATGAAGTATCAGAACATTGAAGCCCTCAACCGTGAAATCTTGGTTGAACTTGTGGACTATATCAAGGTCTATGAAAACGGCAATATCAGCGTGAAATTCAAATTTGCTGACGAGCTCCGCAAGATTGCCGAGTACATTGAAATCAACACTACGGAAGATACCGCAGTAGCGGGCTAACCCCCGCTACAAACCCCTTTGACAGTGTGTTTTCCTAATAGGCGCTAATCATATGTATATTGTTATCAGCTTGCTCCAGACAACCAGACTTTGATGCCAAATCCTACGTCCAAAGTTCTCTTGATGCACACTATCATGGAGAATATAAGGACTATGCGAATCTGTTAGAAATCTCGGAAAAAGATGCCAAGAAAGAAATCGAAGAGGATTTTAATGAGAGTATCCAACAGCAATTTGATGATTCCGATAACATTACGGATAAAGGAATTGCTGATTATGCGGAAAAACTGACAGAAGTAAAGAAACTGGCAAAATACAAAGTACAAGATGTGAAAGAAGAGGATGGAGTCTATACAGTAAGTGTACAAGTTGAACCATCCAATGTATTTCAGACATTGCAACAAAGCTCTACAGAGGTAAGCAATGAAAAAATAAAGCAGGGATTGGATGGAAATGATCCGGAAGTCTTTGCAGCTGTATTAACAGAAAGTGTCCAGAAGAGTCTTGAAAAGAACAGATATGGAAAAGCTGTTACTGTAAACGTATCCGTGGAAAAAGATAACTCAGGAAAATATGGTCTTTTGGATACAGAGATGAATAAGTTGGAAGCAGCGATGTTCCCAACAGAATAAGAATGAATGGAAAGCTATCAGAGGAAAAAAACTGGTAGCTTTCTTTTAAACTCCAAGACAAGAAAACTTGTTAAAAAAGCTATTGTAATAGTAGAAAAATTATAATAAATAATGGATGACAAGAGTCTTTTATTCATTATGAGAAAAAGAAGGAATCTCCTATGAACCAACAAGAAATATTCACGTAAGATGGAAAAAAGTGCTGTAATCGAAGAGGTTGCAGCATTTTTTTCTTCGACATTTTTCGAACATTATAACGTACCTATCCGGTCACCGCCATGCTCCGATTTGATTTCTATATCAAAAATCAGATCGGAGGAAAGATAAATGGCTTATAACAAGACAAGTGAAGAACGAAAGTGGAATTATTGGAAAGAACAGGAAGAAAAGAAATTGCGTGAACTGGGAATGGAAGAAGAGAAGATCCAAAAGCTGCGCCAGATGGACAGGGAAGACTTTCTGGAAGAGCGCAGATACCGGGAACATCTGGATGAAACGATGCAGGATATGGATTCCATAAAAGAAAAGGACAGCGAGCTGTTTGCAAGGGATGTAAAGGAGCTTCTGGATCACATAGGTGATAAGCGAATCTATGAACTATTGAAAGAAACGGAGCATCAGACACTGGAAATCCTCTTACTCAGTACATGGGGATATTCTGGAAGAGAAGTTGCTAAGATTATGGGAATGGCAGAACAGACGATTTATACCAAAAGAAACCGTTTGAGAAAAAAATTAAAAAATTTATCAAAAATTGAATAATTATGGCGTTTTTCGTCGGCTATTTAATAGGCAGGTAAATTTTGCCAGTGTACTTTGACAACCTCATACCAGCATTACAGGTACGTTCCCGTAAGTAGAAGCGTGGCAGGAAGACGCGAGGACAGATGAAAAGGGCATGGAAGAAATTAGACCAGAAAGTGAGAGGCAGAGTTCTTTTGTGGCGTTTTCGTTTCGAGCGAATCATCTTTAACTGAAACAGGACCGTGGCGGTCTTTTGCGAGGATCACTTACGAGGGGATAATGATACATAGGAACTGCCAGTGAGCAGAGGATGGACTTTGGGTTGTAATCAGCAAGACTTTTAGAAAATCCGTGAGCGGTGCAATGCCAAGCATCCGCCTGTAATGTTCCCGTAAGGCAATGGGGGAGTCGAGGACAAATACAACGCCAAAAATCAAAAGTATAAGAAATCAAGGAAGAATGTGTCGTTGATATCAGATACATACGGCTGTAGGGAGAAATCCTTTACAGCCGTATTGATGTGATATCAGCACGCATATCAGGTAACAAATTATGTATTACACAAGAGAATATCTCAATAGAGCGCATCGAGAAATTGATACTATTTTCCGAGTGCTGTTCCCGGAACATGGAATGGCAGTAAGGGAAGAACAGATTATGTTATGCCACAAAATGCTGGATAACCTGCTGGGAAGAAACATAGCACTGTGTGACGCGGGTGTCGGTATCGGCAAGACGTATGCCTATCTGGTGGCCTGTGTTCTGATGAGAAAATATTCCCTCCTTGCAGAAGGATGTTCCCCTTATGAGCAGCGTCCGGTCGTGATATCCACTTCCAGCATTGCACTCCAGAAAGCAATTCTTACAGAATATATCCCTTTTCTCTCCCGGATTCTTCAGGAGAACGGGACGATTCAGGCCCCTATTAAAGCTGTGATACGAAAAGGGAAAGAGCATTTTGTCTGCGATGAGAGGTTGGAGCACCGAATCGTTGCAATCGAAGAAAAAAACAAAAATGCGTTGCAGAAAGAAGCTCTGCTGTCGTTGAAAGAACATTATGATATGGACGAAGTGTCCAACTTAAGTGGGTTTGACAGAAGGATGGTGAGTGTACCGAAGTTCTGTTCGGGAGACTGCCCGAAAAGAGGCTCATGCAGGTATCAGCAGTATCTGGAGCGTTCCAGAGATCATGAAATGTTCATTCAGATCTGTAATCACAATTATCTGCTGGCTGATGGTTATCACAGGCTGCAGGATTACCGCCCGTTATTAAAAGACTACCGAGCATTGATTGTCGATGAAGCACATAAGCTGCCGGATGCGGCAAAGCAGATGTTTGGGAAGAGCCTCTGTTATGACGATATCCGAGAAATCTGCTTTTATCTTGGGAATGAGTACCAAGGCCCGGAGATAAGAAAACTGTCCGGGACGATCCGGATGGTGCTGGACATCATAGGAGAAAACCACAGAACCAGATATGGGATAAAAGAAGAATTCCACATGACAGAAGAGTGTGCAATGTATTTATATGAGGGGATACAGACCATGAATAAGATCATAGAAAAATTAGAAAAGAAGATTCCAAAGTGGATCAGAAACAAGCTGGAAGAAACCAAAAGTGTGCTGGAATGCTTTTTCCATCAGGATAAGAAGTATGTGCTGCATCTGAAGCAGGACCATGACCACCGGATTATATTGTGTGCATCCAGCAGACGGATTCCACAGTATCTGGACCAGATGTTATGGAGCAGAGGAATGGGAGCGATTCTGACAAGCGGAACTTTAAAAACCGGACAGGGATTTTCCCACATTCGGAAAATGACAGGATTACAGAGAGTGCGGAGAGTCCGGGAATATGTGGCAGACTCCCCGTTTGAATATCAGAAGAACTGTCTGTTATATCTGCCAAAGAATTTGAAGACATGCAGAAGAGAAAGTCAGGAAGAGGCAGAGATGATAGCAGACCATATCCATTCACTGATCTGTTCGACTTACGGGCATACGCTAGTGCTGTTTACATCTTATCATTTGATGGGAAACGTTTACCAGATGTTAAGGGATGAAATTCCGTTCCCGATGATAGAGGTGTGGAGACATTCACCGGAAGAGATCACAAGATTTAAACAGATGGACAATGCTGTCCTTTTTGCAGCCGGCTCCTGTTGGGAAGGAGTAGACTTCCCTGGAGATATGGTATCTTCGCTGATTATAGTAAAACTGCCCTTTGCTGTTCCTGATCCCATCAGTGAAGCACAGAAGAAGGAATATGCCAGCCTGAAAGATTATATTCAGGCAGTGATTGTTCCAGACATGCAGAAAAAACTAAGACAGGGATTCGGACGTGCTCTCCGCACCGAGACAGATACTTGTGTCGTGTCCATTTTAGACGAGCGTGCAGGAGAAGGTGGCAGGTATCATGAGGAAGTAATGTGTGCGCTTCCGAGCTGCAAGATGGCAAAAGATATCAAGGATGTCCAGCACTTTATTCGAAACCGGAAAGGCGTGGAATACTACCTGTAACCGTTCGTGGTTCTGCTACAGAAAAAGCAGATTTTGCACGAAAAGTTTGGTGGTATTTCAAGGGCGTTTTCGGTGGGATTGTTGGTATTGATGAATAGCTATTTCGGCATGAAGTGGGTATACTGTGTATAGCGTTAGAGGAAAGGAGGCAGCTTATGATATACAAGGTGGAAACGATAAAAGATGGAACAGAAAAATATTTTTTCATCAGAAATCTGGAAACAATGAGTATTGAAGAACTGCCAAGTAAATATCTAATGCATAAGATTAAATGTAAACGTTCACCAAATACAGTGAAACGCACAGCATTTTCAATCTGCTATTATATGAAATATATGGCAGAGAAAGAAATGGAACTCACAGAAGTCTATCAGTTAGATTATGAAAAACAGACAGAACACTTTGTGGAATTTTTATACTGGCTTAAAGCCGGAAACCATACAGAGCAAACGGCTGGAGAAAAGAAGTGTCCGAATGAAGGAACCTGCAACGCATACTTAAAAGATGTGTTCAGGTTCTATTTATTTATAGAGGCAGAATATGAACAGTACGGAAGTCTCAAAACCTTATCGTATAACCAGATTATAGCGGTTAATCAGGTGGGAGTAAAAAAGGTACTGCGGAATCATTCTTTTAAAGCCTATCTGAAGGAAGAGGAACATCGTGGGAGAACAGCAAAAGAAAATCAGATTATTACAATTTTACAGGCCTGTACGAACCGAAGAGATCAGCTTCTGTTACTTATGTTAGCAGAAACCGGATACAGAATTGGGGAACTACTGGGAGTAAAATATGTCAAAGATATTGATTATAGGAATCACATGATAAGGGTATGCTTCCGGGAAGATAATGAAAATGAAGCGAGAGCCAAAAATGCGGAATACAGAAGTGCCAAGATAAGTAATGATACGTTTGAATTTCTCATGGATTATCTGGCAAAATATCGGAAAATCCTGCAACATCAGGATTACCTGTTTGTGAATATCATGGGTGAGAACATTGGAAAGCCATTAAGAGTGGACAGTGTATATGATATGTTGGACCGAATGGAAAAGAAAACCGGAGTTAAAATCACACCCCACATGTTACGTCACTATTTTGCAAATATGCGAAAGCAGGCAGGATGGGAACTGGAAATGATCAGTCAGGCATTGGGGCATAAACATTTGGATACGACTATAAAGTATCTGGACTGGCTGGATGATGAACTGATAGAAGCAAGTAATGAGTTTTATGCACAACACACTGCTATTTATGGGGCGGAACGTCTGCTGGAGTAGGGAGGTGTGAGAAATACCTATATATTTATTGCAACAGGCAGAACACATAACAGAATCTGAAGTAGATATTGAGAAGAAAAAGCAGGAACTATATTCAGAAATTGATGCACTTGGAATAAAAAGCGATTCAAGAATTAACAAATTGAAAAAGTTCTTGGCAGATAGAAAAATCTGGCATCTGGAAGAAATGGATTATCCTTTGCGAAATTCGTATGAACAATATTTAAGAGGACAGATACGATCACAAATTGTATCTTTCTATTTGAAAATATATGATACGGTAAAACAACAACATATCTATCAACAAATGCAGACGCTAAATGGAAAGCGGATATATGAATGGAAATATCAAAATAAAATTTATTTTCTGAAGTATTATCCGGAAAAGGAAATAGCTGAGACCTTTGAAACTTCTTATAAAACAAACCTATTGGTGTGGGATTTTACACAAAATTGTTCAGAAGTTTTAAAGAAACAAATTTTTTATACGTTGAGTCGTATCATTGCCAATACTTCAATGTCTAAGGCTTATAGAAATGTCAGGTTAAAATCCTTAAAACTTCTTTATGATTCTTGTGTTCAGTTAAATATTACGGATATTGGATTGCTGGAAATGGAACAAGTGGAAACTATTTTAAAGAATTTTCCCGAAACGAGTCAACGAAGTATTTTAGGTGAATGCAGAAGAGATGCGTTTATGCAGCAGGAACAGATCCAATGGGAAGCAAATGTATGGTATCTGGAACGATTACATCTTGGAAAACATCGGATAGACGAAAGTAAATCCTTAATTAGCATTTCTTTTATGGAAGTCAAGGAAATACAGAATCGAGAAATTTTACAGGCATACATGAAATATGAACTGGGAATTACTGGACAGGCAGTCAGCACGATTGTACGAAGATTTGTATGTATTAGAAATTTTATTGAACTGCTGGAACAAGAAAAGATACTGGCGATTCATGCAACTGTCGCAGAAGTAAAAAAGTATGCAGACGGCTTGCGAGAACGGGGAATACAGGCAAAGGGATTTAATGAAAGAATTTTCGGTATCGGTCATTTTTATAAATTCATGGAAGTTAAACAGTATATTACAAGAATGCCATTCCGAATTGAATATTTCCAACAAAAAGAAGTAATAGTACATCATGATCGTAGCGTTGAGGAAACAGTATATATGGAAATTTTGAAAAAATTATATCTTTTTCCAGAGCGATTACGATGTATGTTCCTACATCTGTGGTGTCTAGGATTACGGGCGAGTGAAGTGTGTACATTGAAAGGAAATGCTTATTATCAGCAGGGCGAGGATTATTGGATTCAGGTGTATCAGGTCAAAATGAAGAATTATAAAAGGATTCCAATCCCACAGGCACTTTATCAGATTATGAAAGTATACTTGAAAAAACATGAAATTCAGCCTGAAGAATTCATTTTTAAAAACAGCAGAGGTGGTGCTTGTCTATATGGTACATTCCGAACTCAGATGATAGAAGCGTGCCGGGAAAATAAGATTGCAAATGGAGAATATTTATTTCAATCACACGATTATCGACATACAGTAGCAACTATGTTTTATGACAGTCATGTATCACTGCAAAGTATCAGGGATTATCTTGGACATACTTATGAAGAGATGACAAGACAGTATATTGATTATATGCCGCAAAGGATTGCAAAAGCAAATGATGAGTTCTTTGAAATGCAAGGAAGTAGTTTAGCATCATGGCTAAAGAAAGAGGAAAAAGATGGAAAATGATATTATATACTTCAGCGATTTCCCCAATTTACAAGAAACAGGGACACGTAAGGATAATGGAAAATTTGATTTAACGTTGCTTCCAACGCAAGAATTAAAGGAAGAGTTTCGAGGTTATATTATGTATCGCTGCAAAAACGGAACGTTTAGAGCATTGATTCAGGATCGAACAGCTTATAATCATATTGCAAAGTTTTTGAACAGCAGAATAAATCGGAGAATCAAAAGCCTTGGAGATAGAAATCCAGAAAAATGGATATCACTTTTAAAAGGCTGGATGTTAGAACAGGGAATAACTATTGTAAAAGAAAAGAAGAGTGTGTATGGTACAGTAAGCTATGGCGAAGCAGTGACGATATTATATTTCAGAAACGTACTGAAATTTTTAGGGCCAGAAGATTTACGGGATGAGATAGAAAAAGATGTTTGGGAACTAAAAAATCTGGATATTAAAATCAGATCCAATCCAATTTATAATGTAAAAACACTGGATTTCAGAAAAATATATCAGCCAGATATCAGGGAAGAATGTAAGAAAGCTGTTTATATGAATCTGCAGTATGAAGCAATAGGAACTGTACAGGGAGAATTGACAATAATGAGGATATTCTCAGAATATCTCCAAAAAGAGTATTCCAAAATAAAAAGCTGCAGTGAAATAGACAGAGAAGTGTTGGAAGAATTTTTGATACATCTGTCAACAAAAGATACTTCCCATAGTGCGAATAGTTCTTATGTAATTTCATTAAGACGACAGTTAGAGACAATCGGAAAAATTTACAGCTATGAAAGATTGGAGCATTTATTTATTAATACGGATATTCCACCGGAAGTAAATGCAGAATTTAGAGTGTATTCTGATGATGAAATGAAACGACTGAATGCGGAAATTACACAGATGGATGTACAGATTGCAAGATGTCTTCTGATACATCAGATGCTTGGAACTAGGATATCAGATACCCTTACACTGAGACCAGATTGTCTGACGAGAGAAAATGGCCAAGATATGATTGAAATATATCAAGTTAAAACTAAAAGATATAAAAAACCGATCAGTAAAGAACTTGCAAAACTGTTACAGAGTTCTATTGAATATACACAGGAAAAGTTCGGTGATACAGAATACATATTTGTTAATGAAAAAGAACCTGACCGCCCGATGCAGTATATGGCTATAAAAACAAAAGTCATGTCCATGATACAGGAAAAGCAGTTGAAAGATGATCATGGCGAATTATTCGGGTTTGGAACGCACATGTTCCGGCACTACTATGGCGTCAAACTTACAGAAATGCATCTGGATGACTGGACGATAGCGAGACTATTGGGGCATAAAAGACTGAATAATGTACAGCATTACCGGAAAATGAGCAATCAAAGAATGGCAGACGAAACCAGAGAAGTAAGACAGAGGATGAGTGACATCATATATATGAGTCTGGCAAGATGGGGTGAAGAATATGAGCAAATACGACAAGATGATTGAGGAAAATCAGAGAAAAAGTAAAGAGAAAATTGAACTGGCATTGCAAGCAATACAAGATATGCTGGCAAATAAAGAACGTATCAGCGTTCCAAAGCTGATGAAGAAAACTGGATTGTCGAGAGGATTCTTTTATAAAAATCCAACCGTCCGGGATACATTGAACCAAGCAGTAGAGCAACAGGCCGGAATGATAGATCCAAGAAGAGAAATTCTGAACATGGCGATGGAAAAACAGATTGAACTGTTGAACCAGAAGGTGGCAGCTCTGAGCAGAGAAAATAAGGAACTGAAGAGAAAGAACGAAAAGTTACAGAAGGCATTACGGAAACAGGATTTGAATTTTATTAAGAACTTATAACATTGAAAATAATAAGATGGAAGAGATGTGTGCAGACACATCTTTTCATCGTTGAGGATAAAATATATAGAATGAGAATGGGATTGTTTTATGGTATACTAAAAGTGAAATGCTAACTTTGATATGAGGTATAAAACAATATGACAGAAATACAAATTAAAAATTTAATTAAAGAATATGAAAAAGAATATATTGAGTTTATGGAAATTGAGAAATTACCACAGTATAAGATAGATTTTTTTGAAATTAATGTTGAGGAAAGCGATGCAGCAGGATTCGCTTCAGCCGCCCAAGCTTACTATAATACGAAAACAGATGAACATATATTAAGGATATGCAAAAGTTCGGAAATACCAAGGTATATTGTGTTTCATGAATTTACGCATATTTTAGATACGGAAATGTATGCAAAGCAAGATTCTTGGAAATATATGGCTTTGTCTGGTTATACAGAATATCATGCAGCACAAGTTGAATTGATGATAATGTTAGGAGCAGATAGTATACAAACTCAAGATTTTTCATTTACAGTTGATGTTGAAATAGGTAATAGTACAGTTAGGAATTACCTAAACTCAAGACATCAATTAGTAGTGAATATGATGAATAGAACAGATTTTCCAAGAGATATTGAAGCATTAAAAACAACGGTAGGTGTGCTATATAATTATTTTGGAGTGCGTTCTATATGTAAAATGTATGCGAAAGATTATACTGAAGAAGTGGATAACACAATTATTATTCAGAAACTTTCAAAAGTATTATTTGAAGAGATAAATAGCTTTATGGTTGGATGGTTTAATGAAGCACAAGTAGAGCTGAGCTTTGTGTCATATATGAAAATAATGTGGCCTATGCTTCAAAGCTATTTTGGAAAAGAATGAAAGATAGTAACAGTAAACACAGTTTTGTATACAGTTAAACCCAGTAAAATCAACGCATGAGGGGAACTGGCTACATTTTAGTTTCCCATCTGGTGGGGTATCGCAGCGTGGCCCGTGGACACCTTTGTAAAAAACAATGATTTCACCGGCAAGACCGTCATCCCCTTTGCCACTTCTTCCTCCTCCGGCATGGGTCAGAGCGGCAGTTTGCTGGCCGACATGGCCGGTACCGGCGAGTGGCAGGAAGGCCAGCGGTTCTCCTCCGGCGTTTCCAGTGATGATGTGCAGTCCTGGGTCAATGGACTGGGTCTATAATGCGTAGGAACAGAGTTTTCGCCGCAATGCTTGCAATTCTCGTGGTCGTGTCGCTGACCGCCTGTGGCCGGGAGTCCGTCAGGACTCCCGGCGGTGAGCTGGAAAACGGCGTTGCGGCTATTGAGGATGCTATGACAACGAAACCAAACGAAAGCAATTCTGCTTCCACCACCCCCATCGATGATCTGCGCGACGGATCTTCGACGGACACCGTAGCCACGCCGGGCGATTTTCCTGATGCATACAACTACGGCAGCGGCAAGATTTCCGATTATTCCCGCACAGCCATGCTGCAAAAGATGCCGGAACCGGCAGGTAATAACACCGTGCTGAACACGGCAGCAGACCCTGCAAACATTCAAGTGCTCTATCTCTGGGAGGAAGGCAATGTCCCCGCCAGGACGAAATTTACGCAGGACATGACCGGATATTTCGATGATTGGGACTTCCGCCCCTATGTCACCGCTATCCCCGTCCGGGATGGCGTGAAGCCAAAAGGCGCGGTGGTGCTGATGGCGGGCGGCGCTTATCAGTTCCGGGGCAACTACACCGATTCGCTGCCCACCGCCGCAGCACTGCGAGAGCTGGGCTTTCAGACCTTCATCGTAGACTACCGCCTGTCTCCTTATACGCAGGAGGAAGGTGCGCTGGATGTGGCGAGAGCCGTCCGCTTTGTCCGCAAAAATGCGGAGATCTATGGTATTGACCCAGATGATATTGCCGTCATGGGCTTTTCGGCGGGCGGCATTCAGGCCGGTGAATTTCTGATGCACTATGACGAAGATGTGACCGGCACGGCGCTGGACAGCACCTATGTGCCGGACGAGCTGGACACCGTTCTCGCCTATGCCTCCGCCGCAGGCATGATCTATTCCTTCTATGGCCGCCTCAGCGTGGGCAATATGGATGCAAGCTGGTTGGCTGAGGGCAATTTGCCGCCGACCTTCTATGTCTACGGCACCGAGGATCCCTTCTATCGTCAGTTCCAGCAGCAATATGATGTGATCTCCGGAATGGGCATTTCCACCGGGCGCATCGTGCTGAACGGCTGGCCTCACGGCTTCGGCTCCGATGGTGGTTGGGTCAAGAATTACGCCGCATGGCTGGAAACAATTTTCGCATAAGGAGTGATTTTGGTGAAAGCACTGTTAGTAAACGGTAGTCCCCATCCAAGGGGCTGCACATATACCGCCCTGACCGAACTGAAAAACACCCTGGAGGCCGAGGGCATCGAAGTTGAGCTGCTCCATGTGGGCAACAAGGACATTCGCGGTTGTATTGCCTGCCGCAAATGTGCCCAGACCGGCAAATGCGTGTTTGACGATGTGGTCAATGAAGTCGCGCCAAAGCTGGCAGAGGCAGATGCCTTTGTCATCGGCTGCCCGGTATACTTTGCCTCCCCCGCAGGCGGAGCCATCTCCTTCATGGACCGACTGTTTTTCAGCACCCTCGGCATCGACAAGACCATGAAGGTAGGTGCAGCGGTGGTCACCTGCCGCCGGGGCGGCAATACCGCCACCTTCGATGTACTGAACAAGTATTTCACCATGACCGGGATGCCGGTGGCCTCCAGCCAGTACTGGAACATGGTCTACGGCGGCTCGGCCGAAGAAGTAGCGCAGGATGCTGAGGGCTTGCAGACCATGCGGACACTGGGGCGCAACATGGCGTTTATGATGAAGTCCTTTCAGTTGGGTAAGGAGCAGATCGGCTTGCCTCAGAAGGAACCACTGATTTTCACAAACTTTCACAGATAAGGGGTGTTGCTTTATGAGAAAAATTACAGCAGGCAGAGATGTGCTTGGTGAATTTGCGCCGAAGTTCGCACAGCTCAATGATGATGTTCTTTTCGGTAAGGTTTGGAGCCGGGAAAGCGAGCTTTCCGCACGCGACCGTTCTCTCATCACCGTGACAGCGCTGATGGCGCAGGGGCTGACGGATACTTCCTTCGGTCATCATCTGGCAATGGCAAAGGAAAATGGGATCACCCGCAGCGAAATTGCAGAGATCCTGACACACGCCGCATTTTATGCGGGTTGGCCGAAGGCATGGGCAGCATTCCGCATGGCAAAGGACATCTGGGCAGACGAGGAAAGCACCGACGAAAAGCAGCGTCATCAAAACAGTATGATATTTCCCATCGGAGCGCCCAATGACGGTTTCGCACAGTATTTCAGCGGGCAGAGCTATCTTGCGCCAGTCTCCACGGAGCAGGTCAAAATCTTCAATGTGACCTTTGAACCCGGCTGCCGCAACAACTGGCACATCCACGAAGCTGACAAGGGCGGCGGACAGATCCTTATCTGCGTGGCCGGGCGCGGTTACTATCAGGAATGGGGCAAAGAGCCGCAGAAGCTGCACCCCGGCGATGTGGTCAACATTGCCCCCGGTGTCAAGCACTGGCACGGCGCTGCGCCGGACAGCTGGTTTTCCCATCTGGCGGTAGAGGTGCCCGGCGAAAACTGCCGCAGCCGGTGGTGTGAGCCGGTGAGCGAAGAAGAATAACGAAAACTGAAATGAGGAGACAGGTTACCATGAGCAAGAAAGTTTTGATCCTGTCCGGCAGCCCTCGCAAGGGCGGCAACTCGGACATTCTGTGTGACGAATTCGCACGCGGTGCACAGGAAGCGGGTAACGAGGTGGAAAAGATCCGTGTGGCAAGCAAGAAGATCCACGCCTGTTCCGCCTGCTACTACTGCCGTGATCACGGCGGAGCCTGCGTTCACAAGGATGACATGGCCGAAGTCCTGCAAAAGATGATCGATTCCGATGTGCTGGTGCTGGCCAGTCCGGTCTATTTCTACTCCATCGACGCCCAACTCAAAGCGGTCATTGACCGCACGGTTGCCCGCTGGCTGGAGGTCAAGAACAAGGAGTTTTACTACATCGTCACGATGGCAGACGAAGCCCATTCGTCCGCTGATACCACACTGGCTTGCTTCCGAGGCTATGCCGACTGCGTGGAGAGTGCAGTAGAAAAGGGTGCTATCATCGGCAGTGGCGTCTATGAGCCGGGCAAGGTGAAAAATACCCTCGCTATGAAGCAGGCCTATGAAATGGGAAAGAATGTGTAAAGGAGCATTGCTATGAGCATTTTATTTATCAACGGCAGTCCCAACAAGAACGGCAACACCGCCGCGCTGGCAGCGGAGCTGCTGAAAGGCAAAGAATATGAAACCCTGAATCTGACTGACTACACCATCGGTGCTTTCGGTCAGAATCTCCCCGGTGACGAGCTGAATGCCGTTATTGCCGCCATGAAGAAGGCGGATAACATCGTCATCGGCTCTCCCGTCTACTGGCACAATATCTGCGGTAGCGTCCGCAATGTGCTGGACCGGTTCTATGGTAAGGTGGAAAACGGTTCGCTGTCCGGCCGCAGGCTGTACTTTGTATTTCAGGGAGCTGCCCCTGAAAAATGGATGCTGGATGCGGGCGAGTACACCATGAAGCGCTTCGCCGCACTCTACGGTATGGCCTATGGCGGCATGGCGACCAACAAAGCCGAGGCTGTCCAGCTGAACAAGGAAGTGTAAGATGATGCAGTACCGTACTTTAGGCAGTGATCTGACTGTTTCTGCGGTCGGTCTCGGCTGCATGGGCATGAGCCACGCCTACGGAGCCCCTGCCGACAAAAAGGAAATGACGGAGCTGCTGGCACAGGCAGTGGATCTGGGCTATACCTTCTTTGATACTGCGGAGGTCTACGGTACACCGGAGCATCCACATGACAATGAGGAACTGGTAGGTGCAGCGTTGAAGCCCTACCGCGATAAAATCGTGCTGGCGACCAAATTCGGCATCCATTTTGATATGACGAGCAACGCAACGAATAAGCCGCTCGTGCCGGATTCTCGACTGGAGGTCATTCGTGCGTCCGTAGATGCATCGCTGAAAAGATTGGACACCGACCACATTGACCTCTATTACCAGCACCGGCTGGATCCGAAGATTCCCATTGAGGAGGTGGCGGGCGTAATGGCCGACCTCATCCGCGAGGGCAAGATCACCCACTGGGGGCTGTCCGAAGCTACGGAGGACACCATCCGCCGCGCCCATGCGGTCTGCCCGGTGACAGCCATCCAGAACCGCTATTCTATGATGGCGCGTTGGTATGAAAATCTGTTTCCTGTGTTGGAAGAACTGCACATCGGCTATGTGGCGTTCTCGCCGCTGGCTAACGGTTTCCTCTCCGGCAAGTATGATAAGAGCTCACGGTTTGACGCCGGGACAGACTACCGCAGCGTCATGCCCCAGTTCCAGCCGGAGAATATCGCCCGCAACCACGATCTTCTCACTTTGCTTCAAAAATTGGCAGAGCAGAACAACGCCACTCCCGCACAAATCTCACTGGCATGGATGCTGTGCAAGAAGCCGTACCTCGTACCTATTCCCGGCACACGCCGGCTGAGCCGCCTGCTTGAAAACGCCGGTGCGGCAGATGTTACGCTGGCCGCCGAAGAGGTTGCTGCTATTGATAAAGCGCTTGACGGCATGGCAATGTCAGAGGTGTTCGGCGGCAGCAAAATCGTAAGCAAATAATTTTTAGAAAGGATGTTGTTTTATGGAATATGCAAATCTCAATAACGGCGTGAAAATGCCGATGGCCGGTATTGGCACATTTCTTTTGACCCCGGACGAGGCAGAGGCCTCCTGCGTCAGTGCCTTGCAGAACGGCTACCGCTTGATCGACACCGCCAACGCCTATGTGAACGAAAAGGCAGTTGGCCGCGCTATGAAGAAGTCCGGCTTGCAGCGGGAGGAAATTTTCTTGGAAACCAAGCTGTGGCCCAGCTTCTATGAGCAGCTCGATGCGGTGGACAAGACCCTTGCCCGTCTGGACACTCCCTACATCGACCTGCTGCTGATCCACCAGCCTGCGGGCAATTATGTGGCGGGCTATCGCCAGATGGAAAAGGCGTACAAGGAGGGCAAGGTGCGTGCCATTGGCCTGTCCAACTTCAACAAAGCGCAGATTGAGGAGATTCTCTCCATCTGCGAGGTGCGCCCAACGGTATTACAGACCGAGCTGCACCCCTATCATCAGGAGCCGGAGCTGAAAGCCTTTCTGAAGGAGAACGGCATTGTGCCGCAGGCGTGGTATCCGCTGGGCCACGGCGACAAGGCACTGCTTCAGGAGCCGCTGTTTGCTCAGCTTGGCAAGAAGTACGGTAAGTCCGCGCCTCAGATCATTCTCCGCTGGCACATCCAGAGCGGCAACATCGTCATCCCCGGATCCAAGAACCCCGACCATATCAAGTCCAACTTTGACCTGTTCGACTTTGCTCTGACAGAGGACGAAATGGCGCAGGTCGCTGCCCTCAACAAGAACGTGCGCTACTACACCAGCACCCCGGAAATGCTCAAAAAGTACGCGGAAATGGTTCCGCCGGTGGACGAGCAGAAGTGAAGCGCTTTCTTTCGCTTGCTTTGGCGCTTGTGCTGGTACTGGCTCTTGCGGGGTGCGGAGCCGGTACAGCAGTGCCGACCCAGCCGGAGACAACGCCTGCACCGAGTGCCGAACTGACGGAAGAACCGTTGGAAAGCACAGCATCGGCTGTCACATCGGAGCCGGTTCAGACTGGCCTGTTTGCAGAGCAAATTTTCTCCGGCGCCGACGGCGACATCCATTACAGCTACTATCTGCCGGAGAGCTACGACGGCAGCCGCAAGTTCCCGATGATGGTCGTTATGCCGGGCTATGGCATGATGTGGTTTGGCGAAGATTCTTCCGGCAGCAATCTGAACTGGAGCGGCTTCACCGCATGGACAAGGCTGGACACCGAGATGGTCGTGGTTTCTGCACAGCTCACTGACTGGGGTGAAAAATCCGTCCGGCAGGCCATTGAACTAACGGAATACTTTATCAATAGTTTTGCCGTGGATACCAGCCGGGTCTATGCCGCCGGGTATTCCGCAGGCGGCGAGACCATGTCCCGTGCGGTGGCCATGCGGCCCGACCTGTACGCCGCCTATCTCCACGGCGCTTCTCAGTGGGATGGCAGCTATGCACCCATTGCGGAAAATAGCGTGGCAATCTATATCTACATGGCCGACGGCGACGAGTATTACGGCAGCGCCAAGGCCCGCTCGGCCTACGAAAATCTCCACGAAGCCTATGAAAACGCCGGTTGGAGCGATACCGACATCGACAAAGTTCTGCGTATCGAAACACCCGACAACGCCTTTTTCAACGAAAAGGGCATTTATAACTACCACGGCGGAGCCAATGTGGTCTTTGACGACCCGGACAATTTGAACTGGGTGATCTCTCACAGCAAAGGATGAGAACATGAAACCAATTCTCAAAATAAAAATCGCCGTAGATGCGGCCATGTCGGTGTCCATGCTGCTTCTGATGGCCTATGGCCTTGTGGGTGAGGCAGCCCATGAGTGGGTCGGCATGGGAATGTTCGCCCTGTTTGTGGCACATCATGTTTCGAACCGCCGATGGATTCAAGCTGTGCCGCGGGGGCGCTACACGCCCCTGCGCATCGCGCAGACGGCACTCATCGGGCTGATTTTCCTGTGCATGGTCGGTTCTATGGTCAGCGGTATCGTGCTGTCTCGCCATGTGTTTGCGTTTCTTCCCAAGCACGGCGGCTATGAGCTTGCACAGCAGGTGCATATCCTCTGCGCTTACTGGGGCTTCATCTGTATGAGCCTGCATCTGGGGTTTCACTGGAGCATGATGCTGGCGATGGCGCGCAAACACTTGCAGCTCTCGCCTTTGCGGACGTGGAGCCTGCGACTGATCGGCTGGCTCTGGGCAGTATATGGCGCGTTCGCTTTCCGACGCAGAGGCGTTAGTTTGTATCTGCTGCTTAGAAGCCACTTCGTATTCTACGATTATTCTGAACCGCTCATCGTTTTTCTGCTGGACTATCTGGCTGTGATGGCTATGTTCGTATTGATCGGGTGCATCATATCAATGCTCTAAACAAAATCATGGAAAAAATGGGATTGCTTATTCATTACGGCAATGGTTGGGGCACAACGGATGCCGGCGCTAAGTTTTCGATGTGGCATAAAGGTGTATTAAATTCCGACTCATGGCACCCGGAACTCGTTGATGAAATTGCAAAGTTCTTAAAGAAATAAATAGTTGAAAAATGCCTCACGGCTGGATTTAAAACCAGCTGTGAGGCATTTGTGCGTCTATGCTTATCTTTCAACATCGACCTTGAGTCCGGATTTCAATTCAACCGTGCAATGGTCCTCCCAGACAATGATCCGCTCAAGCCATCGTTTCACCAGGGCCTCGCCGAAGGCCTCTAAGCGAGCAGGGAGCTGTTTGATGAAAGTCCTGCAGCTTGTTGATGCGGGCAATCTGTGCGTCTCTGGCAGCAGTATTGACCGTACATTTTTCTCGCTGTTCCCGGAGTTTGAAGATCTGGTCGGCAATCTCGTCGTAAAAGTCCTGCAAGAAGTAAATCAACATAAACTAACGATCCAGTTACGCCTTTTAAAGATAATTAACGATACAGCAAGCCTGAACAATTCCTCCGTGGTAAGCAATGTATACACACCAACAATTCCCCACTTGAATATATATGCTGCAAGCAGACACAGTGGAATTCCGATACACCATGTGCCAATAATATCAATAATCATAATGGTTTTTGTGTTGCCGCCACTTCTTATAATGCCTCCGCCAAGGATCATATTTTCCACCTTGACCGGAGCATACAGGGCAAATACGATGAGCAGCGTCTTTCCAAGCTCTTTTACGCTGTCATCAACACGATATAATCCGGTATATGCTCCAGCCAAAAGAATGAGCAAAGCTGATACTGCTACTCCACCAAATAAGCCTGCATACATAATCTTCTTTGATTCTGCGTAAGCCTCATTATATTCTTTCCTACCAAGCCTTTTGCCGATCATCACACCGGCAGCCGCAGACAATCCACTAAGTGCCCCTACGATAAGCGCTTGTATCGGACCGGTAAGTGTATAGGCTGCAAGGTTTGATGTGCCAAGATGTCCATAAACAGCAGACTCTACATTTTGCCCGAGACTCCATAAAAACTTACTGATCAGAATCGGCATAATCATTATCAGATAATCCCTGATTGTGATTTTTTTAAAATGTAGAGACAATACCGGTTTATCTCCATCTTTTTTGATACATAAGACAAATCCGATAACAATAAATACAAGATTAAACAACTGCGAAATAAGTGTGGCAATCGCAGCTCCCTTTATTGCCATACAGGGAAATCCAAATTTTCCAAATATCAGCAGATAGTTCAGTCCTGTGTTTACAATAACTGCTCCAAAACTTGCCAGAAATGGTATCGTGGCATATTCCTTACAGCGCAGCCATGAGGATAAAATATTGCTGACAGCCATTGGAATATAAGAAAGCGCTACGATTCTAAAATAAACCGTACCAGTATTTACAATACTCATATCTTTCGTATATAGTCCAAGAATCTGCGACGGAAAAACTCCAGCTGCAAGCAGGAACAATACTGACATTATAATTCCGCAGATGAGGCTCACATCAAAACTGCACCATGCCTCTTTGCTTTCTTCCGCACCAATAAACTGAGCAATTAATATCCCGGCAACCGTGCTTACTGCACCAATCATCACTGAAAAAATCAGTGAAAAATTACCGCATAATCCAACTGCCGATATATTTGTTTCACCTAACTGCCCGATCATGATCTGGTCAACAATTGAAAATGATGACTGCAGCATACTTTGCAATGTGACAGGAATTGCTATTTTACACAACGATTTCAAAAACTTTGACATTATAATTTCCTCGTACTTTCCCTTTTTATTAAATCAACCGGCAACACGATTTGTGGCTTATATTCTGTTCCATCGCGCATTGCCTCCAGACATTCAATTGCCGTTTTCGCCCTTAAGTTTGCTTCCTGATGAATCGTTGTGAGGGAAGGATTGCTTTCCTTACTTGCCATGCTACTAAGACCTAACGTATCTGCAACATCTACGATTCTAATCCTGTTCTGTATCATTTCCATTCATTCTTCTGTGGCATTATGATTATATGGTACATGATAAATGTGAAATTTACAAAGGTTAAGCGCGTAACCCACTACAAAATTTGCGTTCGATTTTTGTGACGTTTTACTAATGTATTACGCATTTTCAGCAATCTGAATACACATGAAAGCTACTTATGGACATAAAAATGACAGGCAGCTTTTTTCACCGTGAAGGAAAGATTCCATCATGGGTTAATCATTTATGACATTCTTATTTTAATAGGTAAGACAAAAAGTAAAAATAATTGATATTATTGTGTATAAGG
>ERZ1026971.417-NODE-417-length-21801-cov-25.577623_pt1 | contig 21801 bp, 28 predicted proteins | sample MGYA00519294_ERZ1026971 | MGnify/ENA primary metagenome ERZ1026971 (study PRJEB26926, sample SAMN06164664) | human gut metagenome | biome: ENVO:00009003; feature: ENVO:2100002; material: ENVO:00002003 | host: Homo sapiens | place: USA | collected 2012 ... | reverse complement strand
GGAATCAAGTTTTTTAACTTTAAAAATAAATCCATCAATCATATGATGAATGATATAAAAGCCTGGGCATGGAATTGCGAAAATACACCTAAAAACTTAAAAACTATAATTATATATTCTCAGGATTTTAATGGCAATGAGGAATATAATGCAAATGTAAAAACTTGTATAGATATATTAAAAAAGTCTTCCGATAATATATTCGATTTTGAAGCAGGATTATCATTAATTGAAAAATTTGTAAGTACACAGGAATTTAGCAAAGAATATTTTAGCTAAACATAAGGTAACTCAAATACCTTTTGACGGCGTTACTTATAATGGATGTTTTAGGTTAATGGAGGTATTACAATGAAAGTATGTCCTAAATGTGGAAAAGTAATAGGATTTAATTCTTATTTCGGAGCTTATATTTGTGATGAATGCGGATGGGAAGATGACACGTATTTTCAAGAAAGAATACTATATTTTTCGCAAAGAAAAAATAGTATTACAAAGTATAAAAGAATCCCCTCAGACAATTAAGTCCGAGGGGATTTAACTTATTACATCTTCTTTTCAAGCTCCGTATGCAGTCTTTTTATAAAATTCTGTCCGGCAATCCCGTTTTGTTTATAACCCCATTGCCCTAATAGATAATTCACTGCGTTCAGAGTTCCGTCTCCAAACCATATGTTTTTATCCATTCCGTACTTATTTATTCCGATCTTTTTCGCAAGGAGCAGCAGCTCTTTAAGGGAAAGCACGCCGATAGTGCTGTCGCCCTTCTTGTAGCCCGTTTTGTCCAGTACAGGCTTAGCAGACGAAACACTGTCAGTCTTAACCGTTATTCCCAGAGTTTTCAGAATACCGTCCGCATAAGCTCTCGCTATCTTACTGTAATTTGCCTTGATATAGTCTGCGTCCGATTTCGTATCTACAAATCCGCCCTCCAGCAAAACGGCAGGCGCGTCGGTCAGCCTGATTATTGCAAAGTAATCCCTTCCGATAGAATTAAGCTTTGTCTTTACTCCTCTGCTTTTCATAAGCTTTTTCATTTCAGTATTGATGTTTTCGGCAAGCGTTTTTGAAGTACCGCCTACATGGCTGTAATATACCTCAAAGCCCGTTCCGCCTCCCGCGTTGTAATGAACGTCTATTACAAGATCGGGATTGTACGCGTTGCACATTGCGACCTTGCTGTCCATATCGGTATCTACATCCGCAGTTCTCGACAGCTTGTATTCCACTCCCGCCTCTTTGAGATACTGCGCTACAAGCTTAGCGGTCTTTAAGTTATATTCTTTTTCTGTCATATAATCGGAGTTTGCTCCTGGATCCTTACCACCATGTCCTACTCCTATAAATACTTTTTTACTCATAATAAAACCTCTTTTCTTAAATTTGGATATAAAAAATGCGCTCCTTACGGAACGCTTTGTAAAATATTGACTTTTATTATATAATATTGTATAATTTGTATCAAGGCATACCTGAAACGGTAGGCGGTCAATCCTGCTCCCGGAAGGGAGTGATAATTATGAATTATGTGTCATGGAGCGAACTGCTTCAGTTTGCGGCCTTTCTGACTACATACACAGCGTTAATTTATACTGTGTTTCATAATAAAAGGAAATAACCGCCCTCAGCTACCAAACTAAGACGGTTATTTACTTAACTTACTTATTGGGAGCGACCGTCTATCGGTATGCCCCTTTTTTATTATTATACAACAATTAACCGTATGTGTCAACCGTCTTGGCCGTTTTTATCCTCATTTATTTTCCCTTTAGCGTTCTTTAATAAATTAGCTATCCATTTCGGAATAATATCCGGGTTGCATTCGTAGAGATTCTCGCATATAGATATGCATTCGTTAAGCACTATGTAGCTTCCGATGATTAAACCGAAGGGCAAAGCAAAGGGTACTTCGACAGATACTATTTTTTCAAGAGACATGGGTATGAAGTAGTCCAGAAATACCCCGAAAAACAACGCCGCGAGAAGCGATATCTTTTTCCAGAAGCCGATAAAGCCTCTTTTACTTGACCAGGGAACGCCCGTTATTTTGCTTTTGACCAGTCCCGTAACAAAATCGAATACTATTCCTATCACCACAAAAAGAAGTATAAGCCCGTATTGCTTTGTGGCCGTCGCTATAAACCCTCCGATAACGGAAAGTATGTATTTTATCTTATCGTTCATTAGATTAGCCCCCTTAATTCCTCTCTTAATTCCTCCGCCTCCGCTTCAAGCTCTTTAAGCTTTTTAACATCGTAATCGTCGGCTGTTCCGGTAACGGCGGCTCTCAGCGGTCTGACTGATTCGCCGTCAATCTCTTCAAGCCTTATCTTGATTTCCTCTGCTCTTGCGGCGTTCTGCTTTGCCTGAATCTTTTCGGTATCAAGTAAAAGATTGCCGTTTTCGTCCATGCGGTAATCAGATAAATCAAGCTCCGTACCGTCCGGTATGCCTCCCATGCTTGCTACCTGTATTATGTTTCCGTTTTCATCTTTTCTGATCTGCATAAAAAATCCTCCTTTAAATAATTGAATATATCTGTATATTTCCTATAATTCCAACCGACTGCTCAAGCGTAAGGATTGAGGTGGAATCGGAAGTCATAGAAGCCGTTATATAGCCTCCCATGCCTTTAGCGGCCTGCGGACCGTCCGATGTGATATACGAAGAGGAAGGGATTCCTCCGTAAAGCCGAATACTGTTCCCCTTGCTTATGTAGGCTATCGGGATAAGAGTTGTTATGCCGCAGCTCAGTCCATTGGCTCCGACGCCGTATGTCTGTAGAAGTACTACCGAATAGCTGGCAAGATCCTGTATTGTAACGGATCCTCCCGCTATAGATATAGCGCCGGAATACAGCAGATTTCCGCTTGCCGCCGTAGTTATTTTTCCGTCGGGCGTTATCTTTACCGCCGGATTCTGATAACTGCCTATATAGTAATACTCCAGGGTGTCGGTATGTCCGTATGCTCCTATTGCTCCGAGCGAGGCTTCCTTATCGGTTTTATAAAAGCTCACTCCCGAAGCCCAAGGAGACCCGTTGCTTGTGGTATATACCCTCATTCCGTTTCTTCCGAGTCCCGCGGCTCTTCCCGTCGCTCCGTAGGGTATGACTATCTCCGAATCAGGATTCATAGTTCCGCCGCTTAGAGGCAGATAATCATGGGTATGATTTGCCTTGGAATAATCATCTGCATTCTTAGCCGCCATACTGCCTAAAGTATACTTGCTTACCATAGGCACGCCATTATCAAGATAAATCGGAACTGTCGGTGAGCCTACGCTTTTTGTAAGTTTTTCTGCGCTTGCAGCCGCCCCGCCCGGCGTTGTACTGCCGGCAAAGTTCTTGTTATCAACATACTCCTTGGTTACAGCGTCTTTGCTTTCATTTATCGGGGAAAGATTTTTCATAAGCTCCTCCTTATCCTACGACGACAGCGTAATAAGAGCCTGCCGTTATCGTAGTGTCGCTTGATATTTTGATTATTACGTTTGATCTGCTGTTTATCGTGATATCGCACATCACCTTTTCACCGCTTGACGTATACACGTCGCATAGTACGGCGGTATCGTTTCCAGCAAGCGATAAACCGTGATTGCACGCCCAAGTACATACGCCGCTTGCAGGCGTAAGAGCAGGGCATAGTATTTTAGCCTTGTGTACTCCGTTTGTAACAAGAGACTGCAGGCTTTCTATAAGGTCCTTGTTATCCTCCACCGCCTGCGCAAGCTCGAATATGGTGTCGAGAGCCTCCGATGGCGCGCCGCCAAGCAGTGCGGAAACCTTTTCGTCCGTATACGATCTTGCGCTTGCGTAAGCCTGGGCGGCCGCTCCCGCCTCTTCAAACGCATTCGGGTCAATTACTTTAATACTCTGAACAGATGGCGAAAGGCTGCTGTTTTTCTTTTTCAATACGGTTAAAACTCCGCTTGAAGTACTTGAAAATTCAAATGCGTCAAGCGGGTTGTAATTTATCCAGTCGGAGCCGTTGTAAATTTTAAGGCAGTTGTTCGTTGTGTCCCAGAAAAAGCTTCCCGCAACGGGAGAATCCGGAGCGGACGACATTGCTTTGTTTTCCAGTACCGCGTTCAGCAGCTGATTGTTACATAAATCAATTCCAGTTTTCGCTTTTACACTCATAATAAAACCTCTTTTCTTAAATTTGGGCATAAAAAATGCGCCCCTTACGGAACGCTTTGTAAAATATTGACTTTTATGGCATAATATTGTATAATTTGTATCAAGGCATACCTAAAACGGTAGGCGGTCAATCCTGCTCCCGGAAGGGAGTGATAATTATGAATTATGTGTCATGGAGCGAACTGCTTCAGTTTGCGGCCTTTCTGACTACATATACAGCGTTAATTTATACTGTGTTTCATAATAAAAGGAAATAACCGCCATACTCTCACATAGGCGGTTATTTTTATAACTCAGCATTATGGGAGCGACCGTCTATCGGTATGCCCTTTTTTATTATTATACAATTTTTCATAAAATATGTCAAGCGTTAATTTAAATAAACCGTTCCCGCCGTAGGCTCGGAAAACCTAAGGGTGACGGTATTTTCATTCGTATACTCTATATCGCAGAGAACAACCGCCCCGGTATCGTCTATGACTGTAACCGACGGCTTTTTGTTTAAGCTGTGAAGTATCACCCAAACCTTTGCTTGAGTATCTTGCGTATATTCTCCGCTTTTATCCTTTCCTTCCCCGTCATTGTTAATATACGGATAAAACCTAACGGCGCAGTCCTCCGGAAACGAAGCCAGAAAATATTCGCAATCATTAGAAATATATACGCTTTTAAGTATGGTTCCGGAAAAAGCATAATTTCCTATGCTCTTTACACGAGGCGGTATATATACGAAATGAAGTTGATTTTGCTGTGCAAACGCCCCGTCGTCTACCGATCTGACAGAATCGGCAAGCAATATGGACGAAACGCTTCCCGTGCATACAAATTTCTCCATATAGCAGTCTACCGTCATAGTATAATCACCGATTTCATTGTAGGTATGGCTGTAAGACTTAGCCGGAGAATATTCCTCCGACGTACCGTCTCCCCACTCTACCACGCCTTTGCAAGTACTCTCCGAATCTATTACCGGTATTCCGGCGGCTGCCGTTCCAATATAGCTGACAGTAGTTATACAACTGCTGAAGCTTTCAAATTTCGGCTCGTCAAAGCGCCCACTTACCGCTATATAAGCGTTAGCTCTTGTATAGTCCTCGCTTATACTTTCTCCGTGTCCGTGGCTGCATTGTATGTAAAAATTAACAGTATAAGTTTTAATTTCCGAAGTATTGACAGGAAGGGATATATCAAGCGTATGCAGTCCCTTGCAAAGATACTGCTGAACCGCAATTTTAGTGTCGTATCCGTTAATAGAATTATTTACAGTCACCGTGCCGGGCTGAATCATATCAATACATATCTGCCCCGTAATTTCTACCGGAGAACCGTATTCCTTAGGTTGAAAGCTGATACGGCAGAGCCGTTTCTGATGAGTTCCGGCAAAAACCGGAGGAAGTCTGTAAATATACTGATTACGCAGATCGGTATAAACCGGAGTATCTCCTCCGCTTCCTGACGAGGTAGTATTTTTCCGGGATTTCGCCTGTATCATGCTGGCGTCGCTGGTTATTTTATGGGAGCCTCTGTAAGTCCAGTCGTTTTTTGTGACTAATATTCGTACACCCTGCCCCGCTACGCCTCCCGTCAAAAGAATATGGTCGCCTGCGTCTATTGTGGGATCACCGAATATTTCCGCTTCCGCTCCGTAATAAGTCAGCATAAAAAGACGGTCGGCTATTTCCTTTAAATATTCCTCCACAACGTTAATTTCACTAAGCCGCAATATGGGATTGTCGTCAATGGCAAGCGTATTTGCAGACGTGGATTCAGGCGGATATATATGCTTGTATTTGTCGCCTGTAAGTCCGGTCAGCGAAACGGAAACGGCGTCATAAAGTTTTTTATTCTTTATGGCTGCGGATTTTCTTTGACTGCCGTTTATTATTCTTGCATAATCCGGATACGCCTCGGAATATCTGCGGTCAAAGTTAATGATTTCAAGCTCGCCTTTTCTGTTTATGACCGCGCATGCGCATAAAAGCTGCGTTATCATTGTCAGAACGTCGCGAAAAGTTTTAATATCCTTGTTGCACGGGGCGGCTGTCGCAAAACCCATTGTCCTGCCGCCGTTGCTCATACCGGAAATATTGTATAAGCTTTCCTCCGATACGGCGACGCCGCAGTTATTGCCTATATGCCCGAGCCACAATGTAACCGGAATATCAAACACGGAACCGTCCCCGTACGGCGGAATAAAATCCTTGTCAAACTTGACCATGTCGTCATAGCATACCAGCTTTGTAGTGCGGCTATCCGGAACGCTTATTTCGGTAACATTGAAAACTCCCATGGGAATCTCTTCAAAAGTACCGTCGGAAAGTCTTACGCAGCAAAAGGGGCGAATAACCGCCCCCTGATAATTCCCGCTGTCAATATTGTCGTCTAAAAGAGATACGCCGAATTCTCCTATGCATACGGCGCCCAGCTCGAAATCCGAGCCGCTTACGCACTTGCTTTTTACATAGGCAGTACCGCTTTTTATATTCTCGCTGCCTATTCTCCTTAAGCTTCCGCCGGGAAATGTAACCTGACAGTAAAAATCTGTAGTTCTGTCGGGACTGTTCAGAATCGCTCTGCATTCGTCGCTTACCTTATACATAAAACCTCCTTAATATTCGATAAAATTAACGCTGAATTCCCATTGAGCCGCATTTTCCCCGTCAATATTTGTTATCAGATTAAGCGATCTGTCCCCTGCATACATAGTTACGTTTTCAGCATAATAACCTTTTGCAGGAAAGAAAAAGGTAACGTTCAACGCCGGCGCTGAAATAGCGGAGGTAAGCGCCAGCAGCTCGTCTGTTGTAACCCTCCATGTCGCGTTTAGTTTTTTAACGCCGCCTCTTATACGCTCTCTTGACATATACCCCGATTCGCTTCTGCCGCTTTCAGAGCTGTCAAGATCGGAAGCCGTAACAGAATATGATACAGGCGGCGGCGTATTATAGCTCCCGATTTTAATTAAATTCATCCCATCACCTTCCGTTTGTTATAAATGAGTTTTTATTCATAAGCTGTATGATTACCTCCTCGAGCATACGCCCGTCAATATTGAACTGCGCGACAAGGTCAAGCTGTCTGAGCAGCTCGTATATTTTCATCAGCAGTTCGTATATACGGTCGTTGCCGTTTCCGCCGCTTTGGGATATGATCCCTTGCAGCTTTGACAGAGGCGAAATAACCTCCGGATCCGTCCGGGCGTTTTTGTTGTCTCCTACCATTGCAAGCGTCGGCTGATATGCAAGTCCGCCTTTGGCAAGATACGGAATTTGCGGAGGTGTAAGCTCTCCGAAGTCAAAACCGAAATGCATTCCCCCTATTCCCGGAACCCAATCGGGTATATCGAAACTTATGGTATTCAGCGCACGAATTACAGCATTAACTGCTCCGACAATAGCTGAAAGCATGCCGTTAATCAAACCTATAACAGCATTTATAGGCGTTTTTATAATTGATACCAGCGCGTCCCATACGCCTTTAAATATATTTTTGATACCTTCCCATGCTTTTCCCCAATCGCCGCTAAATACTCCGGAAACAAATTGAACTATGCCTTTTAATGCGGTTATAATACCACCAAAAGTATCGACTATGTTTCCAACCATTTTTCCAACAGTATCTCCGATTGTTCTAAATACAGTCAAAGCCATATCTTTAATCCCTGACCATAGGCCGCCAAAAAAATCACCTGCTGCATTCCACGCATTTTTTATGTGTTCCCATGCTGCCGCACCGACTTCTTTTATATCCTCCCAATGCTTTACGCATAAGATTATAATAGCGATGAGCGCCGCGATTCCTGCGACAACCCATGTTATCGGATTTGCCAGCATTGAAGCGTTCCATGCATTCTGAACTGCTGTCGCGATACCTCCGGCGGCCGAAAAAGCTTTAACAGCGTTTACTACGGCAATAATTTTAGGGGCTATTGCAAAGGCAATACCGAGAGCGCTTATCATAGTCACAAAAACTTCAACAAGCGTCTGGTGTTCTGATATCCAGTCGCTTAATTTAGTCAGACCGTCAGATATTCCGGTTAAAACGTCTATTATTATACCGCCGGTCCACTCAGCAATAGGCCTAAGCAAATTGTCAAAAAGCCACTCCCCCATAGGCTTTAACGCTTCTATAGCGGTATTCAGCACATCAAAAACGCCAGCCAGTATATCAAGAAAAGCCGGAAGGAGTTCATTTGCTGTCCATGTACCTAACGGCGTGAGAACATTTTGGAAAAACCAAAGAAGTCCTTCGCCTACGTTTAATGCAAACGGGGTTAATGAATCCCACAAATCATCTAATGCTCCGCTTATTTTATCGTAATCAATACTTTTCACAAGCTTAGTAAGACAATCTATAAAGCCTGGTATTCCTTTTCCAAGCGTCCATTTACCTGTTGGTTTAAGTACTTTTTGATAAAAGCTTTCTATAGCGCCAAAACTGAAATCTTTAAGAGGATTCAGCGCTTCCTTAAGGCGTGATAGAGAATTTAATACGGGGTCTAAGGCCGTTTTCATTTTGCTGAATATGTCTCTGAATTTTTTCCCCATATTTTCAGCCATACTGTCAACGGCGCTGTTCGCCTCGTTGATACCGCTTAAATCAATACTGCCGGAACCAGCTCCGACATCTGAAGCCGTACTGTCTTCGGAATCGCCGAAGCTTAACGTGTTTATCTCGTCAAAACCGGCTAAAGCTTTTTTGGCTTTCTTAGCCGCCGTTACCGCTTCGTCTCCGGCATCGGCTATTCCCGCGCCCAACGACGCCGCTTCTGTGGTACCGCCCGACAACGCCGATTCTATACCGTCCTTATTCATAAGTCCGTTAGTGAAGCTTTTAAACGCGTTAGCCACTGTTTGCAGTTTGCCGAGAAGCATATTTAATCCCTTTAAAATGGGAGTAAAAACGTTTATAAAGCCCTGCCCAAGCGTCGCCTTTAAGCTTTCAAACCGTAGGCTTAGTACCCTTGTTTGGTTTGCCCAACTGTCCTGAGTACGGGCGAAGTCGCCTTGAGCGTCAGACAGCGACGACATGACATATCGGTATCTCAGCATAAGCTTCTCCTGTTCCGTCATGTTCTTGGTGGTCTTGCCGAAGCCGTTGTTCAAGGCGTAATTATCAAGTGCGGTCTGCGTCATAACGACGCCTAAGTCTTTAAGCGTTTCCGTTTCGCCCGTCCATATTGATTTGAGCTTTGTATACGCTTCATCAGCCGAAAGATTGAAAAACGACGCAACGTCTCCGGTAAGCCCTGTAACGGCCGTAGACATTTCGTATGCGGCCGATTCTGAAAGTCCCATAGCCTTTGACATTGCGCCGAACGTTCCCGCATACTTCTTGGAGGCGGTTTCTGACAGTCCGAACTGGGTTATTGCGGTTTGAGCGAAGCTGTTAATCCCCGAGCTCATAGACTTAAAGGTTACGTCTACAACGTTTTGTACCTCTTCAAGGTCGGAGCCTAAGGAAAGACAGGATTTCGTAAATCCTGCGACGGCGGCAGTTCCAAGAGCAGTTCCTATCATCTTTCCGAGAGGCTTAAACGCTGACATAACGCTGCTTTTAGCGCTTCCCGCTATCCTGCTTAACTGCTTGTTAAACATTCGTTTATTAATGGATAATCCCAGGTCGATAATACCCACATTAGTTCCCAATCAGATACCTCCTTTCTATTTAGAAAAGGCCGCTTTTGCCATTTCCTGAAAACTGGCCCAGTACTTAGCATAAGTTCCTTTGTCCATTTTTCTTTGCTTTGATTTTCTCTTTTGCCAATCGGAGCGTATTTTCTTTTGCTCCTTATTAAATCCCTTTATAATTTTCGGGTCCTTTTCAGAACGTATTGAAACGATCTGCCCCAGCGGAGTGTCCGGCATGATACCGGACAGTAAAGCGCAGAATTCAGGCCAGGACATGTTTCCCTCATTTCTCAGTCGTATGTTATACTGAGCGGCAAACGACGCTTCTATAAGCCCCCAATCGTCAAATAAGTCGTACCAATATTCTGTTTTATTATTGAAATCGTTTCTGGCTTTCCTCAAACTCTTCAAGCGTCTGACCGGAGCACGCGGCCATTACGGCGTTGAATATCGTCTTATACTCCGGCAAAGGAAGATCAAGACTATTAATCTCGTCGACAGTTTTCGAATTTGTAAGCGTTCTCAGAACGGTATCCATGAATTTAAACTCATCGGCTTTTTTGCCGCTTTTTTCAGCGTTTTCCGATTCCGCTATCATTGCTTGAACTGTAAGCACATTGCTTTTTCTGTTGTTTACAGAAACAATAAGGTTTTCGCTTATCTTAATAACGGGAAGCTCGTTTGTAATTTTTTTTGAAATATCAATCATTTTTATTTACCTCTTTCTTAAATTTAAGCATGAAAAAAGCGTTCCTCTACGAAACGCTTGACTTTTTATTAAATTGTGGTATAATAATAAATGAAAAGGGGCGTCTGCGATAAGCGGTTCACCTCCGAATACAGCGTAAATAATAATCGCCCTATGTAGGAGTGGGGCGGTTATTTTCTTTTATTATTGTTACCAAGCTTAACTATTTCAATAATTACAAGTAATAAAGTAAGTATTTCCATTATGCCCATAGTAACTCACCTCCAATACTGGAGGAAGAATTGAACCGCCTACCGTTTTATGCAGACACCCGCACGGTTATTATACCACAGGTGTCTTTTTTTGTCAATTTATACCGAAGCCGATCCCTTTATATACTCCGGCTTTCCGTGACTTAAAATTTCAAACTCCATAGCGTCTATTGCCGTACTGTCGCCGCCGAGAGACGTTACATTAACAACGCACGGAATCCCCAGCTCGTCGCCGTTGGGGAAAATTATATCAAAAAACGAATAACAATCGTTGCCCGTTTTCATAAATAAGCCGGCTATATAATCGTTCCCCGGGTCGCCGCTGTTTCTTTTCGCGGTCATTGAAATGGTAATGGATTTAGCTGTTACAAGTCTTTTAGTCCAACCTTCACCGTCCATCGGATTCCATTCCTCGACTCCTCCGTCAATGCTTATGGAAAGCCCTTCGGCGTCGCTTATGGTTTTAGGGCTTTTAGGCATTGCCTGACCGTCCGTGAAATTTAACCCCGCCGTATCTATTCTAAAGGCAATATCATAATTTGCGTGAACTCCGGAGGTATATTTAACTGATTCTCCAGCCATATTAATCATTCCTTCCTTTCATAATAAAAATCGCATTCAATTACATATTCATATATGCCGTTTTCATCCGTATCAACCGATACAGGCTCATCGAGCAACAGCATTACGAACAGTATTCTGCTTCCGTTTATTACCGAATTTCTCGTACTGTAAAGCTCATTCCACAGCCGCTGAGCGGCGCGCTCTGTTTCACGCTGGCTTTTATTCCAATGGCAAAGCAGAGAAACGGACCTTACGCCATAGCTGCTGTTTTTCAATCCTCCCGCTGGTATATTCGGCGGACGAGAACGTTTCAGATTATAAACTCCTATACTCTTGAAGTTCTTATCCGGCATTTTGCCGCTGTAAACCTTTTCGTCGTCAGTTATTCCCATTGTTCCGATAAAATCGCGTATATCAGACAGATAAAGCATTTCATACCCCCGTTTCCCGTTTATAAAATTGCTTAAACGCTGCCCTGACCTTTAAATTCTTTTTCCCCCCGTCCTTGTAAGGCTCAAACCATTTTCCGCCGGCATAGGGATTTTCGCCCTTATCAAAATTATATTCAGGGTGAAAATACAGCCGTCGGGCGTAGGGTCCCTCAACGCAGACGAATACCTTACCTATTTTACTTTGTGCCGAATCGATAAAATGCTTTTCGTTCTGTAATGTTCCGGCGGTTGTCTTGCCCGCCGCTTTTTCTTTTTCCGTCGGCACGTCGAACGGTATCGTCTGCGATTGCACAACATCGGTGTGGATAAATTCGGCAGTTTTTTCAAGAGCCGTTATCTGCGCGCGTTCAAGCTGTTTAATAGCTGTTTCATTCAGCTTTATATTACAGCTTACATTTTTTTGCATTATATCAGATCCAATCTTGTATAATTTACGGAGCCGTCAGGATTTCTCGCCTTTTGTCCTTTAAAAATACGCCTTAAACTTCCGTTTACCGTTACCGTACCGCCTGTTATATTCGGTATTTCAGGCGCTATATCGCCGGTGAAAAGAACTGTACCGGAAAGTTGTATAAGCTTTTTTTCAGCGGTGAGAATTGTTTGGCCGCTATCCTGATAATTGCACATTTCTTTTATAACAACGCTTTTATTCGGCTCTCCGTATTTATTAAGCCCTTCCTGTTCTATTTCAACGATAACGGGAGTTCTGCACAGTCTTTTCGGCACAAGACACGGATATTTCAATTTAATCACCTCATCAATCTGCAGCACAGACCTGTCTGGGACAGCAGCGCGTAAACATCGCTCCTTATTGCTACCCCTTTATCCGTGTAAACGTTCCACGAGCTTCCAAACTGAGCCGATACCCCGTTGATACTATAGCCGGAAAGTATACTACCGATTTCGTCAGCGTTTTCATATTCAAAATCCGCTTGCAGACAAACCACTTCGCGGATAATGTTCTGCTGAAAAGGCGTAAGCTCAGAAAATCCCCGGCCCACTATCCTGTTGTAGGTCAGGGAATCAACGTGTCTTGATGCAAAACCGAGGTATTTATTACGAGATTCTTCCGGTATTGTCGTACCGCCGTAAACGTCGGCGTAATATGCGCTGTCTGCGTACATCATTTGTTTTCCTTTTTAGGCGGCTTCGTTTCACGTTCGGTTTTCAGCTTTTCAAGCTCTGATCTTACCTTTTCATATTCGCTGAACGGTACGCTTTTGCCTTTGCCGTAGGAAACTATATTTCCGTCTTCGTCTTGTATATCAAAGCCGCGGCTTATGTACGACTGCTTTTCCTGTTCGGTTATATCGTATACCTTGTTTCCTTTTATCGCTTTCATTTTATCATCTCCTTATACGCTTTCCTGTTCCGTATTCTCTTCCTCAACAGTTGCCGGCTCTACGTTCATTGCACAACCGTCTTTTTTCATCTCAAGCAAAAACAGATCCCCGTAATTGCGGTTCTGATACAAATAACCGTCTGCGGTCCTGCTGTCTGTTCCAGGAGTAAAAAGCTTGATATAGCTGTACTTATCCCTACAAACAACGCAGGATGGATGAATAAGAATAAAGTTTATTTGTCTTGCCCCGTCTGCCGGAGTACAGCCGTCCGTAAAATTGTACTGCGTTTTCATTCTGGCGGATGGAACGCTTTTTATTTCAACGTTATCAAGACTATGCACCCGCCTGTCAATTCCCGACTGGCTGCTCACATCGATATTACGCTGAATACCTTCCGCGCGTTTAAGAAGTTTTTTGACAGTCGGAGTTGCGTACAGAATTCTACCCTCCTCCGGCACTGCCGCCTCGTCCATTGCGGTCATCATATCGTCAAATTTATCAAGTATATTAGCCGCTGTCAAAACGGTAGCGTCGATATTTCCGCCGTAAGTTGTAAGCTCCGCAAAAAGCTTAGAAAAACGATAGCTGTCCTTTTCGGGAATAGCACGCTCAGTCTCAAATGTGTTCTGAATATTTGCAACTGAAAGCGTGAGATTAGTTTCGTCGATATCCATCGGATCGATGAAAAACTCTATATCTCTGTCATGCTCAAGCTTTTTAGGCTCCCAATCGTTTGACATAGTACCGGAATTAAAGCCCGGCGTTCTCGAGTGATCCTTGTAACCGCTAAGCGTCATTCTTGGAAGCTTGATAGTCTGAGCATTGATAAACTGCACCTGCATATTGCTCTTAGTCAGTGCGTCTGAGCAAAGCTCCTTTGAATATTTCTCCTGAAGCAAGCCTGTAAAGGTCGTCGCGTAATCATATACTGCCATTTATATCATCCTTTCTTTGTATTAAAGCCCGAACGCCGCTTTAAGAGCGTCGTTGTTCGCGTTATTGTCTCCGGAATCTCCATCGGCCCCGAATTTAAAGCCTTTAGCTCCGCCGGCCTGCGGCTTTAACTGGGGTATGTCTTCTAATACCTTTGCTATAGCGTTTTTCAACGCCTCCTGATTGATCTTTCCGTCTTCTCCGGTAACTCCGCTCATATCCGCCATTTTAAGAATATACGGCGCCGTCTTTACGTCAATTCCCATTGTAATGGCTTCCAGAGCGCCGGCTCGCTGAATCTCTGCCGTCAAGGCGGCTTTCTGCGCCTGTGCAAGCTGCGACTGGATTTCATTCAAATCGGGAGTATTCTTTGCCTTTTCCTCCTTATAGGCGTTGATCGCGGCTGACATTTCCTCCTGAGACAATCCCTGACGTTTAAAATAATTTCTGAGTATTTCCGATTCCTTCTGTTCTGTGCCGTTTGCAACAATTTCGGCGATTTTGCCATAGTCAATTTCGCGGGCAGGAACGGACTGCGGATCGGAATTGCCGGCATTTTGATTCTGCCCTTGATTCTGATTGTTTACGTTAGCTTCTTCTGCCATAACATTACCTCCAAAAAATATTTAAGCAGTTTTATGCCGTGCTCAGGGCATGAAAAAAGCGCTCATAAAAGCGCTTAATCAATAGTTTCAAAGCTTACCGGAATCCACATATTCGGATTGAAGTTAAGCGTATAGTGGTAATTATCAACGTAATTATCCGTAACATCTTCGACCGTATAAGTTACATTGTCAGAAAGACCTATAAAATGCTTTTTATACGTGCCGTTTTCATCTTCAACTATTATTTCTAGCTGATTTTCGGCGGTATCCGCATTTAAGGACATTTTTCCGGTCATTTGAAAAAGTACATCGCCCTGAATGCAGTTAATAACGGTTATTTGCCTAATTGTGTTAAAGTTATCAGCTTGCTTTGAAATATTGTACGATACTCTTTCAGACTGTCTTTGACATCCGACAGACAATGCCGACATCAACGTCAGCCCCATTACGGCTGCAAGTATTTTCTTTGATTTTCTTTTCATAATTCTACCTCTTTCTTTTTTAGTGATATATAAAAATAACGCTCCGACTATTGCCGAAACGCTTAACAAGCTATTTTCTTAACATTCGTTACTTCTATGAAGCTTTTTATCCGGTCGTAACCCCAGCCGCAATTAATCAAAGACGACACGAGCATTTCCATGCTTTCTATATCTCTGAGCTGTTCCGCTGTAAAACAATCGCGGAGATTATCTTTTTTGGGTATACCGTAATGCTCTCTCAGCTTATTGGCGTTCATGCCGAACAAAACCTTGTAAATGCAGTTTGTATATGTCGAATACGCATGACCGTGCATTCTTTCGTTTTCAGTAGACTGCTGCAAGGCTTTCGTGAGCGACTGCCTGACTGCGATCCCCTTTTCTCGTTCTATAAGCTTGCCCTGGAGCGTTTTCTCCATAACGTTAAACTGTTTTATGTAAGCTTCCTTGAACTTCATAGCCTTTTCGCCGGTGTAACCCATTGCCAAAAGGGTGAAGCCGTCGCGGGTAATATAATACATAGGATATTTTTTATTATTGCCCTCAACTTTGTATTCTGAAAACGCAAAATTGCGCTCTCTGAATTCCGTTGAACACCCTAAATTTTCTATATCCCTAAGTACGTCGGCATGACGTTTCTCAAACGTCTCCGCTACATCAAGACTGCTTACAACAGTTACTTCCTGCTTGTTGATTTTCGATACTTCTACTAACATAGTAATAATCCTTTCAGTTATTTTATTTTTGGGTATAAAAATAGCGCATACCTTTAGGCATACGCTGATTTGTATTAAATTGTGATATAACTAAACCGCCTTATCAAGGCGGCTATAACAACTTTAAATCTTCTTCACTGCAATTAAAAAGTGGAAAATCTCCTCCATAACCGTCTTTGCGTTTTCCTTTGATGTCACTTTCAACAGTTATTACTGTTTTGCTTCCGGTTTTTACGATATCAACTATTGTACCGGGGAGATTCTTCGATTTTATTATAACTTTATCATATAAATTAAACAATAATATCAATCCTCTCTATGACCGGTTATCAACCGTGGTTTACTTTCTGGAGTATCTTTTCTCCAAACAATTCGGAATCTTTTCTTATTATTAACACCGAGATACATAAATGTGCTGAAATCCTCTGTTCCATCCTCATTCTTTTTTATATCTAAGACTTTTGAATTATCAAACTCCGAAGTGATATCATTGAAAAGGCGTTCATAATCATTCTCATTGTATCCTACATCAAAAAATTCCTTGGAATGTTTTGCGCCTGGTTTTAATAGAAATTTATTGATTTTATCGGGATGAATTTCAATTCTTTCACTTGCCTTTATTATACCACTTCTACTTGAATTGTCAATATAATTTTCCGCCGTTTTTTCCACTCGTCAGCTTTTTTACCGTACATGCGCCTATTGTCTTCATCAAGAAAATTTTCGGACATTCTTCTGAACTTTTCCGACTGATTTTCGGCATACCTTCGTTTCTGTTCGGCGTTGTACTGTTCTATAAGCTCCCGCCGTTCTGATTCTGTATAAGGTTTACCCTCGTCAGAAATACCCTCAAAATATGTCGTATGACCGTCCTTACATCTCGGATGGTAAAGTCCCTTTGCTATAGCTGTACTCATAAGCATATGCTTTCCGTCCGGTCTGCCCCCGCTCCATACATCGTCGATAAGTACTTTGCCTACAAACGGAGCGCACATAGGGCACGGATTGCCGCGCTTATTCATAATAACAAGGCTCTCGCCCCATTCCCTGCGCATTTCCCCTTCTCCGGTCAAATACGCCCTTTTGCCTGCGGTTGACAACAACATAGATATATAATCACGAATGCCGTGTCTCGCTCCGTTCTTGTATTCAATACAGTTTATTCCGGCTCTTAGAAAATCCTTTGCCGCCATGTCAACAGCCTTTTCATATGTTCCCGCCCCGCTTGCCGCATAAACCTGAGCGTTAAATACGATCTTTCGATACTGATCGTTTGCCATACGAAGCACGGCATGCTCGGCGCGTTCAGCGTCGTTAACGGTCGCCCTTATCAAAGCGTCCATTTTACGGGTATTCATTTTTATGAATTCTGCTGACGTTTCAGCATGACCGCTGAATATATGTTTCGGCTTATAACCTTTTTTAATAGCTTCCAATATTTTTATTTCCTGATTTGCCGATCCGTCAGTTCTCTCCTGTCTGATAAATTCATCTATTCTTGCATTAAGAGAAGCAAATTCCTTGGAAAATTTCTTTTTATTCTTCCGGCGGTATTCTTCCATAACCTTCAGTTGAATGGTCTGCCACATTTCCCAGTTATAGCCCTCCTTTGTTTCTTCCGCGCGGTGACGTTTAAAGTTGCGGAACATAGACGAAATCAATTCATTCTCAATACGGGCAAAAGCTTCGCTGATATCGTAATCAGGCATATTTTTTATACCTCCGGTTCAATCGTTTCAGAATCAAACGTATCGTCATTAATCAGAGTTTCGTCAATCTGCGCTATGCCCTGCTCTTCCTTAAGTCTTTGTATCTCTTCCGCTTTCCATTGCTTGTCCTTACTGTCCCCGTACAGTTCCTCAACGCTTGCCTCGATACTCATAATACCTCCCTGCTTGGCCTTTGATATCGTTTCAACCTGAGATTCAAACGAAGGGTTAGCATATTCTCCGAACGGAATACTGACTTCGATTTCCTCCGGAGCTTTTCCCAGAGACATAATATATGCGTTTATACAGGCGGCCGCTAATTTAGGAAGCTGCTCCTGCATAGCTTCAACTATAGCGTTTCTTGTATAAAGAGTCGCCTTTTCTTTTTCTCTCTGCGCCTCTGCGTTATCAAGCTTTTTTACGTCGATTCCTAATGTCGAGGGGCTTATAATCCCCTGCAAGCACAAATCAAGCGCGGTTACATAGCTTGCAAGATAGCTGTCGTGGGGAATGTCGGGCTGCTTTACTTCAATACCCGATCTTCCGTCCTCGGCAAACGCGCTTGCGGTCTGAATAAATCTGTTGTCAAACGGGTTTGGTTTCAACAGCGTTCCGTTATTCTCATTTTTCGGAATCATATCCTCCGGTATATAGGTTTTCGACCTTCCGGCACGCAGCGCGTCCATCCACTGCGACCATACCTCGTCAAAGGCGTCGAAGCTGTCCAGCTTACCGTCGAAAATACTTCCGCCTCTGTTTTTATATTTTGCGCTTTCAAATATTTTAAAGGGTACTGCAAGTATCTGCGACCTATCAAACGCAATAACAGGTTTAAGATCGCTAAGAGCTGAGACTGCGCTCATATCAACGGGCTTACCATCACAGCAGAGCTCGCTTTTTATGTAACCGAAGCCGTAACGCTCACAAAGTATATATTCTCGTCTATGCTCCCTGAAAAGCGTCTTGAATACGACCTCATGAAGTCGTCCGCGTCTGTATACAAGCTCTATTCTTTCGCCCGGATACCATTCAAGCACAGGATATTTGCTTATATCAGAATCCATTGTAATCTTGAAAGCGCCGTCGCCGATAAAAAGGAGCTCTCTTAAATTTGCTTCAAGATTTTTTCGGAAACTGTTTTCATTTTCGATATTGCTCCATATATCTCCATGCGCGGGTTTTTTAAACTCAAAGTCGTTCATATCTGAAAGAGTAACCGAAACAAGCGTTTTGACGATCAACGACGGAAGTCCTGTATGTATTTTACGCATTTCCATTCCACGCGAGCATTTAGACGCCCAAAATTTATATTTATCGGCATATTCTGAAACGCTGCCATAAAGCTGTTCAAGCTCGTTTCCGTCTCCTCTGTACCATATCCGGTTACGGATAGCATTTACTTCAAAATCCATAACCTCGTTTATCTGTATGCTGTAGGGATTTGCGGGCATAACGTTTAGCCAGCTTCGCAGCCCCCGTTTTATATTCTCGCTCAATTTCTGTATTACACCCACCTTTTCACGCTCCTAACAAATACATAGTTTCCGCAACCCCCGTTGTCGCGTCGGGCGCGTCGTCGTGACGGTTGTCTCCGTCGCGCTGATATTTTATCATTGCGCTGTAATAATCCGGCCATTTGTCTTTCCAGTTCTGCGGAAAATATACATGCTCCATTATCCATGTGGAATTTGAAATGATTCTCGCTTTCTTATTTTTCGATTGATGGAACCATTTTACAACGGTCTGATTGCTTGAAAATTGTTCCCGCAATATGCGTATAACGTTTCTTGCGAAGCCTGAACCGCCGTTATTACTTTCTATCCTCGCCTTGTTTACCTTAAATTCAAAAAATCTGCCCGCAGTTTCTTTTTCTGTTATTTCCATTCCTTGCTGAGTATAATAAACATCAAGTATATACGCCTCTTTCATATACGCGCCCCAGATTACACAACACAAATAATCGCTTCCTTCGTCCGCCGTATCAGTGTAGCTGTATATTCCCTCTAAAAGGCTTCTTCCACCGCTGTCCTGCGGCAGCTTATTATAGGTTTTAAAGCTTGTATACAGTCGGCCCTTGATATCTATCGGTTCCTGTTGATAATTGGCCGACGCTATATCGGCGCCCATAGCCTTGATTTTAGACATATACGACTTGTATGACAAAACCTCAGGACAAAGCATAGAACCATCGTCCTGCAACGCTTTCATGTAGATATGACGGACTTTAGCTCCTGATTCATAAAAATGCTCCAAAGCGCGGCCCGCTAAATCATCCGAAGCCCAGCGCGTCATAATTATTATAATTTTTCCGCCCTCCTCCAATCGGGAAAGCATAGTATCTGTAAACCATGCCCAGTGCTTTTCCTTTGTCAGTTCGTTATTTGCCTCCTCGGCATTTTTTATAAGGTCGTCGATAATGAGCAGCGTTGCGCCGAATCCCGTCGCCGTACCGGTCGGAGAAGTTGCAAGATAATTATTATATCCGCCCTCCAAGCTCCATAAATTCATTGCTCCGTCGCCGCGCTTAATCGATACTCCGGGAAACACGTCGGAAAAAACGGGTTTATGTACATCGGCTTTAGCCTCCATTATGTCGTTACGAACGTTTTTAGAAAACATAGTTGAAAGCGTTTCGTTATATGAGCCCGTCATGATCTTTTGATTTTTATCGTTTCCCAGCACCCACTCAACCAGCAGTCCGGCAGTCCGAGACTTGCCATGTCGGGGCGGCTCGTTTACGATCATTACTTCGTCGTCAGACTGTATAAAATCCTGGAACTCATTACAAAGATCAACCAAATATCGTCTATCTGCTTTGTAGAAGTCAGGAGCCTTTAAATTACAGTAAGCAAAAAAGTCGCGCCTTGCAAGCTCGATTTTTGCTCCGAGCTTTATCAATTCTCTATCCACTGCCGATCAGCTTCTTTAATTCCTCTGTAGTCAGACCGGCATAAGGGTTTTTAGAATTAATCTCACCCGACAATTCAAGCTTACCGGTATATTCTCCGTCCATTTTATTCAGAGTATCTATCGCCTTGATTCTTGCCTCCGTTTTTTCATTACCGTCAGCCGCTATATCGCTTAATACAATCATGCGGTCCTTTCTTTTCATAATGGCGTTATCCTTAGCCTCTTCCTGAAGCTCGCTATACCTTACCAAAACCTTACCATCTGAAAACAAAGCGCTTGCTTTTACATCGACGGTTGTATCTTTCCATTTCTGTGAAGCAGGAAATGCCTCGCGGTAAGCCTTTCTCTGGCTCATTCCCCGGATGAGGCACTGCACAAATTTCTCATGTCTTGCATTTTCTAATACAGCCATTACAGGCTCACCTTCCTTTCGTTGGGCATAAGAAAAGCCCTAATCAATAGATTAAGGCTTGAAATATAAAAACCATATCGGCAGCTTCACCGAAATGGTTTTAATTATATTGATAACTTTCTTTTTAACTTTTTTGACTTTCGTTATAAAATAATGCGAAAAATATCTTTATTAATAAATAAAATAAAAATAGTGAAACAATTGTTGATGAAGTTAAAATAGCTGATGCCAATTCATTTAAATGAAATTCTTTTAAGTAGTTTTTCCCTTTAAATAGCGAACAAATCAATGAAAAAAAAATAGTAAAAAAAGCTGTATATACACTACTTTTGAAATACTTTAGCAAGGTTCCAAGTTTAGTTTGATATGAAATGTTAGAATCTCTTAGCTGGCCATATTCTTTTATTATTTTTGACCCAAAAAGTGTAGATATGGCTGTGATATAAAATCCCAATAGAATCGACATAATTGTAAGAATATCATTAGAAATTTTTATAGATTTAAGATCGAAAAAAAGATTAAATGAGAAACTTAAAATTATTAGTATAATAATTTGTTTTTTATCCCTTTTATACAAATGTTTCCTCCTTCGAAAAATGTATTATTTTATTAATCAATTCACTTTTAACCGTATTATTGTCGTACAAGCCAGTTTCTGGATCAAGCCCTACATTTATATCTAATGAAACCATATAATTTTGTATATTTAATGTACTTTCTATATCATTATCGTTATAACCGCACACTAAAACATTCTCTATCTCATTATTTTTTTGACTGTTAAATATTCTTTTTATAAAACTATCTTTATTATGCTTAAAGCTTAAGCGATCATAATTAACATCTATAGTAATATATTGAGCATAATCAAACCCAAAAATATTCTTAGTATATTCATATACCTGTCTCTTATACACATCTCCGAGCCCACGAGACCGATCAGTATC
>ERZ1026971.403-NODE-403-length-22194-cov-5.188401_pt1 | contig 22194 bp, 29 predicted proteins | sample MGYA00519294_ERZ1026971 | MGnify/ENA primary metagenome ERZ1026971 (study PRJEB26926, sample SAMN06164664) | human gut metagenome | biome: ENVO:00009003; feature: ENVO:2100002; material: ENVO:00002003 | host: Homo sapiens | place: USA | collected 2012 ... | reverse complement strand
AGAAGATGGCAAAATCAGAAGAACTGCGGATAAAAGAGCTAAATCGATACGGTGATATGATCACGAAAGGATTTAAGCTATTAGCGCTTTTGTCCGATCCGGAGCAGAAATCAATCATGATTGACCGGTATTTTATGAACAAGCTCTGGGAGAAAATAGCGCTGGAACATCATTCTGACAGAAGCACGTGCTTGCGGATGAGAGACAGAGCAATTCAAGGAATTTCACGAAAAACACAAGTTGCGACTAAATGCGACTTTTAAATGTGGTATTATGATAGTGTGAAAATATCGCGAGATACTTTCCTCCTCAATTTTAGAAAAGCACACGCCCTTTCCCGGTGTGTGCTTTTCGTTTGTCCAGGAGAAAGGAGGTGGTGGTGTGACACCAAGGCAAGAGAAATTTTGTGTTGAGTACTTGATTGATTTAAACGCAACGCAGGCAGCTATACGAGCCGGATACAGTGATAAAACAGCATATTCGATGGGACAACGGCTGTTGAAAAATGTTGAGATTCAAAGCCGTATTAAGAAAATGCGTGATGAATACTACGATAAAACGATCATGTCGGCAAAAGAAGTCGAGTATCTGCTGTCTAAAGCAGGCAGGGGCGAACTTAAAGAAGAAGTAGTTGTGATTGAAGGTGTCGGTGATGGGTTCAGTGAATCAAAAATCATCAAAAAGCGTTTATCGGCTAAAGATCGAATAAAAGCACTTGAATTAATGGGTAAACGCCACCACCTCTTCGAAGATCAGGATAGTAAAACCGGGGCGGAAGAGGTGCAGATTATCGATGATACGAATTAAACTCAGCGATAAAATGGCGCCGTCTTTCTTCTCCGTGCATCTGGACGTTAAACAGCACGGCCATACGCATTACGTGTTGGCCGGTGGCCGCGGAAGTACAAAGTCTTCTTACGTATCACTTGAAATCCCGCTGCTACTTATGCGAAATCCAGAATGCCACGCTGTCGTTTTGCGAAAAGTCGCAAATACGCTTAGAAATTCTGTCTATACACAGATGGAGTGGGCGCTTGACGCTTTGCACATATCGGATAAATGGAAAATGACAATTAGCCCAATGGAAATGGTGAGGAAAGCAACGGGGCAGAAGATTTTATTCTTTGGCGTTGACGATAAAGCGAAAATCAAGTCTATTAAGTTGCCTTTCGGTTATGTCGGGGTGGTTTGGTACGAAGAACTTGATCAGTTTGCCGGCATGGAAGAAATCCGCAATTTGAATCAGTCGCTTATGCGCGGCGGATCTAAATTCTGGTGCTTCTCTTCTTACAATCCGCCGAAATCAGCGAATAACTGGGTCAATGAAGAAATGCTGCTTGATGAACAGGATAGACTTGTCCATCGCTCCGATTATCTAAGTGTCAATCCGGACTGGCTGGGGCAGCAGTTCATTTATGAAGCCGACAAGCTCAAGGCGAAGAACGAAACGGCCTACCGACATGAGTATCTTGGTGAGATTACAGGAACCGGCGGAGCTGTTTTTGAAAATGTCACAGAGAAGCGGATTACCGACGAAGAAATACAGCAGTTTGACCGCAGGCGGTATGGTTTAGATTTCGGTTTCGCGGTAGACCCGTTGGCTTTTACAGCTATGCACTACGACTCGAAACGAGAGATTCTGTACATTTTCGATGAGATTTATCAGCCGAAGCTGACGAACAGGCAGGCGGCGGTAAAAATAAAAAAGAAAATCACAGAAACGGCATTAATTCGCGCGGATAGCGCGGAGCCGAAGTCAATTAAAGAGTTAAACGAATTGGGATTAAGAGTGATGGCAGCTAAAAAAGGCCCCGATAGTGTCGAGTTTGGGATTCGATGGCTGCAGGGGCTTTCGTCTATTGTCATAGATAAAAAACGGTGTCCGAACACGTATAAAGAATTTGTGACATACGAATACGAGACAACGCGCGATGGACAATACATCAGCGCATATCCGGATAAAAACAATCATGCAATAGACGCCGTCCGGTACGGCTGCGAGGATTTAATGCCTGCACGGTTCAAAGTAAGGGCTGTGCGGAGCAATTTGTATTGAGGTGGGATATGGATAAATACAGTCTTTTGACAGACGCTTATTTCGGTACCGGGCTTTTCGAGAACGGAGCCGGACTCAGGCAACATCCGCGGGAAGACCCGGCAAACTATAAAGACCGACAGGGGCTCGCTTACTACTTGAATTACACCGGGCCGATTGTCAATGCTGCAGTAGATCCGATATTTAAAAACGATATCAAACGCGATTATAACGGTTCAACACTGTTTCAGGCATTTCTTGATGACTGCGACCGAACCGGCACGGATTATCAAGATTTTTGTAAATCGGCAGCCATGCAGGCGAAACTATACGGCGTTGTCTACATCGTTGTCGACAACAGTGACGAGCTGGCAGAACGGCGAAGCGACGCTGTCGCAGGACGCAAGCTGCCGTTTTTAAAAATAGTTACGCCGGCGCAGATTAAAAACTGGGCAATAGACCGATACGGTCGCTTGACGATGTTTCAGTATACCGAGACATCACAGGTCGGAGCGAACGCGAAAAACACAGAGACGTATACGTGGACGCAGGATTCGTGGGCAATCGGGAATGGCGACGGTAAAACAACAGGTAACCATAACATCGGATGTGTTCCGGTTGTGCAGTGGCTTGCAAGGAACACGGACAGGAAAATTATTAAACCGCCGTCGGAGTATTTATCGGTGGCGCAGGCAAATTATTTTCTTTATCAGCTTTGCAGCTGGCATACTCAACTCTTGAGAGATCAGGCTTTTGGCATTCTGACAATGCCCGATGACGGCAGCGGTGAAGTAACAGTTGGTACGAATAACGCGCTTATCTATCCTGCGGACGCTACACACACTCCTGATTTCATAGCGCCGCCTGCAGCACCCGCTGAAATGTTGACAGAACAGATGGACAGGATCATAAAAGAGATGTTCCGTATGTCCGGGCTGGATTCGGTTATCGGTGTACAAAGTGACAAGAGTAAATCGGGCGTAGCTAAGCAATGGGATTTTGAGAAAACAAATAAGCGGCTGGCGGATTTTGCTGTACGCTGCGAAGATGCCGACGAAGCCATCGTTAAATTATTTGAAATGTGGTCAGGAGAGACGGTCGATTACAACTGTGAATACCCGCGTGACTTTAAAATTAACGATGTTGTTGATTCACTGTCTAATGCGGCTGCAGCGCTTGAGCTGGGCTTTGATAGCCCGACATACAAGCTTGAAGTCCTGAAGAAGGTGCTGGAAGCGTACATGCCGAATCTGCCGCCGGAAATCTATGACAAAATGATTGAAGAGGTCGCGGCTGCTATCGAAGAAAGCAAGCAGAACAGCGCATTTGAAGATGGTGATGTAGATGATCCTGACGGCGACGGATAAAGCGATTAAAGCTTTTGGGGATGAGATAAAGCGGCTGTTAAAAACAGGGAAAACGCCGAAAGAGGCTGTCAACGAAGCCTACAAGCTGTATCCGGTTATGAAAATCATGCAGGAGGAAATAGAGCCGCAGCTAATCGGAGAAATGAAAAGAGGCGGTGCGATAGGTGTCGCCAAACCGCTGTTAAAAAAAGCGTCAACTGCGGTGTGGGCTGCTGACGGATTGACGTTGTCTAAAAGAACAACGCAGGGCGCAAAAGAAGTTACAAAGCAAGCCGCCTCGGTTATCACCGAAGCTGTAAAGAAAGGACAGACTATACAGAAAGCGGCACTTGCGCTTTTTGACGGCTACGGTTACGGACACACGCTGCCGGAACAAGATATCCCTGATTTTTTAAAGCAGCTGACACAGATTGTAAAAGCAAAAGACTATGGCGGCGCAGAGTTTTATAAAGCGATACGGGCGGCAGAACGAAACCTGAAGAAGCTGAATGCACAAGGTCTAAAAGCCGCGTACACGCAAGTGAAGAATGCCGTACTGTCAGGAAATGAAAAACGCATTGAAAAAGCAGTCTATACAGCGACGCAGGAACGCACGCGGTACTTTGCACGACGTATCGCACGTACCGAGATGGCAAGAGCGTATAATGACGGATTTGTAGCAAAATGGGCGAATGATGAGGATTGTATAGCGTTTAAATGGAAAATGTCTACCGCGCATCCGTTTTGCGACATCTGCGACATGTATGCAGAAGCCGATTTGTACGGTATGGGGCCCGGGATATTTCCGAAAGATAAAGTACCGACTCTTCCTGTTCACCCAAACTGTATGTGTCACCTGCGGCCTGTAATGACAGGATCTAAACTGCTGAAAAGCGAAACGCCGCAAGCAAGAATAGAAGAGGGCGGCAGAGAATGGCTGGATAAACAGACACTGCCGAATCGTCAAAGAATACTCGGCGTATATGGTGAAAAAGATGTCAAATCCGGGCGAAGCTGGACAGAGAAAGCACGCGGATACAGCGGCGAAAAGATGAAAAGCAGAATTGTGCTTGTGATTCCTAATGAATTCAAAAATCCCGATAAATTGGTTATCCCTGAAAACAAGTTGGTAAATTACTGTCTCAATAAAGCGCATAAGACGGGCGGGCCGAAAGCGGTTGCCTTTGAAAAATATTTGGGGTATACTCAAGAAAATAGTAAAAAACTCGATGAGCTAATTCGAAAAAATATTACTACCGCCGAAATCATGGAAAGAAAAGCCGATGAATATGGTCGGACATTCCAGGCAAGATTTTTTGTAGTAGATCTTCAAGGTAAGAAGATATTGATAGTGACAGGCTGGAAGCAAGGTATACGTGATGAATATCCGCGACTAACCTCAGCATACTTGAAACCTGAAAAGAAAGGAGATGTAGAAAGATGATGCCAAAAGAGCTTGATTGTGTTTTGCTAAAAGATGGGCGCGAAGTGGTTATACTGGATGATTCAATCACGGGGCATTATCTTGTGGAAGCAGGAAATGCGGAAGAGACGGAAGAACCGCCGTTTACCGTAACAGATGATGAGATAGAAAGAATCACGTATGTAGCTTAACTGGAAAATTAAATTTGACGAAAAAGGACTATTTAAGTAAAATAGTAATACACAAAGGAGGTGTGGAGAATGATTGAAACAAGGAATGCTGTTAAAAGCTTTTTTACCATGTTTTTTTGTGGTATTTCTGCAATGAATTTATTCCCCACGTCGAACTATGCGAAAAACGTCCCGCCAAACGCGGTGTGTATTACAAGAGAAAGTTGGAAACTTACAGGAGTCGCTTTAAAGCGTGCGATGGATCGGATGGGGGTATTTGTTGGAGAAAAGCAATAACGAAAAGCACTCTGATATTATTAGCAGTCCAGAGGTGCTTTCTACGTCAGAGCAAAACGCAATTAGTGCGAATAGAGAAGCGATTCCAGCGCACTTAGAGGTAACCCAAATTACTTCAGGGCCTATACCGGCTCCGGAAATATTGCGTGGCTATGATGATGTCTATCCGGGAGCGGCACAAATTATTATTAATGATTTTCAAGAGAATTCCAAGCATGTGAGAACAATGCAGGAAAAATCACTGGCTGCCGAGATACAACGGGACAAAAGAGGGCAGTGGATGGCCTTTGTAATCCTGATGTTTATCCTTGTGGTAGTAATATATAGTTTGCGCTTGGGTAACATTACTTTTGCCGGAATTGCTGGGTTTGCTTTTATAGGATTGGCCGCACAGAGTTTTCTTAAACAAAGAAACGCAGAAAAAAACAAGGAATCAAAATAAATAATAAGCACTCATAACGAGTGCTTTTATATTGCCTTTTCGCGGGGCAGGAACCCGTCCGCAGGCGTTAAAGAACGGTCTTTTTTATTGGGACGGGAGCCCATTATTACACAGTACACAGGAGGTACTTATTATGACATTGGCAGAATTGTATGAGGCGTTAAGCAAATTAGAGAACGGAGCAGAGATGATATCAGCCGTAAAAACGGAGATATCACGACTGAACGGCGAATCCGCAAAGTTCCGCACATCTAAAAACGAAGCTGACGCGAAAATTGCCGAACTCACGGCAAAGGTAGAAGAACTCACGGAAAAAGGTACAGGAGACCAGACGGCCGCGGAGAAAATGCAGAAACAGCTGGATGAGCTGAACAAGAAGTACGAAGCGGCTGAAAACGCCCGGAAAGAAGAGCAGGCTAAGCGAGTGCAGGCCGATATTATGCAGCAGACTGTGGCAGCTTTGACGAAGGGTAACGCAGCCAATCCATCTGAAATTGCAAAAATCTTGGTCGGTTCTATTAAAGCGGATGAAGACGGTACTTACAAATTCACGAATGCCAAAAATGAACAGGTCTCTATCGAAGACGGTGCCGCGAGCTGGCTGAAGGATAATGCGTGGGCGGTAAAAGACACGCAGAATCCTGGAAGCGGCGGAGGCAACGGCGGAAGCGGGAGACAATCACAGCCGCAGGGACTGCATGCAGCAGTTGTGGCAGCATTAAACAAGTGATTTTTTAAAGAAAAGAGAGGTAAAAACACATGCCGGTAACATTAGCACAGGCGAAACTTAATGTAGTGGATGATCTTCAGGCAATGACCATCGATGAGTATGCAAAATCCAATTTTATCTGGGATCATATTATTTTTGATGACGTGGTATCTCCGGTAGGCGGCGGAGCTACGCTGACTTACTCATATAACCGCGTGAAAACACAGCCGAAAGCTGACTTCCGCGCCGTTAACGAAGAGTACACCGCACAGGAAGCCGAAAAAGAACAGAAATCCGTCAATCTGGCGATTTTCGGCGGTTCATACAAAGTGGACCGCGTCATCGCGAAGATGGGCGGTGTCGAGAATGAGGTAACTTTCCAGATGCAGCAAAAAATCAAAGCTGCGTCCGCACTCTGGAATGACACTGTCATCAACGGCGATACCGGGACAAACAACAAGGCATTTGATGGACTCGAAAAAGCACTGACCGGGTCTTCCACAGAATACAAGCCCGCCGCGGCTATTGATTTGTCTTCCGGGTCTGCTATCGACAGCAATTATAAGACATTCCTTGATGCGCTCGATGAATGCTTGGGGTTGATGGATGGTGAGCCGTCCGCGCTTCTTATGAATGCGGCGCTCTTCACAAAATTCAAGGCTGTTGTCCGCCGCGCGGTAGCTTATACTGAAACGAAGGACGATTTCGGGCGTCCTGTTCTTACTTATAACGGTATTCCGTTTGTTAATCTTGGTGCAAAATCCGGTTCGAATGATCCCGTTGTGCCGATTGACACGGCCAAGAGCACAACGTCTCTCTACGCAGTACGCTTCGGCATTGACGGATTCCATGCTGTTTCGATGGCGGGCGTAGCACCGGTACAGTCTTGGTTGCCTGATTTCAAAACATCCGGGGCAGTAAAGTCAGGCGAAGTAGAAATGGTGGCTGCTGTTGCACTGAAAGCAACGAAAGCGGCTGCAGTTCTTAGAAACATCAAGGTTAAATAAGGGGGTACAAAATGGCACAGATTATAGCGCCGAATAAGGACTATAACGGCGAAAGCGCTTCTGTGACATTCGTTAAAGGCGTCGGAGAGACCTCTGACGCCTATTTAATTGAATGGTTCAAAGAGCGCGGGTATACCGTTATTGAAGATGAAGCTACAGAAGTACCGCCGGAAGTACCGCCGGTAGCTCCTGAAACCGCAGAAACTGAAGATGATCCTACAGCCGACGTCGAAACCGAGGAAGAGGAAACACAGGAGAAACCGAAAAGGACGCGTTCTTCAAGAGCCAAAGCGGCTGATGCAGAATGAGTACCGCGGATATCTTCAAGAAGCGGCTAAGGCAGGCAGTTAAAGAAAGCACTTTAACCGTGGCAGAGCACGCACAGGATAACCACAGGTTTAAATCAAGAACTGGCGCATTAGAGCAGTCTGTAATGACCGATTATAGAGCCGGTGGATTGACTGGGGTTATTATGCTGGATTTAAATCGTGCAAATTACGGGTATTTTGTGCATCACGGGTTCCCCGCGCATACCATTCGCGCTAAAAATAAAAAGGCTCTTCGGTGGGCATCAGGTGGTAGATTTGCTTTTGCTAAAAGCGTTCGTCACCCGGGATTCGTCGGAGATCCTTTTGTTTTTAATGCTTTGGATGCATGTGATAGTGAGATTGATTCTATTTTTGACCGTTATGCGGAATTAGCCAAATCGGAGGTAGAAAATGCTCTTAACAGTCGATGATTTAATAACAAAAGACGAACTGCTGGGGCCAGTTCTAACCGAAGAGACACTGGCCGATGCACATGACTATTTATATTATTTGGCGTCACAAGTAGGCGTTGAGAAATCAAAAGTGCAGGCTACGGTATTAGTCAAACGGTTTATTACCGCTTATGCTTTCCACGCGACGGCGGTTAATAAATCGTTCGGCTTGCCCGGCAGCATGTATAGCGATGGCAAGGACATCGATGCTTACGCGAAAAAGGTGCAGATATATTCTGATGAAGTAAAAATGCTGGAGAACCGACTGCAGACTGCGGAGGCCTTTACCGGTACTTCGCAGTCTTCCGGTTTCCGGGCAGTTAAGATTTTCCGGGGGTAAGTATGGCTTGGCTTGAAATCCTGAAATACCTGCAGACTGAACTGAAAAAACAGAAAACGGCGCAGGAAATAAAACTGGGTGCATACGATCCGCGGGCGATTAAAAATACTGATGGAATTATCTTGCTTATGCGCGGAAATGAACAGCCAGATAATGATTCGGATATGGTCGATTATGAAACTGTGACGCTGTATCTTGAATGCTGGATTCGATATGACGGCACAGAACTATCTATCGGCTATGAAAAACTGGCCGCGCTGGAAAGCAAAGTGGATGCCGTTCTGCAGAAAATCCGCGCCGTGTCGGGCAAAGTGACAAACAATATTCAGTTAATGGATATTCGGGTTAGCCGGAAGACGGGAGATCCGGGCGGTTTGCGGCCGCTGTACGGCGTGCAATATGAGATAACAGTTACTGTATACGAAAGCGAGGATTGAATATGGCAGTACAAGCGAGAGGCTATAAAGCTTCTACTACGATAGATTTTGAAAGCGCTTATAACAAGGCACCAGTAACGAAAAAAGGAATACTGCTGCCGATTAACAAAAACGAAATGGAGAAAAAGCAAACGCTTATTTCTTCGGATACGATTACAGGGAGCCGTAATAACACGATTTCCAGTTTAGGTCGCGTAAGCGTTGACGGAAACGTGACCATCCCAGCGGATTTTCGCGCTATTGGCTACTGGCTGAAAGCGTTACTTGGCGCGCCTACAAGCGTAAAAGGCACAGGCGTCAATACGCACACATATAAAGTTGGCGACACGCAGCCGTCTTTTATTCTTGAAAAGGCATTTCCCGATTCAGGTAAGTATTTTCTATATCGCGGTTGCAAAGTAAACACTCTGAAATGGGGCTTCGGCGAAGATAGTGAAATGACAGTTGAACTGGCCATCATGGGCGCTCTGCGTGAAATTGCGTCCGCTACGTATGACGCGTCGGCTACATCAGTAGCGAAGCTCCCCATTTCTCAAAATCACACATATGTCAAGATTGGCGGCATAGAAAGCGAAATTGTTAAAACAGGCGATTTTACTCTGGACGCAGGGCTTGATGGTGATCAGTATGTTGTAGGCAAGGGTGGCATTCGCGGAGATATTCCAGAGGGGCTGTTTAAAGCAAGCGGGAACATTGAAGCGCTGTTTATGGATACTTCTATGATGACACTTGCTGATACCGGCGCGAAAACATCACTTGAAATTGGCTTTAAAATGTCGGAGAATTGCAGCTTGGCATTTACCTTCCCGGAAGTGCAGATCGAACCACACGATGCGCCAATCGATGGTCCTGCGGGTGTTTCGGTGAAATTTGCGTGGAATGCATTTTACGAAAGCAATGCGCAGAAAAGCACTGTGCAGGTTGTATTGAAAAATGATAAGGAGTCTTACTGATGGTTGAAATAAAGACGATGACGAGAAAGCAAGTCAAAGACCTGCGTAAAGCGGGTCTTGATTTAGTTTTGCTTGGCGAGGCGGATAAAACAAAGACAATTGAAGCGCTTGAATGGGTTTTTGATCATGTTTATCCAGAACTTGCTGATGATGAAGAACTCTCTTATCGCGAAATGATCCGGATTGCCACAAAAACTTTTGAAAAGACATACGGAACGGATGCAGAAGTAAAAAACTAACAGATGCCTACCGCTGGGAATGGTCACCGCACCGGGAATACTGTGAGAATTGTCAAAAGCTGCACAGAAAACTGAATAAGAAGCCTCCTTGTGCCGACTGCGAGCATAGGAGGCCTTTTTTGTCAGAAGAAAACACTGAAACGTGGGAGCTGTGGAGCTACTGTGCGGGGCAAGTTCGTACCAGCGGATTAGGCGACATTATCGGAATTGATTATAACGCATTATTTCAGGTTGCAATTGTACTTGGGATTGAAGTAACTCCGGGGATTTTGAAAAAGATAAATGCGATGGAAATGATCATGCGGGAAGAGGTGAGGAAAATTGGCAAGCAGCACTAAAACGATTGAAGCGCGAATTGAAGCAAAGGATAATGCTTCGGGGTCTATCAGCAAAGTTAAGGCGGAACTGAATAAGCTCAGGGACAAAAATATCAATGTAAATGTGGATACATCGGGCGCGGAATCTAAGATCTCGAGCATAGCGCAAAAAATCAATTCTATAGGAAAAGGAACGTCCGGGGGGCTTACCGGGATTCTATCAAAAGCGGGTCCCGCAGGATTGGCGATTGCGGGAGTAACTGCGGCAGTTGCAGGGTTAGGCGCAGCTCTCGGTGCCGCAGGTGATAAATTTATAGGCTACAACGCTAAGATGGAGCAGACCAATATCGCATTTACTTCTATGCTCGGCTCTGCGCAAGACGCCAAGGTTATGATGGACCAGCTGCGTAAATTTGCGGCGGATACGCCATTCGAATTTGAGGATATCGCTCCCGCGGCGCAGCAGTTAAAAGCGTTCGGCTTCGAGGCGCGTGATATTATCCCTACTTTAACCGCGGTGGGAAATGCATCTGCAGGTCTTGGTAGAGGCGCCGAAGGATTGAAGCAGATGGCTTTCGTCATGGGGCAGATTAAAACAACCGGAAAACTGATGGGGCAGGATGTCATGCAGTTGTCCCAGCTAGGGATTCAGGTCAAAGATATTTTAGCTAAAAACTTAGGACTTGCCGCAGATCAATTGTCGGATATCGGGAACCAGGGCATCAGTGCCGACGCGGCCATAAAAGCGCTCACGGAAGGCATGAATGAACGGTTTCCGAACATGATGGCCAAGATGTCCAATTCTTTCTCCGGTATGCTGAGCACCATTAAGGACAACGCAAGCCAAATACTCGGTAAAATCGGAGAACCGCTTTTTAACAGCATGAAAAATGCGATCGGCAAAGTCCGTGATGTGTTTAATACAGCTCTTAAAAACGTAAATACAAAGGGACTGTCACACATTTTTGATGACCTAGTGCCCGACGGGCTTGCAAAAAATATTAGCCACCTTTTCAACTCAATCGGGCAAGGGATTTCTGCGATCATGCCTGTTATTGACAATTTGTCATCCGCTCTTGGCGATCTGTTCAAGCCCCTTTTAGAAGGCGATGGCAGACTATTTTTGGATATGCTAGACACTGTCGCAACGGTGACGGTTAATGTGTGGCGCGTGGTAAGCGGTGTTATCGCGGACATTGCGGCGGTTATTGGTTCGGTGGAATCTTATATCGTAAGTGTGTTGAACAGTATAAGTGGCGCATTTGACACCTTGTATAACGGATTGCTTAGCGGAATTGTGCAGATGGCCAATCAATTTTTGGCGACGGTGGGCGACTGGCTGTCGCAGGCGTATAACGCTATTGTCGATTTCGTAAATGCCTGCTTAGATAAGCTTGGGGTCGTCGGTACAGCCATCCGAAAAATCGCAAGTATGGTCGGCGCAGAAATTGAATCCGCAAAAGACGCAGTTACAAACTCTAAAACGTTTCAAGCACTGACCAATCTTGTGACAATTGACGGAAATATTACCACGCAAGTAGAAACAGGTTCCACCGATTTTGTCAATCAAGGTGGCGGCTCTGTGGGCGGTGGCGGAAGCGTCGGAGGTTCAGGCGGCGGAGGCAGTGCCGTAGACAAAGCGCAAAAGAAAATTGAAGAACTGACAAAAAAGATCGCCGATGCCGTTTCGGATTTATCCGATAAAATCCTTGACGAAACAGGAACAGCCTATGAAAAAGGAATCGGCAAACTGAATAGCGAAATAGCCAAAGTAAAAAAAGAAATTGAAGAAGCCGCGGCTGCAGGAGTTAATACGGACGCTCTGCAGGCAAAACTCGAAGAATACGGACGTGTTATAAAAGATAAACTTGTCAAAAAGTGGAAAGAAGCGAATACAGATCTTGTTAATGATACGAACCTCGCCCTGGCTAAAATGACTAAAAGCATTTCGGCACAGGCGGAAGCACAGTATCAAATTGATCTGGAAAAGCTAAAACGCGAAAAAGAGAACAAGCTAAAAGAAGTTGCACTGACTCAAGATAGCGCTGAAGCTAAACTTGCGGTAGAGCGCTGGTATAATGCGCAGCTTGCGCTTATTACGAAGCAGCGGGACGACGAGCTGGCTAAAGAACCAAAAACCTGGAGCGAGGCGTGGGGTAATGCGCTTCAGCAAATGGTCGAGGATTTTGGGTCTAAAGGTAAGCAGATGCAGGACGCCATGAGCAGTGTCGCATCCTCAATGGCCGACGGTTTTACAGACATGTTTACTGATGTATTGACTCTCGATTTTAAAAACATCGGAAGCTCTTTTAGTAACATGCTTAAAAGCATGCTAAAAGCAATTGCAAGTTTCATGGCAAAACAGGTCGTGACGAGTTTTTTAAGCCGGTTTTTAGGCGGTGGTGGGGGAGGCCTCGGAACTGGGATTTCTCTCGGCGGCAACTTTAGCCAGAGCTGGGGTGACCGGATGATTGCGTCTGTAGCGCCTAAGCTTAGTTTTCGCGCTAATGGCGGCCCGGTATCTGCCGGGCAGGCATACATCGTTGGAGAACGCAGACCGGAGCTGTTCGTTCCGCGTACATCCGGTACGATTATCCCAAGCGTCAATGTAGGCCGGCAGGCGCCGGAGGTGCAGGTAGTTGTTCAGAATAATACCGGTACGCCGATGCAGGCTAAAAAACAGACAACGCAACAGGCAGATGGACGCGTTCTGCAAACGATTATTCTGCAGACAGTGACAGACGCCGTTTACACAAACGAAGGTCACATGCGAGATGTTATAGCAGGCGTCCGCGGAGGTTAATATGCTGAAATTCCCGAATATCAAAAATCCTATCTATCCGCTAAAGCATAAGCGGGTAGACCATACATACAAAATGGAGCAGGACAATGAAACAATCAACACGCGGCCGAGGTTTACAAAAAAGCCGCTGCATTTTACTTTGCAGTGGTCAGCTTTGCCTGCGGCTGACTACTCATTGCTTGATACATTTTTTAACGACTGGACATACGGAAACGCCTTAAAATTTCAATGGACGTATCCGCCGGAGCCGGGGTGTAAATTTGCAGGGCAGACGTTTACTGTTCGATTTTCCGGGGATCTCGAATTTGATCTTGTTAACCCCGGACTGTTTTCAGGGCAGATAACGTTGGAGGAAGCATAGATGGAATTATCTACAGCGGCAATCATTGAAAAGAATAAAACGGCTTCTAACGGTGCTGATCTTCTCCTCTGCGATATTACGTGCAGAGATGAAAGTCTGCACTTGGTAGCTAATAATGAAAATATTGTATTTCAAGGTGTCACTTATTACGCTTACGCATTCAGCGTCGATAAAATCAAGGTAAGTAGTACAGAGATGCCGTCGGCAAGATTGAATATCAGCAACATCACCGGATCTATGCAGGCTTTGCTTGAAAAATATGATGGCGCGGACGGCGTTACCGTGTCTCTTAAAGCGATTAATACAAATGTTCCAGATGAGATTTTAGATGAAGAAGTATTCGACGTTATCGGCTCATCCGCAGATAAAAAGACAGCGACGCTGAATATCGGCACCAGTTTTTCATTGCAGAAACGCTTCCCGGCAACTCGCATATTGAAAGATTTTTGCCCATTTAAATTTAAGGGGCGGCGATGCGGATATAAAGGGCTTGTGACGACATGCAATAAAACACTTTCAGACTGTCGCAAGTGCGGTAATAATAAGCGTTTTGGCGGATGCCCGACAGTGCCGCAGGGAGGCCTTTATGTCAGAGATAACTGATTTAATCGGAAAGCCGTTTTCAGAAATGAAATGTTGGGATTTGGTGCAAGAGTATTACCGCCGGAACGGCAAAAGTTTACCGGACTACCGCAAGCTGCTCACTGCTGATGGAACTCCCGATGGACGTGACCAATATCAAGAACTCGAAGAGCCTGAAATCGGTTGTATCTGCATATATTCAATTAAGGGCCATGGTATTGACCATGCCGGGGTATATCTTGGTGACAATCAACTTCTGCACGCCACGGAAGGCGGGGTGTGCATTGAGCGTTTTTCTAAATTTTTGCCGCGGCTGAGAGGAATGTATAAATGATTCACGTAATTATAGTTAATAATCCGTTTGACAGGCGGCAAAGAAAAGATTATTACGAGTCGTGCAGTGGGAAAACGGTTAAAGAATATCATTCCGAAGAGGGAGAAAAAGTATACGCAATTAACGGTGTCCCCTGTAGCGTAGACTATATTCCCGCAGATGGAGAAGAGCTCGTTGTCATGCCGAAAATTGAAGGAAAAGCTTTAGGATGGATTTTATCCATCGGAATCACTGTTCTGTCAGCTGGAATCGGCGCAGGAATTATCGGTGGCATGACGAGTATGTGGGCGCGCATGGGGTTATCTCTTGCAATCGGTATGGTCGGGAATGCGTTAGTCAACAAGCTGACGCCGACCCCGAAAGCGGATTTGAGTAATACCGAACAGTCAAATACTTACGGATGGGGCGCTCCGACGACGTTAACAGGGCAGGGATATCCCCTGCCTATTGTTTACGGTACTGTTAAGACTTCAGGGATTATGCTTGCCCGGCACGTGGTATCCGAAGGTGAAAAGCAGTATCTGAATATACTCTATTGTGTAGCCGAAGGGCCGATTGATGAAATATCTAACATCGAACTCAACGGAAACCCGATAAGCAACTATGCCGATGTGCAGGTAGATATCCGATTAGGTACGAATACACAAAAAATTATTCCGAATTTTAATGACTCTTATGCTGATACGGGGCTTGCTTATGAGCTCAACGATGACAGTAACTGGCATACGCATAAATTAGACGGAAATACAGCACAGGGGCTTGAATTAACATTTTCATTCCCCGCCGGTCTGTACTATTCAAATGATAGCGGTGGTACTTCAGAGACGTGGATTGACCTGGAAGCACAATATAGAAAAGTAGGCGATACCGACTGGAAGAATATAGATATCGGCCGTATTAAGAAGAATACTAATAAAGCTTTTTATCTTGTTTATGCTGTCCGCGATCTGGAACCCGCACGATACGAAGTACATGCAAGATGTACGAAAAAAGCAGGCACGTCTATCCGGTACGCGAATAAAGTGCAGTGGCAAGGCGTCACGCAGGTTATTTATGACGATTTTGAGTACCCGGGCAAAGCACTTATCGGAATTAAAGCGTTGGCTACCGACCAGTTGTCCGGGAACGACCCATCTATGACATGCCTCGTTACGCGTAAGAACGTCAACGTCTGGAATCCGGCAACAAAGCATTATGAAGAACGGCCGGCAGACAATCCGGCATGGGCTACTTATGATATTTTGCACCACTGCCTGAAGATTGATACTGCAGAAGGCGGCTTTGAGTATGAAGCCGACGGCGTTCGGAAAGAAAACATAGACTATTATGCTTTCAAAGCATGGGCGGCAGCATGCGCTAACGCCGGGATGGCGTTTAATTATTTATATGACAGCGCTATGTCTGTGTGGGACGCAAAAGACTACCCGTGCCGCGTTGGCCGCGGAGCTATTCTGCTGATGGGCACTAAGTTCTCCTGCGTCTACGACTACGCAGGAACACCTGTACAGCTGTTTACTGTCGCCAATATGAAAAAGGACTCTTTTAAAGAAGAATTTCAGACTCGGGATCAGCGGGCAAACGCAGTTGAAATATCTTTCATGAATAAAGACAAGAACTACGAACGCGACGTGTTGACGGTCTACGGCGATGATTACGATACTGCAGAAAGAAATATACAGCCCGTGCAGATTGAACTGATGGGGTGTACCTCATTGAAACAAGCCTATGCGTTCGGACGGTATAAACTTCGGTCGAATAAGTATGAAATTCGTACAGTTTCGTTTGATGCGTTTGTTGATGCTATCGCCTGTACAATTGGTGATGTCATTCTTGTGCAAACAGATAATACGACGTGGGGCGCAGGTGGCAGAATCTTAAGTGTCAACGGAAAAGAATTAACGCTGGATCAACCTATCGACGTTGATTACAGTTCAATTTTTGTTCGTGATCAAGATACCGATAAAATCTATGAAACTGCAATCACGTCAATAGACGGAAGTAAAGTAACAGTTTCAGACGCTACCGGTTTTTCTGCAGATGCAGTTTATTCCGCGGGCAAAACTGGGAAAATAGCTAAAATGTTTAAAGTTTTAGCTATTGAAAAAGGGATGGACGATGCGACCCGGACTATTACCGGGATTGAATATTATCCGGAATTGTATAGCCCGGATACAAGTAAAGTGCCGGAAATAACGGCATACGATAATATCGTTAACGGCCCGACAGATCTTACGATTACTTGTACTGTTAAAACTGGTTACGGAGCTGGCACAGACTGCTCTGTGCATTGCACTTGGATTAATCCCAAAACAGCTAACACAGTATATCTTGAGACAAAAGAAGACGGAGCTAATGTCTGGGTACACCGCGGAAGGTTTGAAAACAGCGAAAATTCTTATACTTTTGAAGCGGACGGAACAAAGAAATACACTGTCCGCGTATACGCCGAAAACGAACTCGGAAAACGATCTGACTACTCTACGGCCAGAGTTGATTTATCCACATGGCTGCACCCCGCAGAGACACCGAAAAACATCAAAGCATACACACGGTACCGCACATTACCAAACGGGTCTCATAGATACGATATTCTTGTATCGTGGGAATCCAAAGATTTAATCGGACGTGTCTGGTATAAAACGAACCACGTACAGGGCGAGGCGATCATCATAGAAGATGGACTAAGCGCCGATGAACTCGGATTTGCGGGGGCATGGGTATATGCAGGGCAAGGAAAAGGGCAACTGATTATCCCGCAAGCGCTGCCGGGCGACACTTACAGAATAGCTGTCACGACTGCTGACGGGCGTGGTGTTTTTAATCTACCCGATAATGCGCCAAAAATCGATAAATTGGTTGCGTTGAAATCCACAATTCCGAACACTCCAGATAACTTCAAAATGGTTATTGGAAGCGTAGCACATTTATCGTGGAATCCCGTAACAAATGCCGACGTACAGTTCTATGAACTTAGGACAAACAGCAACGCAGGCGGCGATTCAGACGCTTTACTGGCAAGGACTGACGGTTTATCTTTTGATGTTACGCTGACAAAGCGGCGAGGAACATTATACTTATTTGCCTGTAATACGGAGGGGAAATATTCCGCACCGGCAACAATATCGTATAACAAGCCCGCACCGTTAGCTCCACCTAAGCCGGATTTAATATCAGCAATCGGCGGATTTTCCGTTGTCGCTAATCCTATCCCTGCCGACTGTGCAGGAATGGCAGTATATATAGACCCCGCCGGTAAGAACATCACGAGGGTAACAACAACGAATAGTGTTTACTCGTATTCTTGCCCTGAAAACGTCTATGAAGTGTCTGTCGCTTATTATGACATGTTCGGCGAAGGTGCAAGGTCGCCATCAAATACGGTCACGGTGAAACTTGTTATCGATGAATCAATGCTGAAAGACGGAGCAATCAGCATTGAAAAAGTTGACGAATCAATCAAAAAAGCACTGGAAGCAGGAAAGGTTAGCCAGGAATCTGTCAATCAGATAGTGTCCAATTTGAACAAAAAAGACGGCTACAAGACGTACAGCGCCTTAACGCAGCTGAACAATGCTATTGAACTTCGGGTAAAAGATAATGAGATCATTAACCGTATTAACTTAACACCAAAAGGAACGACGATTGACGGCGGTTATCTGCACATCACCGGTAAAACGACTATTGATAATAATGTCATAGTGAATGGTATGATTGCCGCTAATGCCGTAACATCAGACAAAATAGCAGCAGGCGCAGTGACAGCGAATAAGATTAGTGTTAATAGTCTTGAGGCGGTATCGGCTAACGTCGGCAATCTTAAAGGCGGAACTATATCAGGAACGACATTAATAGGCTCGACGATACGAAATGCGTCGAATACTTTTTCTGTTGATCCTGATGGGAACATAGTCGGAGCAACACTTAAAGCGGGTACCATAGACGGTAATTCTGTAAGAATTAACGGCTACAACGTTAGAGCAGTTTCGATTCTAAAAGGTACCGGAAGAGGAGATTTTACAATTCCCCTCCCGGAAGGATACGAAGAAAAGGACTGTGTATGGACGGCATTTCTAATGAGCAATGCGCGGAGTACTTATTCTTTTTCGATGAACGGAAGAAGAGTGCACTCCTGCGAAATATCAGGGGACTACCCCGACCCGCTGTGCGGTTACATGGTTATCGGTATTAAATAAAGGAGGCATAAATTGTGGTACGGATTTGATAGCGGAGGCGCTTGTCGATTCTCTTCTGATGGCGCAGTACGACAGGAGCCGGGCATATCGGTTGTGAAGTCCGATGTAGTATACCCGGATATTTCCCTACTCGTGCTTATTAACGGAGAAATTGCGGAAATGGAGGAAACGGCGAATGAAGCTAACAGTATTTCAACACGGTGAAATTAGAGATGAGAACGATAAAATCATTAAAGAAGGGACTTACGGCAAGCATACCGTGTTCACTTCTTCCGATAATCGAGGGATTTTAGACTATATCATTAATAACTTTGAAGTGCTGTATCAAGCGGTACAGGGTAATCTATCCGGCACTGTCGATGTAAACGCCATTCTTAATACTGTCAAGGAGTACATCAATAAGCAGAAATACGTACAGTCTGTAGACGGAAAGGGCTTATCTACAAACGACTACACGGCGGAAGAGAAAGCCAAACTGGCGAGTCTTGAGAATTACTCTCTGACGGCAGATAAAATAAAAACGGCATTAGGGTATATGCCCGTAAATGAAACTGCACTAAATGATAAAGTGTCTACTGTCGCATTAACGAACGCAATAACATCGGTGACGAATAACTTTAATCAGACACTTACAGGATACGCACAAAAATCAGAACTAAACGACAAGCAGAATAAATTGGATTTTGATAGCGCGCCAACGGAGAACAGCGAGAAAATGCTGACGTCCGGTGCTATATATACGGCGATACAAAAAGCCGTACAATCTATTTCCGATGTGGATAACACATCATTTTAAAAAGGAGCAGAGGTATGACAATCACAAGGCAAGAAATCATTGACGCACTCATCAACGGGAGCGTCGAAATCGGGAAAGAAGAATATGTAGATTTAGACGAAAGGAGTTTTTAATCATGACAAAAGGGAGAATATCCGTCGAAAGTGTAGCCGCTATTGCGAATGCAATTAGAGAAAAATTAGGTACAACCGCAACATATAAACCCGCTGAAATGGCGCCTGCCATTCTGTCTATTCCGACAGGAGGAACAGGGGAAGAAATCCCGAAGATTTATGTAGCAAAAAAGCTTGAACATCAGAGTATTGTTATTACGCCGAGTGCTTTAACAACACCGGCGGAAATCGGTGATAAAAAAGTATATTCAGCGTCCGTATCTTCAGTCGATATTAAAGCGGTACCCGCAGTAGGCTATGAAGCCGGGAACATCGTCATCAACGGAAATGTTATGAGTAAAGAAGTTAATAATTACGCAATCGCCGGAGGCGAACAGATTACCGCAACAGCAGCTACGAAAATAGGTGAAGCACCAACGCTTGATATCCACGGCACGCTGATATTTGCCGAAAATGGCGAAGATACATTGATCGCAACAAGCGATAAAATCAATACTACAAGTGCCGGATATCGTGTTAATAATGTTTACGCACAGCGTGTTGAGGATTACTTTATAGTCGAAATCAATATACCAGGAATCGAAGAATTTTATAGCAAGCCGGGAATTTACACAACTTCGGTCATTAGTGTAAAAATTGGCGATGTATTATTCGACATGAATCGCGAAGGCGCAAATAGCCTTTCAGGCGGAAGTGCGAAGGCTGATTTTGTGAAGTTAAAAGAGAACGTCGGTAAACCGCTTAATTTTTCGATTAAATATGAATAGTGTTTAGTTTACTGCGGGAGCCGTTCAGGCTCCTGCGGTATTAATTTTATTAAGAGGTATATGAAATAATGAGCATGGGGGATATGAGCCCGGAAGCGCTGGAACGGATTGTGAGAATCGAAACAAAGCTGGATATGCTTGTTGAGATGATTCCGAAGATGCAGGAGCTGCAATTAGCGCACGAAAGAGCAGCGCAGAGCGCTAAATCCGCGCATCATCGAATAGACAATATTTACAAGGTGGCGGGGCTTATATCGACCATCGTATCTGTTGTCATCGCGCTGATTGGGAAGGTGCTGTGATATGTTAAAAAAATTAAAATCACTCTGGAGAAAAGCCAAAAGCTACTTCCGGAAACTGAATGCACCACTGTTATACTGGGCTACACTATATGCGGTTATCTGCATTTTCTGTATTCTTCTTTATATCCTGATGACAATAGCTGACTGGCTGATCACGGGAAAAGGAAATGAGTCAGAGTTAAGACTATTCATAACAATGCTTTTATCTGCGGGGGCAGTCGGCGGTATAGTTGGAATAGGTAAGATGTTTGTAGACAAAGACGGGAATCAAATACCGGATGTATTCGAAAAGGACGATGGGAAACCACCGTTCTTTTTTGTAAAAGGAGAAAAAAGTGAAGAAAGAAGAACTGGCAAGAGCGATAGCGACAGGGATAATTGAGACAGGGATTGAAGGAGACTACGGTTCCGTTTCTTGCTCAACTGCTGGAGATTACCCGTCAATCGGTGTAAGCCAGTGGGAAGGAGAAAGGGCGAATCGTCTATTAGAAAACATTACCGGCGGCGCGCATTATGCTTACCGCAGCTACTCTGATTTGAGCTATTCCGGTGAACTCTGGGCGCTGAAAGAACTCTTGATGAGTGATGAAGGACAGCGAGCACAGCTCGATATGCTTGCCGAAGACTGTGAAGACTATGTGGAAACACTTTGGGAAGTTCCTGATCTTGATGATACAAAGTGCACTATCTATGCGGGTATGTGGTGCCCGACATCTGAAACCGTGGTAAGAAATTTTTTATTACGTCGACAGGAGAGAGGATATGACCTGCGGGACATCAATGTAATCTATGAACTTTTCAGGGAACAGTATGCCTACGCAGCCTGCTGTGAAGAATACGCAGAAGGCTACGCGAATAGAGCCACCGCAACATATGAATATGTAATGAATCTGGAGGTATAAATGTGGAAAATCAGAAAAGGGCTTATTTTATCGGCGGTCTTGCTTTCATTGTGGTTATCGCCGTTGTTATCTGGTTCGCATGCGCAGGCAGAAGTACAGTACACGATCTCCGAAACGGATCTAACGACATTAGAAACGAGCTTGAATCAGCTCAAGATAGACAGCGAGAAGAAAGACAAGCTGTTGATACAGCAGCAGACGCAGCTGACCGAAGCACAGAAGCAGTTGAAAATAGTCAACGAACAACTGAAGAAATCAAAAGTATTGAACGAACAGACAGAGAACTCATTGAAAATTGCCAGAGCATTATTCAACGAGTACGAGAAAGAGGCGGAACGGAAAATCAAAATTAAAACAAGGCAGCGAAATATGTGGATTGTTATCAGCGCAGTAGCCGTGGGAGCGGCCATCTCCCGGAGGTGATCCGGTATCTACGAAGCGGGGCGGGAAACCGCCCTCTTTTTTATTGCATGGTATAAAGATAATTTATAATAAAACATCTTGAAAATGTATTGACGAATCAAAGATGATATAGTAATATCTGTCTCTTATACACATCTGACGCT
>ERZ1026971.397-NODE-397-length-22517-cov-8.203499_pt1 | contig 22517 bp, 22 predicted proteins | sample MGYA00519294_ERZ1026971 | MGnify/ENA primary metagenome ERZ1026971 (study PRJEB26926, sample SAMN06164664) | human gut metagenome | biome: ENVO:00009003; feature: ENVO:2100002; material: ENVO:00002003 | host: Homo sapiens | place: USA | collected 2012 ... | reverse complement strand
CGTGCAGCCCCTAAGTCGCGGGTCCGCTGCGTCGAAACAGCGGCAGTTTTCTTTGGTTCTTTCTTTTGCTGTCAAAAGAAAGAACAACCTCCCGGGGGACTACCGTTAATCCTTCAGCCGTTTCTCCGGCAGCTGACTCACCACAATCGCGCCGAACATCAGCGCGCAGCCGCACAGCTCGGTGGCAGAGAGCGTCTCGCCCAGGATCAGCCAACCGGCCAGGGCGCTGAACACACTCTCGAGACACATCGCCAGACTGGCAATCGTCGGGTCCAGCGCCTTCTGGCCGACGATCTGCAGCGTGTAGGCCACGCCGCTGGACATGATGCCGCAATAGGCAATCGAGACCGCCGCGGCGCGGAACTGGTCGGGCGACGGGGCCTCAAAGACAAACGCGAAGATCGTGGACAAAACCGAGACCACAAAGAACTGCACAAAGCTCAGCTGGATGCCGTCGAGCTGCGGGCTGAAATGGTTGACCAGCATGATCTGCGCCGTGAACAGGATCGCGCAGACCAAAAGCTGCCACTCGCCGCCGGTCAGGCTCAGCGTGTCGCGCCCGGCCAGACAGAGCAGATACAGCCCCACGACGCTGGCCGCGACACAGCCCCACAGCTTGACGCCGGGGCGGCTGCCCAGGAAAACCCCCGCCACCGGCACCAGCACAACGTAGAGCGCCGTCATAAAGCCCGCCTTGGCCGTGCTGGTCGTTCCAATGCCCATCTGCTGCGCGGCGGACGCCGCAAACAGCGCCACACCGCAGAAAATACCGCCGCGCAGCAGCACTTTTTTGTTCTGCCAGAAGCCCGGCTCCGCGGCGGGGTTCGTTTTGCCCATCTTGCGCAGCACGGCCATCAGGCCCAGCAGAAACGCACAGGCCAGCCAGCTGCGGCTGGCCAGAAACGTGTACGGGCCCATATAATCGCTGCCGACGCTCTGCGCGACAAAGGCCGTGCCCCAGATGAATGCGCAGGCCATAAGCATCAGCGTGTTGCGCAGCTGTTTTTTATCCATGTTCCAATTCCCCTCTGTGTTGTGCGGTCCCTGCACTACAAACCAAAAAGCCGCCCTGCCGCAAGCGGCACGGGCGGCATTGCTGCCGTTATCAGCCGGTCGTCGTATCGTCGCCGTAGGTGTTCAGCTCGGTGCTGCCCAGACCCTCGACCTTCAGGCCGCCGGTGACATAATACTTGTTGCCGTTGTCATAGCTGATCGTGATTTTGTACTGCTTGCCCGCGGTCAGGCCGGTCACGTTGTACTGGTAATCGGCACCGTCGGCGCAGTAGTAGATCGTTGAGTCCGGCACGTAGCTCGTCATCGTCTTGTCGTCAGACAGCTCCCAGAACGCGATCTTGAAGTACATATATTTCTCGTTGCTGGCCTCGGTGGTGGCGTAGCCGGTCACGGTCATGCTGTCACCGCCCGCCACGAAATACTCGGTGGAGCGGTTGGCAATGCCGTTAAAAGAGACATACAGCGTGTTCTCTACCGGGTAGGTCACAACGCGGGCCGCGGTGGTGTCCATCTCGGCAGGGAACTCCACGCTGCCGCCGGCGGGCGCCTTTGTGGTGGTGTCGGTGTCATCCTCGTCGGATTCCTCGACCAGGCCCAGCTTGTGGACCAGATGCACGACCATATCCTGGGCGACCTGCTTCGGGGAGCAGGCGGTCAGGCTGACTGCCAGCAGCACGGCCATTGCCAGTGCCGCGAGCTTGCGGGTAAGTTTCATATCGCAGACCTCCGTGGGTGTCATTGCAAAAATACACAGCCTATTATACCGCAATTTTCCGCTATGTACAAGCGTTCCGCGCGTTTTTACACATTTGTTTTCGGCTGCCATTCCTTGATAAAGTCGATGAGCAGCGACGACACCGTGACCGTAACGAGGGAAAACGCGATGCGCCGGAACGGGATGTAGGACAGCGACGCAAACAGGACGGTCAGATCGGTGAACAGGTAGGCGCGGGAGAGCCGCCACCCGGTCACCTTATGGATGACAAGGGCGAGGGCGTCGTCGCCGCCGCTGGACCCGCCCTGCCGCACGATGAGCCCCACGCCGACGCCGACGAACACGCCGCCCAGCAGCGCCGCCGCCAGCGGCCAGGGCGTCAGGTCGGGGAGCATCGGGGGCAGGCATTCCCAGATTCTATAGAACCCGGCCAGGCTCACGCTGGCCACCCCTGCCGAGAGCAAAAAGTCCCACCCGAGAAATTTGAACGCCAGCGCGTAGCTGGCCGCGTCGAGCAGGGGCGACGCCACCGACGCGGGCACGCCGAGCCAATGGTTGATGAGCAGCACCAGGCCGATGACGCCGCCCTCGGTGATGGCGGTGCGCTGGTGGATATTATGGATGCCGAACGACAGGATGGCCGTGCCCAGCAGGATCATAGCGATCCGCTTGGCGGTGAACCGGCCCAGCGCGCGGCGGATTTTTTGTTGGAGCGTTTGTTTTGGCATAGTGTACCTCTTGACAGTGATATATCCAGTATACCACATCGCGTCAAGTGGCCGGAAACAGTCCCCGTAGGGGCCGGGCATGCCCGGCCCGCGGCCTTGCCATTGCCGCCCGTTTATCTTTTGCATCGTAGGGAGGGGTCTTGACCCCTCCGCCGCCTCCCGGCCAACTACAGCTAAAAGGTAACCCGTAGGGGAGGGATTCATCCCTCCCGCGCACCTTCCGCCGCCGCTCACTTCCGCGGGGCGTCGGGGACGCCGCCCCCTACAGCGGCAATCCGTAAGGCTTCTCATTGCCGCCAACCTCCCGGGGTGCCATCACCCCGCCGCAACTCTCACCCAAAAAACAAAAAACCGGCCCGCCACACCCGGCGGGTCGGTCAGTCGTCCAACCTGATTTTATAACGCTTGATCAACGCGGCCTGGTCCAGCAAAAAACGCTTCTGGCTGGGGGTGAAGCTGCGGTAACACGTCAAAAGCTGGCGCTCGTCATCGACGGCGGGGGGCTCGTGCCCCAGCAGATAGTCAATGCTCACGCCAAAATAATCCGCGATCCGCCGCAGCGTGTCATAGTCCGGCTCACGTGGGCCCTGCACATAGTTGCCAAGCGTCGATGGCGCAAGATGCAGCTTTGCGGCCAAATCCTTGATTTTCATTTCCTCGCAATCAATCAGATACCGCAGCCGTTCATGAAATTCCATACAAAATCCCCCAAAGCGTACATATTCTGACTTCGAGCATAACAAAATAACACGAAACGTGTTTTATTGACCTAAATAGAGTTGACAGAACAGAGTTGACAGAACACAAATTGTGTTGTAAAATTACGATATGAAATGTCGATGAGGTCTTGAAGTGTCGGCGCAAAGACAAACACTGGAGGAAAACAAGATGTTCAAAAAACTGAAAGACAAAAAGGGCTTCACCCTCGTAGAGCTAATCGTCGTTCTGGTCATCTTGGCCATCCTGGCCGCTCTGCTCATCCCCGCTCTGACCGGCTACATTGACAAGGCGAACGCTGAAAAGGCTGTTGCGGAAACTCGTATGGTTGTTATGGCTATTCAAACCGAGTCGTCCAGCACCTATGCGAAGGGCGAACTGAAAAATAACAGTGCTAACAAGACTGATGGCAACCTGCCTTCCACGACCAATATCGACAAACTTGCTGAAGTTAAAGGCCTTCAGACTTCTGCTTTCTACAAAGCAGAAGTCTCTAGCACGGGTACGGTCCTTGCCGTTCAGTATGAAAACGGAACGTATATCTGCGTTTATAAGGATGGCGCTTACACGGTCAATAAGAAGGGCAATGGAACGGCGCTGGCGGAGTCTACGGTAACAGTTCCTACCAACAACACCGCAACGATTAATGCGCTTTCTAACTCCATTGTCTAATGTTTAGATGGTTTCTCCCACCACCTCCCGTGGTGGGATTTTTTATTGCCGCCTACCTTATTATACCCGCCGCAGCGCTGCCGGGAGAGTTGTAGGGAGCGGTCTTGACCGCTCCGCAGGCCGTCAAAAAATTGCATCCCTGCCTTATTGCGTGTGTAGGGGCGACCATTGGTCGCCCGCCAACTTACCGCCGCAACGCATTTTCCGGGACGGTTTTCTTGCAAGGCAAACGGGCACGGGCGAGCAATGCTCGCCCCTACAAGCGTTTTTTGACAGTTCCGCGGAGGGGTCAAGACCCCCTCCCTACAGAGCAAAAGGAAAAATCCGCATCAAAGGAAACGTGCCCGGGAGAGATAAATCCCGCCCTTGCGCACAAGAGGCAAAGCTGCAATAACGGCAAAGCTGCAGGCCGGGCGCTTGGCGGCGCACAACGAGCGCCGCCAGTTTGCAAGCAAACTCGCTCGTGCGGTTGTTTGCCCCGCAGGGGCAAACATTGTTCGCTCCACGCTCACAACCCCGCAATGCCCGGCCCCTACGCTTCTGTATGCCTTAACGCCTTTCATTCCTATCTCCTCACTCCTCACTCTTTTCAGGTGCTCACCATGCCCCAAACTCCAAAGCTGTCTCCACAACAAAAGGTCGCGCTTGTGGAAAAAATCAAAGCAGGCGAGATCAGCCGCCAGGCCGCGGCGCAAAGCGTCGGCGTCAGCAACACCACCGTGCGCCAATGGCTGCGCATCTATGAATCCGAGGGTGCAGACGGCCTTGCACCCCGGGAAAAGTCCCGCCACCTTACTGCCGAGGAAAAGCAGGCCGCCGTGGCGGAGTACCTCGCGGGCGGGGTCTCGCTGTTTGACGTCTGCAAAAAGTACGGCATCCGCAGCCCGCAAAACCTGCAAAAGCTCGTGGAAAAGGCGCAGGCGGGCGGCGAACTGCGCGGCTACCACGGCGCGTCCCGCCACAGGGGCGGCGCGTACACCACCGCCGCGGACCGGGAAAAGATCGTGCGGAAATGCCTGGCCGACGGCTGCGATTACGGCGCAGCTGCGTTAAAATATAACGTCGATTACAAGGCGCTGGTGCATTGGGTGGGGCAGTACCGTGCGGGCGCGGCCCTGCACGACGCCCGCCACAGCAGCGAGGGCACAAGCCGCGCCAGGGGCCGCGCCCGCACCGTGCCGCCGATGCAGCGGATGGTCATGGTGCTGGACTGTCTGGAAAACCGAAAAATTACGGCGCTATGGCGCAGAAATACGCGATAGCCTACCACCAGATCTACCGCTGGGTGCAGCGCTATCTGCAGGACGGCTGGCTCGGCATGAATGACCGCCGCGGCCCCGCCGACGACCCCGACCCGGCGGGGGAGTGGGGGAAGATTGCCCCCGCCGGTGAGGCCGACGCGGAGCTGTGGGTAGCCAAATGCAAAGGCGTACCGGAGGCTTTGCCCGCCATGCTGCGCCGCGCCGGGTACAGCTGGATGATGATTGCAAAAATTCTGTTTGATCTGGCGCGGATGTAGCCGCCCCAAAGCCTTCCCCCGAGGGGGAAGGTGGCCCCGCAGGGCCGGATGAGGGGAGAGCTTGCTGCGGCAGCCCGTGTACGGGTCATATCGGCAAGTCCGCCCCTCATCAGTCAGCGGTCGGGGCCGCTGACAGCTTCCCCCAAGGGGGAAGCCGCTCGACGGAAAAATCTGCAAAAACCCTATTGACACGCCCCTGTTTTTATGATAAACTATCTCTTGTAAAAAAAGCAGCAACCGGCAGTAGGCCGTCGGCTCACCTTGCAGGGTTTGTCAAAACCCCGGGTCATACCATGATACGCACTAGGTGCGCAACTTCGTATGTTCGGCGGCTGCTTTCAATGGCAGCCGCTTTTGTCATTATCATACACTTGTGGGAGGTGTGTTACAATCGCCAGCAACAGCAAATCCAACGAACTGGAGATCAATGAGCAGATCCGCGACAAAGAAATCCGCCTGATCGGGGCAGATGGTGCGCAGATGGGCATTATGAGCCCGCGCGACGCACTGAAGATGGCTATCGACAAGGACCTTGACCTCGTCAAGGTCGCGCCGCAGGCCAAGCCGCCGGTGTGCAAAATTCTTGATTACGGTAAATACCGGTTCGAGATGCAGAAAAAGGAAAAGGAAGCCAAGAAGAACCAGAAAGTGGTTGAACTCAAGGAGATCCGCCTTTCCCTGAACATCGACACCAACGACTTCAACACCAAGGTGAACCAGGCTGCCAAGTTCCTGCAGCAGGGTCACAAGCTCAAGGTGAGCATCCGGTTCCGCGGCCGTGAGATGGCACATACCAGCCTGGGTCTGGATGTCCACAAGCGTTTTGCCGAGGCGTTGGAGGGCAAGGCCGTCATCGACAAGCAGCCCAAGCTTGAGGGCCGCAGCATGATGATGTTCATGTCCCCCGTTCCCAACAAGTAAGAAAGTAAACTCTCTAGGAGGAAACAACAATGGCTAAAATGAAGCTCAAGACCCTTTCCGGCGCCAAGAAGCGCTTCAAGATGACTGCTTCCGGCAAGATCAAGCGCAATGCGTCCAAGCGCCGTCACATCCTGACCAAAAAGACCACCAAGCTCACCCGCGGCCTGCGTATGCCCAAGTACGTCGACAAGACCAACGAGGCTGCCGTCAAGAAAATGATGCCCTACGGTGGCTAATCACTAAGACATTTAAAGGTCAGTTACTACCAGTTACAGACAAAGGAGATATAAAACATGGCTCGTATTAAAGGCGCTACCATGACGCACAAGCGTCGTGCTAAGACTCTCAAGCTCGCAAAGGGTTACTACGGTGCTAAGTCCAAGCACTTCCGCATGGCCAAGCAGGCCGTTATGAAGAGCGGCAACTACGCTTTCGTCGGCCGTAAGCAGAAGAAGCGCCAGTTCCGCAACCTGTGGATCACCCGCATCAACAACGCTGTTCGTGCTCAGGGTATGAACTACTCCACCTTCATGAACGGCCTGAAGAAGGCCGGCGTCGAGCTGAACCGCAAGATGCTGTCTGAGATGGCCATCCACGATCCCGCCAGCTTCAACGCTCTGGTCGAGACCGCCAAGAAGGCTCTGTAATAGCTTGCATAAAAGACTCGCGCACACGCGCGAGTCCTTTTGTGTTTAAAGGGGGAAATGGCAAAAAAGCGGGCAACCAAGGAAAGCTCTCCCCTCATCCGGCCTGCGGGCCACCTTCTCCCCCAAGGGGAGAAGGCTTGAGGCTGTGGAGCCTTCCCCTTCGGGGGAAGGTGTCGGCGGCCCCGACCGCCGACGGATGAGGGACGGCCTTCCGGCAAACTGCCGTTTCCCTTTATTCATACAAATCAGTTGATTTTATCCAAAAGGGGCGCTACAATGGAAACGATCACAAGCCGCGAAAACGCTAAGATCAAATACGCCTGCGCGGTGCGCGACTCAGAAAAGCAGCGCGCCGCCGACGGGCTTTTCTTTGCCGAGGGGCCGAAGCTCTGCCTGGAGCTGGCCAAAAGCTGCACGCCGCGTGCAATGTACGCCACGGCGGCGGCACTGGCCAAAACGCCCGAGCTGGCCCAATTCGACCCCGCCGAGATCGCGCCCCATGTGGCCGAAAAATTAAGCGGCACCAAATCCAATCAGGGCGTGTTTGCCTTGTTTGAAACGCCCGTGCCGCCCGCGGACACGCTGGACACGGCCCGCCGCATTTTGATGCTGGAGGGCGTGCAGGACCCCGGCAACGTGGGTACGCTGCTGCGCAGCGCTGCCGCGTTCGGCTTTGATGCCGTTGTGCTGGGGCCGGGCTGCGCGTCGCCGCTGTCGCCCAAGACGCTGCGGTCCTCGATGGGCGCGGCGGGGCGGCTGCCGACGCTGCACAGCGACGATCTGCCCGCCGCGCTGGCCGCATTGCGTGCCCGCGGTGTGACGACGCTGGCGACGGCGCTCTACCGTTCGCGTCCGCTGGACGAGGCCGGGAACGATTTCCCGGGCGGGCTGTGTGTCGTCATCGGCAGCGAGGGGCAGGGCCTGACGGACAGGACCGTCGAGGCCTGCGACATGGCCGTCCGCATCCCGATGACAGACCGCGTCGAGAGTTTGAACGCGGCAGTGGCGGGCAGCGTCCTGCTGTGGCATTTCAGGGGTGTGTAACGCATTCCCGGCCCCCTCCGGGAGCGGGTGAGGGGAGAGAACCTTGCCATTGCCGGAAAATTTCGGGTTGAGATGAAGTTCTCTCCCTCAGTCGCCTGCGGGCGACAGCTCCCTCGCAGAGGGAGCCAAGGAGTTGCCCATGGACAAAACACTTGCGTGGCTGTGGCTGGCGGATGCGGTCGGGTCGGCGTGCCAGTACGCACAGGAGCTGCTGACGCTCTACCCCGACCCGGCGGAGCTGTACGACGCCCTGTGTGCCGGGACCGAGGCCCCGCCCGCCTGCCTGACGCCCCACGCGCTGGCACAGCTGCAGGACACGACGCCCTTTGATTATGAGGAACGGCTCGACCACTGCCTGCTGTCGGGCATCGACGTGCTGACGCCCGACGAGGGTGTATACCCGGACCGTTTGCGGGACCTGCCCGATCTGCCGCTTGCGCTCTACGTGACCGGCGACATCGCCTGCCTGAACGGGCGGCGGTACGCGGGCATGGTGGGCACGCGGCGGCCCAGCACCTACGGGCGGCAGGCCGCGTTTGACCTGTCACTGGCGATGGCGCGGGCGGGCGTCGTGCTCGTCAGCGGCCTGGCCGACGGGCTGGACAGCGAGGCACACCGCGCCGCCGTGCAGGCTGATGTGCCGACGGTTGCCTTTCTGGGCACGGCCATCGACAAGACCTACCCGGCCTCCAACGCGAAGCTGCGCACCGCCATTGAGAAGGGCGGCGGCGCGGTCTGCAGCGAGTATCCGCCCGGCTACAGCGGGCGCACGACGGGCACTTTTCTGGCCCGCAACCGGCTCATTGCCGCGCAGAGCGAGGCGCTCTGCGTCGCCGAGGCCCGCACCCGCAGCGGCACGCTGAACACCGTCGGCCACGCCGAGCGGCTGGGCCGCCCTGTGCTGGCCGTGCCGGGCAGCATCTACAGCGCTTTGAGCGAGGGCACAAACGAGCTGCTGCGCACCCACCGCGCCGAGCCGCTCTGCAAAGCCGCGGACGCGCTGGATATACTGGGTATTGGCGCGGAGACCGCCGCCCCGGCGCAGCAACGGTTTGACCCGGCCACGGTCAGCGCCGATGCGCAGGCCGTCTACGCCGTGTTAAAGCCCACGCCCCAAAGCATCGACGCCCTGTGCGCCGCCGCAAGCCTGCCCGCCGGACGGGTGCTGGCGGCGTGTACCGAGCTGGAGCTGATGGGCGGAGCCCAGGCGCAGCCGGGGAGAAGATATATTGCAGTATAATAGATGAAGGCAGTGGCAAGGTGCCCGGGCGGATATGGAATCCGCCCCTACGGCTGTAGGGGTCGGCGTCCTCGACGACCCGGGGCGTTTGCGGCGGCGATAAGCTGGCGGGCGAACAATGTTCGCCCCTACAGGCAACGCTCGGAAGTATGCGTGTCATCTAAATTTAAACATTGAGGTAACTTATGCCAAAATTAGTCATCGTGGAATCCCCTGCCAAGGCCAAGACCATTGGCAAGTATCTGGGCCGCGGCTACAAGGTCACGGCCAGTATGGGCCATGTGCGCGACCTGCCCGCCAGCACGCTGGGCATTGATGTCGAAAATGGCTATACACCGAAATATATCACCATCAAGGGCAAGCAGAAGCTCGTCAAGGAGCTGAAGGCCGAGGCCAAAAAGTGCGACGGCGTCCTGCTGGCAACCGACCCGGACCGCGAGGGCGAGGCCATCAGCTGGCATCTGGCGAACATTCTGGGGCTGGACCCCAGCGCACCCAACCGCGTGACCTTTGACGAGATCACGAAGAAGGGCGTCAAGGAGGGCATGGCCCACCCGCGCGCCATCAATATCGACCTGTTCAACGCCCAGCAGGCCCGGCGCGAGCTGGACCGTCTGGTCGGCTACAAATTGAGCCCGTTCCTGTGGAAGAAGGTCCGCCGCGGCCTGTCCGCGGGCCGCGTGCAGAGCGTGGCCGTGCGGCTGATCCGGGACCGCGAGCTGGAAATTGAAAACTTCAAGCCCGACGAATACTGGAACATCGACGCGCTGCTGAACCCGCAGGGCGAGAAGGGCGAGTTCACGGCCCGCCTGGCCGCCACCGCCGACGGCAAAAAGCTGACCGTCACCAATAAGCAGCAGGCCGACGGCATCCTGGCCGCGCTGGACGGCAGGGACTATACCATCACGAAGATCGAAAAGGGCAGGCGCCGCCGCCAGCCCTCGCCGCCCTTCATCACGTCCACCTTGCAGCAGGACGCGAGCCGCGCGTTCGGCTTCTCGGCCACCCGCACGATGCGCGCCGCCCAGACGCTGTATGAAGGCATGGACATTGCGGGCCACGGCACGGTGGGTCTTATCACCTATATGCGTACCGACTCGCTGCGCATTGCCGCCGAGGCTCAGGCCGCGGCCAAGACCTTTATTGCGGAGCGCTGGGGCGACAACTACGTCTGCAAGACCGCCCGCAAGTGGAAAAGCCGCTCCGCCACCGCCGCGCAGGACGCCCACGAGGCCATCCGCCCGTCTATGCCCGAGCTGACCCCCGACGAGGTCGAGCAGAGCATCAGCGGCGACACCGCAAAGCTCTACCGCCTGATCTGGAGCCGCTTTATGGCCAGCCAGATGGCCGACTGCATTCAGGACACCGTCTCCGCGTCCATCACGGCAGGGGACTACCTGTTCCGTGCGTCGGGCTTCCGCGTCTCGTTCGACGGCTTCACCGCGCTGTACGAGGAATCCACCGACGACGCCAAAAAGAAGGAGACCGCCCTGCCCCCGCTGGAGGAGGGCCAGACCCTTAAACTCAAAATGCTGACGGCGGACCAGAAGTTCACCCAGCCGCCGCCGCTTTACACCGAGGCCACGCTGATCCACGCGCTGGAGGAAAACGGCATCGGACGCCCGTCCACCTATGCGCCCATCATCACGACCATCGTGGACCGCGGCTATGTGGAGAAGGACCAGAAAAAGCTGAAAACCACCCCGCTCGGCCAGGCCGTCAACACGGTCATGATGGAGCAGTTCCCCGATATCGTCAACGTGAAATTCAGCGCTGACATGGAGAAAAAGCTCGACGTTGTCGAAGCCGGCCAGGCGGACTGGGTCAAGACCATCGACGACTTTTACCAGGGCTTTGAAAAGAGCCTGGAGCAGGCCGAGAAGAATATGGAGGGCAAGCGCATCAAGGTCGAGGACATCCCCACGGATGAGATCTGCGAAAAATGCGGGCGGCCCATGGTCATCAAATCTGGCCGCTACGGCAAGTTTGTGGCGTGCTCGGGCTTCCCGGAATGCCGCAACGCCCACCCGCTGGTCAAGGACACGGGCGGCCTCTGCCCGTTGGACGGCGGCCACATGCTGGTGCGCAAGAGCGCCAAGGGCCGCGTCTACTACGGCTGCAGCAACTACCCCAAGTGCAACTATATGACCTGGGACGAGCCGGTGCCCGAAAAGTGCCCCCAGTGCGGCAGCACCCTCTTTAAAAAGAAGGGCCAGCTGTACTGCGCCAAAGAGGGGTGCGGGTTTGTGAAGGCGATTGAGAAGAAATGACCGCTTTCGGCACTTCTGCAGGGGTCGATGCTTGCATCGACCCGCGGACAGGCTGCCGACTTGCGGGCGGATGCGCGTATCCGCCCCTACAACCTGCGGAAAACAGAGACGTTACGGAGAAACTATGCAAGTGAAAATCATCGGTGCCGGTCTGGCCGGCTGCGAGGCGGCGCTTTGGCTGGCGGATCGCGGCGTGCAGGTCGAGCTGTACGAGCAGAAGCCCGCAAAATATTCCCCGGCCCATAAAAGCGCGGGCTTCGCGGAGCTGATCTGCTCCAACTCGCTCAAGGCCGAGCGCCCCGACTCCGCGTCGGGCCTTTTGAAAATTGAGATGAAGATGATGGGCAGCCATCTGTTGGACGCCGCCGAGACCGCCCGCGTGGCGGCGGGCGGTGCGCTGGCCGTGGACCGCGATGTGTTTTCCACCGCCGTGACCGAAATGGTGGAAAACCACCCCAACATCACGGTCCGGCGCGAGGAGGTCACGGCGCTGGACGAGAGCGCACCCGTGCTCGTCGCCAGCGGCCCGCTGACCGAGGGCGCACTGGCACAGGCCGTCGCCGCGCTGACCGGCGACCATCGGCTGAGCTTTTATGACGCTGTCGCGCCCATCGTGACCGCCGAGAGCCTTGACTATGACAAGGTTTTTGCCGCGTCCCGCTATGGCCGCGGCGAGGCGGACTACCTGAACTGCCCGTTCAATAAAGAGGAATACGAGGCGTTCCACGCGGCGCTCATTGCCGCCGAGCGCGCGCCGCTCCACGACTTTGACGGCGACCTGACCGTCTACGAGGGCTGTATGCCGATTGAGGTCATGGCCGCCCGCGGCGCGGATACGATCCGGTTCGGCCCCCTGCGCCCCGTCGGTCTGCGCGACCCGCGCACCGGCCACCGCCCCTGGGCCGCCGTCCAGTTGCGCGCCGAGAACACGGCCCGCACGCTCTATAACCTCGTCGGCTTCCAGACCAACCTGAAATGGGGCGAACAGAAACGGGTGTTCAGCATGATCCCCGGCCTGGAGCACGCCGAATTTGTGCGGTACGGCGTCATGCACCGCAACACCTTTTTAGAGAGCCCGAAAGTTTTGACGAAGCAGCAGTTCTTGAAAGAACATCCCAATGTGTTTTTTGCAGGGCAGATCACCGGCTTTGAGGGCTATATGGAGAGCGCGGCGTCCGGCTTGCTGGCGGCGCACCAGATGCTTGCACGGCTCAAGGGCCGTGAGCTGCCGCCGCCCCCGGCGGCAACGATGTGCGGCGCGCTGCTGGACTACATCACGACGCCGAACAAGGACTTCCAGCCGATGGGTGCGAACATGGGCATCCTGCCCCGCACCGAGGAGATCAACACCATCCGCGACAAGCGGGAGCGCTACATGGCGCTTTCGCAGGCCGCGCAGGACGCCATGCAGGCGTGGGTAAAGGAGTACGAAGCATGAAAATTTTAGTGGATGCCATGGGCGGCGACAACGCCCCGCTGTGCGTTTTGCAGGGCGTGAGCCAGGCCGCGGCGGAGTTCGGCGACGGCATGGAGCTGGTGCTGCTGGGTGAGGAAAAAGCCATCCGCGACTGCGCAAAAGAGAATAAAATCGACCTTGCACCGTTTGAGATCCTCAACTGCACCGAGACCATCGACATGCACGATGACCCGGTCAAGGCCGTGCGCCACAAAAAGGATTCCAGCCTTGTGAAGGGTCTGACCATGCTGAAGAACGGCGAGGCCGATGCCTTTGTCAGTGCCGGCTCCACCGGTGCGCTGCACGTCGGCACCAGTCTCATCGTGCGCACGGTCAAGGGTGTCAAGCGCCCGGCGCTGGCCACCCCGATGCCCGGTGCCAAGCAGAATTTCCTGCTGCTGGACTGCGGTGCGAACGTCGAGTGCCGCCCCGAAATGCTGAACGCCTTCGGCACGATGGGCAGCGTCTACGCCGAGAAGGTCATGGGCCGCGAAACGCCGAAGGTCGCGCTTGTCAACAACGGCGCGGAGGACACGAAGGGCACGCCGACCTACCGCGAGGCCCACAAGCTGCTGAAGGCAAACCCCTGCATCCACTTTGCGGGCAACATCGAGCCGCGCTACATCATGGACGGTGACGTGGACGTTGTCGTCTGCGACGGCTTTGTCGGCAACGTCGTGCTGAAATTGACCGAGGGCGTCGCCAAAACGCTGCTGGGGATGCTGAAAAAAATCTTCTTGCAGAATTTGATCACCAAGCTCAGCTATCTGGGCATCAAGGGCGGTCTGGGCGAGCTGAAACGTATGATGGACTCCGAGGAGGTCGGCGGCGCACCGCTGCTGGGCGCCGCGAAGCCGGTCATCAAGGCGCACGGTTCCAGCCACGCCAAGGGCATCAAGAACGCCATCCGTCAGGCCAAGCTCTGCGTCGCCAACGACCTGTGCGGCACGATGGAGAAGGCGCTGGCAGAGGTGGCTGCACAGAAGGAAGAGGCAGACGCTTAAAAGGTAAGCTGCCCTGTAGGGGCCGGACATGTCCGGCCCGCGGCATAAAAAATACCGCCCGTAAAAGGGCAATCAAGATAAGGTTGAGGGCCGGGTATGCCCGGCCCCTACGGACTAGCCGGAAAGGTGAAAGAATATGGCTCACAAACCGGAAGAACTGCAGGAGGTCCTGCACTATACATTCAAAAATCCTGCGCTGCTGCGCATTGCGCTGACCCATACCAGCTATGCCAACGAGAGCAAGGTCGCCACGACCCACAACGAGCGGCTGGAATTTCTGGGCGACAGCGTGCTGTCCGTCGTTGTAGCGGACTACCTGTTCCACCAGTCGGGCCGCCCCGAGGGCGAGCTGACCCGTATGCGCGCCAGCCTCGTCAGCGAGGATGCACTGTTCCAGTTCGCACAGGAAATTCAGCTGGGTGAGTATCTGCGCCTTGGCCACGGCGAGGACCTTGGCGGCGGACGCAGCCGCCCGAGCGTTGTCTCCGATGCGTTCGAGGCGGTCATTGCCGCGCTGTATCTGGACGGCGGCATGGAGGCCGCGCGCAATTTCATCCTGCCCTTCATCACCGAGGGCAAGACCGCCGAGGACGACTACAAGACCCGTCTGCAGGAGGTCGTCCAGCAGGACCCGTCCGCCGTGCTGAAATACGAGGTTACCGGCGAGACCGGCCCCGACCACAATAAGCAGTTTACGGTCTGCGTCTGGCGCAACGGCGAGCTGCTGGCCGAGGGCCGTGGCCGCAGCAAAAAAGCCGCCGAGCAGCACGCAGCAAAGGTGGCGCTGGAAAAATTGCAATAAGTGACGCCCTGTAGGGGCCGGGCATGCCCGGCCCGCGGCATAAAAATCGCGACCCGTTTACGGGTACATAAGGCGAGGTTGAGGGCCGGGCATGCCCGGCCCCTACGACCATTTTAAGAATTTTGAAAGGTACCCATGGAATGCGCCTGAAAGAACTGGAAATCCAAGGCTTCAAATCCTTCCCCGATAAGACAAAGATCGAGATCGGCGAGGGCATTACCGGCGTTGTCGGGCCGAACGGCTCGGGCAAGTCGAACATCTCCGACTCCATCCGCTGGGTGCTGGGCGAGACCAGCTCCAAGCAGCTGCGCGGCAGCGGCAAGATGGAGGACGTCATCTTCGGCGGCACCCAGTCCCGCGGTGCCATGGGCTATGCCTCCGTCGCGCTGACCATCGACAACAGCGACCACGGTCTGGACATGGACGCCGACGAGGTCACGATCGGCCGCCGGTACTACCGCAGCGGCGAGAGTGAATACTCCATCAACGGCCAGAACGTCCGCCTAAAGGACGTGTACGAGCTGCTGCTCGACACCGGCATTGGCCGCGACGGCTATGCCATCGTCGGGCAGGGCCGCATTGCCGAGATCGTCGGTGCAAAATCTGCGGAGCGCCGCGAAATTTTTGAGGAAGCGTCCGGCATCGCCAAGTACCGCTACCGCAAAAACGAGGCCGAGCGCCGCCTGGACGCCGCCGAGGGCAACTTAGAGCGCCTGCGGGACATTCTGGGTGAGCTGGAAAAGCGCGTCGGCCCCCTGAAACGCGACAGCGAGAAGGCCCAGCAGTTTCTGGAATTGAGCGAGAGGCGCAAGACGCTGGAGATCACACTCTGGGTCGATGCCATCCGCCGCGCCAACGACTCGCTGCGCGACCAGCAGCGCAAGTACGAGGCCGCCCAGGCCGACTATGACCGCCTGAGCCGCCAGCTGGACGAGTTTGACGAAAAAAGCGCGTCCCTGCGTGCCGAGGCCCAGCAGCTGGTGCTGGCCGTCGAGCAGGCCAACGCCGACATCCGCGCCATCACCGAGGCAAACGCCGGCAGCGAGAGCGAGATCGCCGTCCTGAAAAACGAGAGCGAGCACAGCCGGTTCCGCATCGACGATGCTACGTCCGAATTGGAGCGCGCCGGGCAGGGCCGCGAGAGCATCGAGCGCGAGGCCGCGGACCACCGCGCCGCCATCGAGACGCTGAAAAGCGGCATGGCCGGGCTGGACGCCCGCGTGGCCGAGCTGCGCGAGGCCCTGCGTGCCCTTGAGGAAAAGGCCGCTGCCAGCGGCGAGCGCCGCGACGTCATTGACGCCGCCATGGCCCGCCTGCAGGACACCGCCACCGCCGCCAGGGTCAGCGCCGCGTCGGCGCAGTCGGCAGGGGAGGCTGCGGCCAACCGCCTGGCCGAGGCACAGCGGCAGGCCGAGGAGCTGAAAGCCGGCGCCGCCGCCACCGACGAGGAACGCCGCCGCGCCGAGCGCCGCTTTAAGGACGCCGAGGAGGCCGTGACCCGCAACGACAACATCAAGGCGGGCCTGAAGCTGAAATTGGACAGCCGCCGCCGTCAGCAGGCCGAGGCTGCCGACAACCTGCAGAAGGCGGACCGAGAAAGGTCCGCCGCCGCCCAGCGCATCCACATTCTGGAAGATCTGGAGCGCAACATGGACGGCTACCAGCAGAGCGTCAAGGCCGTCATGCGCGCGGCGGGCGGCGGGCGGCTGCGGGGCATCATCGGCCCCGTGGCAGGCATCATCACCGTCGAAAAGGGCTACGAGACCGCCATTGAGACAGCGCTCGGCTTTGCGCTGCAGAACATCGTCGTCGAGGACCAGGGCTGTGCCCGCGCCGCCATCGGCTTTTTGAAGGACGAGCGCGCAGGCCGCGCTACGTTTTTGCCGCTGGACACCGTGCAGGGCTCCCGCTTCACGGGCCGCCTGACCGGCACGGCGGAGGTCGCCGCCGACCTGGTCAGGACAGACCCGAAATATCAGCATATCATCGACAATCTGCTGGGCCGCATCATCGTGGTCGAGGACCTGACCGAGGCGTCCGCCGTGGCGCGGAACCTCGGCTACCGGAACCGCATCGTCACGCTGGACGGCCAGGTCATCAACGCGGGCGGCTCGTTCACCGGCGGCTCCACCGCCCGCAGCGTCGGCGTGTTCAGCCGCAAGCAGGAGCTGGACGAGCTGCGCAGCAAGCTGACGAAGCTCGAGCAGAAACGCACCGAGGCGGAAAAGGAATTGGCCGCCCGCAAGGCCGAGGTGGACAACCTCAGTGCGCAGCTGGCCGGTGCCGAGGGCGAGGGCATGAACGCCGCGACGGAGCACGTCCGCGCGAACCTCGAGCTCGAGCGCCTGACGAAGGCTGCCGCCCAGTACGACGAGACGGCCCGGAGCATCGAGGCCGAGATTGCCGCCCAGCAGGCCGCCGTGACCCGGAACGAGACCGCGCGCACCGAGGCCGAGAAGGCCCGGACCGACGCCGAGGCCGAGCTGGCGCAGTACACCGCCGAGCTGGCCGCCTTGGGCGAGAGTACGGGCAGCCTGACGGCAGAACGCGAAAAAATCACCGGTGAGCTGTCCGAAAAGCAGCTGCAGCGCCTGGCGGACGAGAAGGACGTCGGCCTGCATGAGGCCGCGCTGGAGGGCTTGCGGAGCCGTACCGGCGAGGCCGATGCCCGCGCCCGCGAGCTGCAGACGGCGATTGAGGCCGCCAAGGCAAAAATCGAGGCCAACGCGCTGAAAATCGCCGAGATGGAGCGCGTGCGCGGCGACAACCAGCAGAAAATTGCCGCCGCGGAGGAAACGATTCGATCTGCCAACGCGGCCCGCCTCGAAAAGGAGGCTGCGATCTCGAAGCTGGGGCAGGACAACCGCGCCCTGACCGACGAACGCGAGCGGATGAGCGGCGAGATGGCCCGCCTGGCCGAGCGCCGCACCGCCGCCGAGACCGAGCTGAACGACACCAACAGCAAGCTGTGGGAAGAATACCAGCTGACCGAGAGTGAGGCCCGCAGCCAGTGCGTGCCGTTTGAGAGCCTGACCGAGCTGCGCCGCAGCGTGACCGAGGTCCGCGGCAAGATCCGCGCCTTGGGCAACGTCAACGTCGGCGCGATTGACGAATATAAAGAGGTCAAGGAGCGCTATGACTTCATGAAGGCGCAGGTCACCGACGTCGAAAAGGCGAAGGCCGAGCTGACGAAGATGATCGCCGAGCTGTGCAGCGAGATGCAGGAGCTGTTCACGGCGAGCTTTAAGCAGATCAACGCGAACTTCCAGCAAATTTTCAAGGAGCTGTTCGGCGGCGGTCATGCGCGGCTGTACCTGTCGGATGAAGCGAACGTGCTGGAATCCGGCATTGAAATTGAAGTCTCGCCTCCGGGCAAGGTCATCAAGAACCTGTCCGCGCTTTCCGGCGGTGAGCAGGCGCTGGTCGCTATCTCGATCTATTTCGCCATCCTGCGCGTCAACCCCGCGCCGTTCTGCTTCCTCGATGAGATCGAGGCCGCGCTGGACGACGTAAACGTCGCGCGCTATGCGCAGTATCTGCGCCGCATGACGGACCGCACCCAGTTCATTGTCATCACCCACCGCCGCGGCACGATGGAGGCCGCCGACGTCCTCTACGGCGTCACGATGCAGGAGGACGGCGTGTCGAAGATTTTGCGCCTGGATCTGGATAATGTGAGCGCGGACCTTATTACCTGATGGCATGTAGGGGCCGGGCATGCCCGACCCGCCACATAAATACGACCACCCGCCAATGGGGAGCCACACAAACCCGCAGGGCGGCAAATCAAAAGTAAGGAGGGCCACGATGGGCTTTTTCAACTTTTTCAAACGCGATATTTCCGAGGAGGAATTTCAGGAGCAGCAAAAGGTCAAGCGCGGGCTGGAAAAGACCCGCACGGGCTTTTTCCAGAGAATCGTCAATACGCTGACCAACGCGCAGATCGACGATGATCTGTACGACCAGCTCGAGGAACAGCTCATTCTGGCCGACGTCGGCCCCGCCTGCGCCGTGCGTCTGGTGGACGAGCTGCACGATGAGGTCGAGGAAAAACACCTGAAAACCGGTCAGGAGGCGCTGGACGCGCTGCGCGGCATCATCTGCCAGGAGCTGACCCCCCGCTACCCGATGGAGCTGGACGGCAAGCCCGCCGTCATTCTGGTCATCGGCGTCAACGGCGTCGGCAAGACCACGACGATTGCCAAGCTGGCCGGCCTGTACAAAAAGCAGGGCCGCCGCGTCATGCTGGCAGCGGGCGATACCTTCCGCGCCGCCGCCAGTGAGCAGCTGGAGCTCTGGGCCGAGCGCGCCGATGTACCGCTGGTCCAGGCCGGCATGGGCGCAGACCCGGCGGCGGTCATCTTCGACGCCGTCAAGAGCGCCAACGCCCGCGGCTACGACATGGTCATTGCCGACACCGCCGGACGTCTGCACAACAAGAAGGGCCTGATGGACGAGCTGTCCAAAATCTCCCGCAGCGTCAAGAAGGCCAGCCCCGAGGCGAGCCTTGAGGTGCTGCTGGTGCTCGACGCCATCACGGGCCAGAACGCCATCAGCCAGGCCGAGGAGTTCTGCAAGGCCGCCAACGCCACCGGCGTGGTGCTGACCAAGCTCGACGGTACGCCCCGCGGCGGCTGCGCGGTCTCTGTGTGGGAGAACCTCGGTCTGCCCATCCGCTTCATCGGCGTCGGCGAGAAGATCGACGACCTGATGGAATTTGACGCACAGACCTTCGTCGAAAGCCTGCTGCCGGAATCCGCCCTGCAGAAGGACGAAAAAAAAGAGGAAGGGGAGAGCGAAGCATGATCGTTTGCGCCGCCAGCAACAACGCGGGCAAGCTGAAGGAATTGCACCGCATTCTGGAACGCATGGGCCATGAGGTCAAGAGCCTGCGGGAACTGGGGATCGACCTTGACCCCGAGGAACCCGGCACGACATTTGCCGAGAACGCCCGCATCAAGGCCGAGGCGTTCTGCAAGGCCAGCGGCCTGCCCACCGTGGCCGATGACTCCGGCCTCTGCACCGACGCGCTGCACGGTGCGCCCGGCGTCTACAGCGCCCGCTACGCCGGGCATCACGGTGACGACGACGCGAACAACGCAAAGCTGCTGCGGGAGCTGGCCGACGTGCCGGAGGAACAGCGCGGCGCAAAGTTCGTGTCGGCGGTCTGCTTCATGCTGCCGGACGGACGCGCACTGGAGGTCGAGGGCGAGTGCCCGGGCCGCATTGCGTTTACATTGCAGAACGGCGACTACGGCTTCGGCTATGACCCGCTGTTCATCCCCGACGAGTACGGCGCACCCGACGGCAAGCGCCCGAACACCGAACGCCGCAGCTACGCCCAGCTCACCCCCGACGAGAAGGACGCCATCAGCCACCGCGGCCGGGCGATGGAGAAGCTGGCAGAAAAGCTGCCCGAATTTTTGGGATAAAAGCCTTCCCCTTTGGGGGAAGGTGGCCGAGGCCCCGCCCGAGGCCGGATGAGGGGCAGCCTTGCGGCGGGTACCCGTGAACGGGAAGCTGCCGTGGACTCTGCCCTCATCAGTCGCCTGCGGGCGACAGCTTCCCCCTCGGGGGAAGCCTTTGTAGGGGCCGGGCATGCCCGGCCCCTACCGAGATATATACAATAAAAAGGAGATAATTTATGGCACTTACCAGCAAACAGCGCGCGGCTCTGCGCAGCGCGGCGAATACGATGGACCCCGTTTACCAGATCGGCAAGGGCGAGATCGACGACACCCTCAAGCAGGGCATCGCCGACTGCATCGCCGCACGCGAGCTTATCAAAGTAAAGGTGCTGGAAAACAGCGAATATTCCGCCCGCGAGGCCGCCGACATCCTGTGCGAGGCGCTGGACTGCGAGTGCGTGCAGGTCATTGGCCGCAAATTTGTGCTGTTCAAGCAGAAGAAAAAGGAAAGCGCCTACACCGCCGTGCTGGCAAAATGAGAACACTGCTCTACGGAGGGACATTCGACCCGCCCCACAACGGCCACATGAACAACCTGCGCGCCGCGCTGGCACTGGTACAGCCGGACCGCGCCCTCGTTATGCCCGCGGGCACGCCGCCCCACAAGCACGCCAGCGCCACCCCGGCAGAGCTGCGCCTGCAGATGTGTGCCTGCTTTACAGCGCTGTCCCCGGCGGTGCAGGTCAGCGATTGGGAGATACGCCAGGGCGGGCGCAGCTACACCGTGCACACGCTGGAATGGCTGCGCGGCCAAGACCCGGACGGCGCGCTGTACCTCTGCGTCGGCAGCGACATGCTGCTGACGTTTCAGGAATGGTACCGCTGGCAGGATATGCTGAAAATGGCTGCCCTCGTCGTCGAGAGCCGCACCGGCACCGATGAGGCCGCCCTGCACGCCGCCGCCGCAGAACTGAAAAAGGCCGGGGGCCGCGTCCTTTTTGCCCGCGCCGAGAGCTACCCCTGCGCGTCGAGCGACATCCGCAGCGGGAAGATCCCACGGGAGCAGTGGCCGGAGGTGCTGCCGCCGGAGGTGCTGGCAGTGATAAAGGAGCATCGGCTGTACGGGAGCCTGTAGGGCGGCCTGCCCCCAGGCCGCCGCGGCGGGGTGAGGGCACCCCGCCCTACGCATGACCCGAAAAGGGGCGATAAAGCCGCCCCTGCGAACCTTCCGGCAGATTGTAGGGGACGCATATATGCGTCCCGCGGAGCATTGCGGCAGCCGCAAAATTGCCCGGAGCGGTCAAGACCGCTCCCTACAAGCCTGCCATAAATGTTGCTCTGTAGGGAGGGGTCTTGACCCCTCCGCGGACGCTGCCGCCATCACAATGCAAAAATTGTAAAAGAGAGGGGAAGGACTGCCATGGAGTACTCCGAAGCCAAGAAGTTGGTCAAGGCCCGCCTGAGCGAAAAGCGCTGGACGCACACGAAAAATGTAAAAAAAATGGCTGTAAAACTTGCCAACCGCTGGGGCACAGACCCGGAAAAGGCCGCTATGGCGGCAATTTTGCACGATTCCGCCAAGGAACTGCCCAAGCAGGAGTTGTTGCAGATTTTTGCCGATAATGCTATAATAGCAGAAAATGCCCCCGCGCGTCCGTCGCCGGTCTGGCACGGCATCGCCGCCGCCATCCTGGCCGAAACGCAATGGGGCATCACCGACCCGGAAATTTTGTCTGCCATCCGCTGCCATACTACCGGCAAGCCGGGAATGTCCAAGCTCGATAAGATCATCTATTTGGCCGATATGACCAGCGCCGAGCGCGACTGGCCCGGCGTAGACGACCTGCGCGCGCTGGAAATGCAGGATCTGGACCGGGCTCTTTGCGACGCACTCAAGCGCAGCATTGATTTTGTGGAAGAAAAGGGCGGCTCGCTGGACCCTGAAAGCGTTGCCGCTTATGAGTATGCAAAAGCACACCTTGAATAAAAACACTCCACAGAGCAGGGAGGAAATGTAATGAGCGAACCGCGTAAGCTGTATACCGGCAGTGCATCGGGCGGGCTGGATCAGGAGCAGTATGAGGCTGCCCGCCGCCGCGCCCAACAGCTGGCCGAACAGAATGCCCGCCGCCGCACCGTGCAGCAGCCCATGCGCACGGCCCAGGGACGGCATATCAGCCAGCGCCCCGTTGTGACCGAGCAGCCGGCCCCCGCACCCGAGCCGCCGGTACAGGAGCGTGCCCAGCAGGCTGCGCCCGCACCGGAAAAGCCCCGTGAGCTGACCTACGCCCAGCGGCAGGCCATGGCCTACCGCGCCGCTGCCGAGCGCAGATACGGCGATACCTTGCAGTTTCAGGTGC
>ERZ1026971.371-NODE-371-length-23683-cov-16.332275_pt1 | contig 23683 bp, 19 predicted proteins | sample MGYA00519294_ERZ1026971 | MGnify/ENA primary metagenome ERZ1026971 (study PRJEB26926, sample SAMN06164664) | human gut metagenome | biome: ENVO:00009003; feature: ENVO:2100002; material: ENVO:00002003 | host: Homo sapiens | place: USA | collected 2012 ... | reverse complement strand
ACCTTTACATAAAGTCATAACCTCTTCAAAAGTAGGAATTTGATGGCGCGTTTTATGTCCCGCACCGCTTTTCAACCGGAATTGCCGAAGTTCTTCCAATGTATAATTTTCAGGTTTACCTTTCCCGGTAGTAGTGCGGTCAATCGTTTTATCATGCATCAAGATGAGATGCCCATCCTTTGTTTCCTTCAAATCTATTTCCACCATATCAACTCCCATATCAATGCAGTTTTGGATGGCTTGCAAAGAGTTTTCGGGAGCATTGCGCCAATCGGCACGATGAGAAACAACTAACACAGATTTATTAGCTACTTCATTAAATTCTTTTAAAATATGGTCTACGGTTTGTTGGGCAAATGCATAACCCATCCACACCGTACTAACGTAAATAAATAATAAAAATTTCTTCATAATCATAAAATTATTTCGTACAATCAAATGTGCCCAATTCTTTTCTAATTAAATGCTTAGAATCGCTGTCATTCAGTATATAAATACTGTATTGGGTTCCCCCAGGATACACACGAACAACAATGTGTCCTTGAGTAGATATCATCTTATCCGTCAAACTTCCTATAACTATTTTCGCAGCCGGATGTAAATTAGTAGACATCACATTCCTACTTTCTGGATAGATCTCTCTTGATAAAGTCCGGGCTAATACCGTATGATTAGGATGTAAAGCATCCCACGCAGACATTATTATATTCTGAGGTGATAAACGCATCAGAAAATGCTCATTTGTACCATCTTCATATCCATGATGATTTAAAACTGCAACTTCAACTTTACCAACAATATCAGAAACCGGAGACTCAATATCATGCCATAGCGGACGTCCAGGGCGTGGATAACCGGGAATATCCCCACCTGTATAATAGTCAAATAATCCATAAGTTAACTTAACTACACAACTATACATGTTTTCCCGAGGCATTTCTTCTTTTGTATAATGAATACGATTAGAAAACAATGTATCAATCTCATCATTTTTCAAAGCCAACATACCATTGGCATATACATTTTGGATATAAAAAGAAGGATAAGCCACTTTATTATATAGTAAACTAATTTGTTCATCAGTACCCACTTTAAAAGTTTGATGCTCCACTTTATTGCCTATAGATTTTATAAAACGGCAATAATTGGCATAACAAGAATCGGAAAAAGAAGGTGGAAAAAAATCTCCTCCTCTATCAACGATTATATGTGCAGGAAAATGTTGATAAACATCTGTTACTCCTGTTAAGTAATAATTTTTTTTCTCTTCTTTTACGCTAAACAAAGCACCTATATGATCAGAATGGTAATGAGTCAGCAAATAATAATCAATATACTTCTTACCATTTGGAATAAAAGAAGTAATATAATCCGCAATCCATTCACCTGTTCTTTTTAGATTATCTGGTTTGGGTGCAACAACCCTCACATTAGCTTTTACTTCTCCCGCATCAATCAATAAAGTTGTACCATCTGGAAGAACACAAAAAGTACAATCACCACGTCCTGTATTAATATGATGAATATCCAAATACCCCGCTTCCCATTTTTTCAAAGTTTGCCCAAAGGTAGTTATGGCGGCAAATACCGCCATAACCAATATACACCGCTTCATATTAATTATACCCCGGATTTTGAGGGAATGTCAGAGGATTATTAATTAAATCAACCTCTGTCTTCGGAAGCGGATATAAATAATCATCCTTCGTAATTGTAAATCCAACCTTAGCCATAGCATCTATTGCGGTATCTGTACGAATCAAGTCAAACCAACGATGTAGTTCAAAAGGAAATTCCAAACGCCTTTCCTCCAACACAGCCTTGCGAAAGCTATTTTGATCACTTAATTCTGTCGAAGTATATGTAACAGCTTTTGCACGTCCTCTAACCAAGTTTAAAGAACTCATTGCCTTGCTATCCTCTGTTCCATCGTAAGCAACCTCATTATGAGCTTCTGCACACATCAGTAAAACATCAGCCCATCTCAATAAAGGAAGATCAAAACCGACCTTTGCTGTTGTTGCATCAAATGTATCATAGTATTTAGCTATCACATTATTATTAGCATCCACCTTCTTATACTCAATCATATCGCGACGTTCATCCGTAGTGCCATAAGATGCTTTTAATTCACTGTAAATAACTGATTTATCCTTAAAATAGTCATTATACCCATGTCCCTCTCCAATAACGGATTTAGAATAACGGACAGCAAATAATATTTCTTTGTTCATTTCATTATTCACATTGAACACATCTGCAATATTATCCAATAAACCGTATTGTGAAGAATATGTCTGTATCAAATTATCCAACAATGCAACTGCATCCGACCACTTCTTCTCTGTCAGATATACTTTACCCAACAAAGCCTCTGCCGCTACGGAAGTTGCACGTCCTAAATCGTCACTACCATACGAAGGTTCCAACTTTTTAGCTGCATCCTTTAAATCATCTTCGATAACTTTATAAATATCTGCAATGGGAGTACGACCATAGTTTACTGCATCCACTGTTTTAATCGGTTCTAAAATAAGAGGAGCATCTCCCCATAAACGGACTATATTAAAATAAGCCAAAGCACGTAAGAACGCCGCTTCACCCTCATATTGCTTCCTTAATTCCTCATTAGCTACAACATGGCTGCTTGCAAGCACATTGTTACATCTATAAATTTGGTTATAAAGCTCTTTCCATGCCTGACGAATAATATTATTCCCCGAAGTTACCGTAAAATTATCTATAAAATAGAATACACCAGCAGCACCACCAGGATTAATATCTTCCACATTATCAGAACGAAGTTCCATTAAAGCTATAAAATATTCTCCATATTGATAAGTACCTTGCAAAGAACCGTAACAAGCTGTCAATGCGGAATTTATATCTGACGTGTTTTTATAATAATTAGCAGAAGAAGCCTCGGATATAGGAGTCAAATCCAAGAAGTCGCTACAACTTGTTATTGATAATAGAGCGAACAAACTAACTATATAATATCTTATTTTCATAATCTATATTATTTAAAAGGTTACATTCAATCCAAATACAAAAGACTTAGCCAATGGATAGGTTCCATAGTCAATACCAGGCGTGAGAGAGTTACCTTTCATGTTTACTTCAGGATTATATCCACTATATTTTGTAAAAGTAAACGGATTCTGTGTAGACAAATAAACACGCAGATGGTTAATACCAACATTCGATAACCAATCTTTTGGTAAGGTATAGCCTAAAGTTATATTTTTTATTCTTAAATAAGAACCATCCTCAATATGCCAAGTTGAAGTAGTACCATTCATACCAGTAGCACTTCTATTGGCACGTACCACAAGCCCACTTCCAGGATCATCCTCTGATACCCAACGATCCAAAGCGTCAATCTGACAGTTATTTCCACCTTCCATATTATCAATATAACGACGGAATATATTAGCAATCTTATTCCCCTGTACACCTTGTAGGGATACTGCTAAATCAAGATTCTTATATTTCATCTCGGTTGAGAATCCATAAGTAAACTTTGGCATATAATTCCCGGTAATAGTACGGTCGTTTTCATTTATTTCCCCATTACCATCTATATCTTTATAACGAAAATCTCCAGGTTTAGCACCTTCTACATAGGCATATTTACGTTTTGTTTTATCAGGGTCCTTAGAATTATCTATCTCTGCCTGATTAGCAAAAACACCATCTGTGACCAACGTATAATAATTACCTATCGGCTCACCAACTTTTGTGATAAATGTTACACTTTCTGTCGTTGTTAGCATCTCTTCAGCTCCTCCTAAATCAACAACTTCGTTTCTATTGGCTGAAATATTAAAACGATTATTCCATGTAAAATCTCCCCACTTATTCGTCGTAGCCAAAGAGAATTCAATGCCTTTATTACTTACCTTACCGATATTCATGGGGATTGTACTGAAACCAGAGAATTCTGCAACGGGAACATCCAATAACATATCACTGGTAGTACTCGTATACCAATCCAGCTCAAAGGTAAACATATTAAATAAGCCAAATTCTAATCCTAAATTCAACATAGCCGTTTTTTCCCAGCCCAAATCCGGATTTCCAGCAGTTGACGGATATAGACCGTTTGCCAAAGTTCCGTCATTTTTTCCATAGACATAATTATCTTCGCTTAAAGTCGCATAATAATCATAGTTACCAATATTGAAATTACCACTCACACCATAGCTGGCACGCAACTTCAAAGAAGAAAGCCAATTTAAGTTTTTCATAAAGTCTTCTTCACTGACATACCATCCGGCAGATACGGAAGGGAATGTTCCCCAACGATTGTTTTTTCCAAAACGAGAAGAACCATCAGCACGAACAGCTGCAGAGAGCATATATTTTCCTTTATAGGAATACTGTGCACGCGCCAATGCAGAAAGTAAAGACCACTCGTAAGCCGTAGCACTCCAATTCGTAATAGCCGATGCCGCATTTATAGTATGTACCAAATCATTTGGATAACCATTTCCTGCAATCAAAGAGGTATTAGCAGACTCCTTTTGAGCAGACCAACCAGCCACAGCAGATAAATGATGATCTTGTTTGAATATTTTCACATAAGACAATGTATTTTCCCATACCCAGTTCAACATGTTTTTATCACGTTTTGAACCTTCCGGCACAGATGGCGGTACTCTATCCAATGATGTCGGCAAGGTAGAAGGGCGATAATAAGAACGACTATAACTATTAAAGTCCACTCCAAAATTGGTTTTTAACTTTAAGTCCTTATACAATTCATACTCTCCATATACATTACCCAAGAAACGATATCTCTTCATTTGGTCTTCTTTTTCATTGGCCAATGCCACTGGATTTACAATTTGCGGATGCTTATATTGCCAATTCCATTGGTCAAAGTTATAAGAACCATCTGGATTATATACAGGCATAATAGGAGCCATAGCTAAAGCAGAAGCCACGATTGTTTCATTCTTATAACGATCTTCAGTAGGTACAATATCATAAACTGAATAATTGAAAGATAGATTAGTCCCAAAAGCAAACTTCTTATAATTAGCATCCACCTTACCTCTTGCTCCCATTTGTTCAAATTCAGAACCAATAACAATACCCTCTTCTTTCATATAATTTCCAGAAATGAAATATCTCGTAGACTTATTTCCACCGGACAGAGAAAGATTATGGTTATGGGTTAAAGCAGTCCGCATCACTTCATCCTGCCAATCAGTATTAATCAGCCCTTTTTCACCGTTTATGTAAGGCATAATCTCCGGCGGTAACAGATATGCTTGATTAATAGTACCAGGTTTCTTTCCAAGTTTGGCATTACGTTCATCATTAGTATCAGTAATACTTCCTGGTATACCTTTGCTTTCCAGCAAGTCAAGATATGCATTATTATGTCCGTCATAACTAAGTTTTGCATATTCATAAGCATCTAACATATCTATCTTTTTCGTACGTTGTTGAAAACCAACATAACCATCATACTGTACTGTCGGTTTCAAATCTTTTCCTTCTTTGCCTTTTTTTGTTGTAATAATCACAACACCATTAGCACCTCTCGAACCATAAATTGCTGCTGCTGACGCATCTTTTAATACCTCAATAGATTCAATATCATTCATATTAATAGTGCTCAAAGGGGAAACACTTTGCCCTGCTCCGCTACCAGCATCACTCGACATTGGGAAACCGTCTATTACATACAAAGGATCTGTACCAGCAGTAATACTACCGCTACCCCTCACTTTTATAGATAATCCCCCCCCAGGAACTCCATTCGGTTGAGTTACTTGTACACCAGTCATTTTACCTACAAGGGCCTGATCGACACTTGATACAGGAACGGCAAGTTCACTTGCTTTCATTGATGAAATAGAAGTAGTTACATCACGCTTACGCTGTACACCATAACCAACGACTACCACTTCATCCAATAGCTCATTATCCTCTTTCAAAATAATTTTAGCCAATTCTCTATTATTAGCCTTAAGTTCAACTGTTTGATAGCCTATATAAGAAAAAGAAATTACGCCTTCTTCTGGAACATTAGACAAAGTATAGTTTCCATCAACATCGGTAATTACTCCATTAGCAGTACCTTTTAACACTACACTTACACCTATAATAGGCTCTCCTGCTTGATCAACAACCTGACCTGTTATCCTTTTATTTTTGACTTGTTCTCCCACATTCAAATTGTTCTGCTTACCCACAGAAATCGTATTGTTGTCCCTATTGAAATATAGCTTTGTCTGCGAAGAGATTTTGTTTAGAACTGATTGTAAAGAAGCATCTTTGACGCTCAAAGAAACACGTGGCGCATTATTTACCACTGTTTGGTCATAAAAGAATTTTAATCCGGTTTGTTTGCTCAATTGGTTGAAAACATTTTCGACCGTTTCATTCTGAACATTTAGCGTTATATTGTTTTGGCTTTGCGCTTGAATATTATATGGTACAAATAACAAGCATACGAATAGTAAAAATGCTAAAAACGAATAGACATTTCCACTTTTCCTTTTAAAATTAGGAAGAATATTCATAAATTTGTGCGTTTTAGTAATTGAAAAAATTATTTAAAACAAAGGTTTTAGTAATCTGCGAAACGTTATTCACGCGGGGGAAAACGAATGAATATCCGTCCGGATTATGGGATAGGGGCTTCTCTGAGAGACAGCTCCTATTTTTTGTGGAAAATCAAGGAGGTGCTTTCATTCTTGCTTTTTCTTGGATTAAAAGTTAATACTCACGAGGTCTATTTATAATACACCCATCTTTCAACAAAGCAGGGCGCGATTAACATATTTTATTACTTATATAATAATACTTGGTCTCCGCTTCTCTTGTAATGGATGCCGCTTGTATAGCCAATTGACTGTAACACAGCCTCCAGACTCTTATTATCATGTTCACCGGAAATGAGATTGTTAAACTCCTGTCCTTGGGTAAATGTAATACGGCAATTATACATGCGTTCCAGTTCTTTGGCGACATCGCGTATCGGAGTACTATTAAAGCGCAAACTACCCCTTCTCCAAACTGCCACCGCACGTTCTTCGTACCGCTTGTTGTATTCTCCCGAAACGGTATTTATAAGTATCTGCTCTTTAGCACGCAAGCGCATCATCGCTTCGGGCAGATCGACTTGCACTTTACCGCTTTCCACATCCACCGAAACAACTTCGTCCGAAGAATAAGATTTGACATTAAAACAAGTACCCAATACACGTACATCAAAATGACGGGTATTCACTATGAAAGGTTGTTTCTCATTGTGATATACACGAAAATACCCCTCACCCTCCAGTTCCACTCTACGTTCCTTGTCTGCAAAACGGTCCGGATAGCACACGCGAGAACAGGAGTTCAAAATCAATTGCGTACCGTCGGGAAGCCGTATCTCCTTGCGCTCACCATAGGAAGTGGAAGCCTCCAAATAGGTTATCTGTTGCCTGTCTATATAACGGATATAGCTGACACTGCCCAAAATGAGACAGACCACCGCAGCCGCACTTGCCACTGCCAATGACACACGCCGGAACCACATACGTTTCTTATGTTCGATACGTTTCAATAATAATCGCGCCTCTTTTTTATATTGTTCACGTTCAAGATCCGTTTGTGGTGACTGCAAGGACGCTTCCTCCCATACTTCATCCGTCAATTCCTGAAGCATATCGGTATTATACTCCGGAGCTTGTAACTCGTTCAGCAGCCTACGGGCATCATCCGTTGTATACAGGCCGTCCAAATAACGGCGAAGCAACGATCTATTATTTTCGTTATTCTTCATAACCATGATTCTAAATAGTACAAAGGTTATCAAAAGTAACCCTTTTATATTGGGATATACACGTGGGGAAAGAATAGCTGGGGTGCGATTAATATATTTTAAGATATATCGCGAATGAAAAGACTCTCTACAAGAAGTTAACTTCGTATATGTAACAAGTTAACTTAATACACAACAATAAGTTAACTTCATCACCCGTATCAAGTTAACTTATTATCAAACATAAAGTTAACATAATACAAACGACTTTTGGGAAACCTTATTCTTATAAATTCAAGCAAACTAGAAGCAATATCAGATCGGCACCTACTATCGAATTCTTTTCCAAATAAGTGCGTAGCGTTCTCAACGATATGGAAATGGACTCTTGCACCGTATTGACAGAAATGCCCAGCACTTCGGCTATTTCACGATGAGACATTTGCCGTTCCCGGCTCATCTGGAATATCTCGCGCTGACGAGGCGTCAGTTGCTGCAATGCACGAGATATGAACTGTCGTAAATCATTCGCAATAATTTCGTCTTTCGTCTCGTTAGTGTAATTCACCGCTTGTGAAAGTATCTGTTCCCTTAGTTTATCCTGGTTGGACAAATCACGCAACTGATTCAGTATACGGTTTCGTACGATTGTATACAAATAAGCAGAAAATGACGCATCCGGATTGATAAAGCGGCGTCCTTGCCACACTACCGCAAAAGCATCCTGAAAAATATCTTCCGCATACTCACGCGACTTCAAAAAGCGCATGGCAAAGTATATCAAACGATTCTTATAGGCAGCATAAAGCTCGCAAAAAGCATCCTCATCCCCTTCAATCAAGCGGAGAACCAAAGAACGTTCATCACTGAGAATTTCGGTTGCGTACATATATATTTTTTAGATTTCTGCCACAAAAGTATTATTATGATGTTGCAAACCTATGTAAAATTCGGGAAATAAAAAAGGAAAAGAAGATATTCCGTTCTTTATTAGATGGAAATTTCATATCTTCGTAACAACAAAGCATAATAGGATGCCCAGAGGGATTAGCTTTTGCATAGGTATGTTATTGACACTTTCTTTGTTTGCCCAAAATGAAGGAAGCACTTTTGTCACACCCGACAGTTCGGTCTGCAAACGTACGGGAAATTTCAGAAGAATCATGAAGAAGTTCCTTAATTTCAGCGATTTCGACACTACATACATCAGTCCCAACCGATACAACTATGCCTTAATGCTGGACCACTTCACCAATTATGAATACTATTCCGTAGGAAGCGCTACTCCTGAACCCCAACGCCTGCGGTTCTCGCCCAAACCTCATAACAAAATAGGAGTTTACTTTGGTTGGCGCTGGATTTTTCTGGGTTGGGCCATTGACGCAGACGGCCTTTACGGAAAGAAAAGCGGGAAAAAAAGAGGAACGGAATTCGACCTCAGCTTATACAGTTCCAAATTAGGAGTGGATATTATCTACCGCCGTACGGGTAACTCTTACAAAATACACGACGTTACAGGTTTTTCCGACCGCATACCCACCGATTACTCTGAAGACTTCGACGGACTGAAAGTGAAAATGAAAGGACTGAACCTATATTACATTTTCAACAACCGGCGTTTTTCTTATCCCGCCGCTTTCAGCCAATCCACCAATCAACGGCGCAACGCAGGATCTTTCATTGCCGGATTCTCCGTATCCACACACAATCTGGATTTTGACTACACCAAGCTGCCCGATATCATCCGGGAAACGATGAACCCGGGTATGAAAGTGGACCATATAAAATATACCAATATCAGCCTCAACTTCGGTTATGCCTACAACTGGGTATTCGCACGCAACTGCCTTGCCTGCCTCTCGCTCAATCCCGCAGTGGCCTACAAAACCTCACGTATCAACAAAGCGGAAGGAGAAAAAGACGACTGGTACAGGAATTTCAATATAGACTTCATCCTACGCGCAGGCGTAGTGTATAACAACAGTAAATATTTCGTAGGCACTTCATTCGTAGGCAGAACTTACGACTACTACCGGAATAACTTTTCATTGAACAACGGATTCGGAACACTGCAAGTATATGCAGGATTCAACTTCTGTTTGAAAAAAGAGCACCGCAAGAAAAAACGGCAGTAACCCGGCTGTTATCAGAAAGAATAAGTGCAAGCCACTCCTACTATATCTTTTCGTGCCTGACTCTCCCATTGTCGGCAATAAAAGACATCCGCTTCCCAATCGGAAGAAAGTGGGAGGGCTACCCCGCCGCGATAGCGCATGCGTTGTACATCAAACTTCTCTCCACGATTCAATCCGTTGTACATCTCAACAGAAGCGTAAGGCTCTATCTTGCATTTGGGGATGTCATAAGCCAGCTTGACACGTGAGCGCCAACGCAGTTCATCATTATTGCTATCGAAAGTATGTTGAAAACGCTCCCGTAGTGAGACCTTCAGCCTGTGCACACGCGTGGATAGCGTTCCGTCAAAATGATAGCGGTGACGAAACTTCCAACCGGCTTCCCCGCGATTGCGATAATGCACTTCATAGCCCGCAGCTATTTTCAGAAAAGGAAGTACAGAGTATGCCCCGCCGGCCTCCAGCCCCCAACGGTCGGTCTTGTCAAGATCATCCTTTGTGCGCCATTCCAATTTTCCGGAGAGCGTAAATGCAGGATTTACCTTATACTTAAAACCGGTACTTGCCCATGTTGTAAAGTCTCGCTTCTGCGCATGCAGAGAGACCGGCACAATAAAGAATAGCGCTGCCAATAAACTACAAATTCTCCATGTACAGAAAGGCTTTCTTATCATAATTATCCCAGTATATATCATCTCACATTTAGTTTTACACGTGCAAAGCTAAAGATTAATTCTGTAATAATTCTGTAATATTACACTTCTTTCAGATACTTCTCTATCTTCCCAAAGAAAGAAGCCAGATGCGAACCGTCCACAAACGCATGATTCACATAAATGGAAAGTGGAAAAACCAGCCGCTCCCCGCGAGGAACAACCTTACCGACGGTCATCAGCGGATGACTGCAACCGTTGCCGGCTTCGGCAACAGTGTAGGTGATGGACGTGAAGAACATTTTGGGAACTGCACTCAAGTGCACCACGTCGTAATCGCCCTGCTGCATCAGCTCTTTTTCCGCATGATAAGGATCTCCGTTTTCAGGAATATCCGTAATCAGCGCATGCGCTTCGGCATAAAAGCGTTCGAAATTTTCGTGATAAGGGATACGGACTGTATAAAAAGTCTTTCCCGGAACCGCTATCGGAGAAATGATATCTACCCGGTCGTGGAAAACAACCTGCCCGTTCTTGTCTGTGCGGTAACGGAGTTCGTTCACTTCATTGGCCGAACGGAGAACGGCATACAAGTAATAAAGGAAAAAAGAATGTCCAGACCGCCTTGCCGCAGCGCTGGCCTCTGTGCAGTCTATTTCGGTGGTCACCGAATACCAAGAATTTAGATATGTACGGAAGAAGCCGTAATTGTCACGACGTTCCCAAGTGTCAATGTCAATAATGTGTTTCATAAATAAAAAAATGGATTATGAAAAAAGGACGCTTATACAGCATCCTTTCTCCGATTCAGTCTATTATCTTTCCTTTTTGTAGTTTTCCAATCCTGTCTGTAAAAACTCAATGTACTTTGGAATGCTTTCATCGTACGAATACGACTTGTTGAGCGGTTCGCCTTCATTGTTAATCAGCACATAGAAAGGCTGTGCATTCGCGCCGAACTTGACGCGTTGCAAATAGCTCCACTTATCTCCCACCGTACGTAATGTGCGCTCCGTACCGTTCTCCGTAATTTTCACCGGCGAAGTAAGCGGATTCTTATTGTCTACGTAGAGCGTGATGAGCACATAGTCATTATTGATGATATCGCTTACTTTCGGATCCGTCCATACGGCGAGCTCCATTTTACGACAGTTCACACAACCGTAACCCGTAAAGTCCAACATCACAGGTTTGCCATGCTGGCGGGCATATTCCATGCCGAGATCATAATCATCGAACTTGGCATGCACCTCATTATTATAAAGATTGAAATCCTGTGTCTGCATGGGTGGTGCAAAAGCACTGACAGCCTTCAACGGCGCTCCCCACAAACCGGGAAGCATATATACGGCAAATGCCAACGAAGCCAATGCCATGAAGAAACGGGGCACACTGACCTTTGCATCGTCATCATCATGCGGGAATTTGATTTTGCCCAGCAGATAGAAACCCAGCAAAGCAAACAGTACAATCCATAAAGCAAGGAATGTTTCGCGGTCGAGAATACGCCAGCCGTAAGCCAGATCGGCTACGGAAAGGAATTTCAAAGCAAATGCCAGTTCCAAGAAACCGAGCGTCACCTTGATCACATTCATCCAACCGCCGGATTTAGGCATGGACTTCAGCCAAGAGGGGAACAACGCAAACAGCGTAAACGGCAATGCCAAAGCAATGGCAAAACCTAACATTCCGATGGCCGGAGCTATCATATTACCGGTAGTGGAAACCTGTACAAGCAAAAAGCCGATAATGGGTCCCGTACAAGAGAATGACACCAGCGACAGTGTAAATGCCATTAAGAAAATACTAAGCAAACCGCCTGTCTTTTCCGCTTTAGAGTCTACCGCATTACTCCACTTGGAGGGGAGGGTTATTTCAAAAGCGCCAAAGAAAGAAGCTGCAAATACTACCAACATCAGGAAGAAAAAGATATTGAAAACAGCATTCGTAGACAATGAGTTCAAAGCGTTAGCGCCAAAAAGCCCGGTGACCAACAGTCCCAAGCCTACGTATATCACAACAATGGATGCGCCATACGTCCAAGCGTCCCGGATACCTTTCTTCTTATCTTTACTGCGTTTCAGGAAGAAGCTGACAGTCATCGGGATAATAGGCCATACGCAAGGCGTGAACAATGCTAACAGACCACCTACAAACCCGGTTATAAAGATATAAATCCAAGACATATCTTCTTGCGAGGTAGTTTCACCCAACGCTCTCAATTCGTTGACAACCGGTTTCCAAAGATCAACAGTGCCTTTATCGAATACATTTATTCCGGTAGTACCTTCTGCCCCACCAATAATAGCCATATCTGCGGTTGCATCAACTACCGGTTCGTTAGCAGCCGCACCTTCTGCATTACCCGAAAATTTGAACGGCACTTGTGTAGGCGGCAAGCAGTTTTCGTCATTACAAGCACCATATTCCAGATAACCTTCCACCTTGTATGCGCCACCGGTCAGCTTCAGCTTCTGCACAAACTGAACGGAATTTGCAAAATAGCGCACTTTCATTTCGAACAGCTTGTCGAATGCGGCGATTTCTTCCCCCACCGGTTTTAGTTTCCCGACAAGTTCCGCACCCGAAATGTCTTCAACATTGAACGTTGCCGAGATAGGGCCGCCCTCTCCCAAGTCCGTAGAATACACATGCCAGCCTTTGTCAATAGTTCCGGTAAATATCACCTCTGCTTCGCCTGCCTGCAAAGTCCTTAACTCCGACTTAAACTTAACAGGTTCCTGTATCTGCGCCTGCACCGCCAAGGTGAAGAGCAACAATAGAATGGAGAATATACTTTTCTTCATCTTTTTTTCTTTCTGTTTTTTCAATTTATACTTCATAGTCCACGCAAGCACGACTTTCTTTGACCTCTGCAATGAGCTTGCCGGCAGCCACATGATCGGGGTGCACAGCGTAGAACTTCACATCGTCCAACGTATCAAATTCACTGTAAAGGGCAATGCTCCAAGTTTCGGCAGGATTGATATTCAACCCGACTTCAATCTTACGGATAACGGATATTTTGGCAGGAAGCGCTTCGATGGCCTTCTTAAAATTATTCATTGCAACTAACTTTTCGTCAGCAGGAACTTCATCTTTCAGCTTAAATAATACAATATGCTTTACCATAACTTTGTTATTTAAATGATTTATATCTATATTTGTCAACCGAAACGGTTGCTTTTTAAAACCGCAAAAATACTCGTTTTGTTTTAAATATACACTTAAACGGATGTTAATAATAGGAATTGCAGGCGGAACCGGGTCGGGAAAGACCACCGTCGTACGTAAAATCATTGAAAGTCTGCCGGCAGGTGAAGTGGTTCTATTACCTCAGGACTCCTACTACAAAGACAGCAGCCATGTACCCGTAGAAGAACGGCAGAACATTAATTTCGACCACCCGGACGCCTTCGACTGGGGACTTCTGTCCAAACACGTATCCATGCTGCGCGAAGGTAAGAGCATCGAACAGCCCACTTATTCCTATCTGACTTGCACCCGCCAGCCCGAAACAATCCACATCGAACCGCGGGAAGTCATCATCATTGAAGGCATCCTTGCCCTATGCGACAAAAAGCTGCGCGGCATGATGGATCTTAGAATATTTGTCGACGCAGATCCCGACGAACGTCTTATTCGTGTCATCCAACGTGATGTCATAGAGCGCGGCCGTACCGCTGAAGCCGTAATGGAGCGTTATACCCGCATCCTGAAGCCGATGCATCTGCAATTCATAGAGCCTTGCAAACGATACGCCGATCTCATCGTGCCGGAGGGTGGAAACAACCAAGTGGCAATTGATATTCTGACGATGTACATCAAAAAGCACTTATAAGTAACTCAATTCCGTATAGTATGCCCGACAGCACCTCCCCTGCCACACGCAAACTGCCGGTTTTTCACTGCCAGTTGCTCATTGCAATAGTATTGCTTTGCAGTGTCATGGGATGCCGCGGCGATCGTAACTCCGCCCATAAGCAGGAAAAGAGCACCGATTTGCAGCAGATAAAGGACAGTGGTGAACTGGTAGTGCTGACTTTATACAGCTCTACATCCTATTTTATCTATCGCGGGCAGGACATGGGATTTCAATATGAATTGAGTGAGCAGTTCGCCCAAAGCCTCGGTGTCAAATTGAAGATCAAGGTTGCCGGAAGCGTACGCGACCTTATCAGCAAGCTCCTTGCCGGTGAGGGAGATCTCATAGCCTATAACTTACCCATAACGAAAGAGTGGAAAGACAGCCTGATTTATTGCGGCGAGGAAGTGATTACGCATCAAGTCATCGTACAGCGCGCCGGCAGGGGCATCAAACCACTGAAAGACGTAACGGAACTCATTGGCAAAGATGTGTACGTAAAACCCGGAAAGTATTATGAACGGCTTGTCAATTTGGACAAGGAATTGGGAGGAGGCATCCACATTCATAAGGTGAGCAATGACAGCATCACAATAGAAGACCTGATCATGCAAGTCTCGCAGGGTAAGATTTCCTATACCGTAGCAGACAATGATATAGCCCGGCTGAATACCACCTATTATTCCAACCTGAATATCGGGCTGTCCATCAGCTTCGACCAACGGGCTTCGTGGGCTGTACGCAACGATTGCCCGCAACTGGCGGAAGCCGCCAACAAATGGCATAAAGACAACATGACCTCTCCTGCTTACACAGCAAGTATGAAACGATATTTTGAAATCAGCAAGGCCATTCCTCATTCTCCTATCCTGTCTCTGCGGGAAGGAAAAATATCACACTTCGACCACCTTTTTAAAAAGTATGCCCCCGAAATAGATTGGGACTGGCGACTGCTGGCCTCTTTGGCCTATACTGAGTCCAACTTCGACACCACAGCTGTTTCATGGGCAGGTGCTAAGGGATTGATGCAACTAATGCCTGCCACAGCCCGCGCCATGGGAATGCCCCCCGGAAAAGAACAAAACCCGGAAGAGAGCATCAAAGCCGCAACCAAATACATTGCCGCCACTGCCAGGAGCTTCTCCGCAATACCTCCAGACGAACGGATCAACTTCGTATTGGCATCCTATAATTCCGGCATCGGACATGTGCTCGACGCCATGGCATTGGCGGAGAAATACGGGAAAAACAAATACGTCTGGCGAGACAATGTAGAAAACTTCATCCTACTGAAAAGCAATGAGGAATACTTCACCGACCCGGTCTGCAAGAACGGTTATTTCCGCGGCATAGAGACGTATAACTTCGTACGGGATATTACGGCAAGATTTGAGCAATATAAGAAAAAGATTAAAAGCTGATTCATTAAGGAGGACATAAGGAGGCATAAAAAATGCTGTCCTCTCTGTGATGAAAATCTTAAAACAATTTCAATCGATTAGCTTTTGCCTCTTCAAGAGATACCGTCTCGACCTGCCTCTCCTGATTTTTCTCGCGCAACCGCTGATATTCGGTAAAAAGATTCTTCGCTAATTCTTCCTTTTGATTAGGATTCATCAGGCGGGCTGCTATTGATGCATTCTGCGAAGCATCTTTCAGATGAACAACCGGAGCATGATAGACCGGAGCAATCTTTAACGCCGTATGTAACGGAGACGTAGTGGCTCCGCCAATCAACAACGGAATGTCAAGCCCCGCTTTTTCCAGTTCCATGGCAACGTGCACCATTTCGTCCAGTGAAGGAGTGATGAGTCCGCTCAGCCCAATCATATCGGCCTTTTCTTCTATGGCACGCTGCACAATCGTTTCGGCAGGAACCATTACGCCCAGATCGATTATCTCATATCCGTTGCAAGCCATCACTACGGCAACAATATTCTTTCCGATATCGTGTACATCTCCTTTCACCGTAGCAAGCAGCACTTTACCGGCAGAAGCGGCCCCCGCTTGCTTCTCCGATTCAATAACCGGCTGAAGGATAGCCACCGCTTTCTTCATAGTACGCGCCGTCTTAACAACTTGTGGAAGAAACATCTTGCCCGCACCGAACAGATCGCCAACGTGATTCATTCCCGCCATCAACGGACCTTCAATAATATCCACAGCTTTCGGATAAGCATTTAAAGCCTCGGCAAGGTCTTCTTCCAGATAATCACCAACACCTTTTGTCAGAGCATACTTCAAGCGTTCCTCCACCGCACCTTCCCGCCATTGGAACCGGGAACCGGAAGCCGAAAGCAGGGAGTCACCGTTTGAAGCGGAAACTTTAGCGGCATCCGCTTCCGCTTTCAACCTTTCGGCCGTTTCAATCAATCGCTCCGCAGCATCTGCACGACGATTAAGAACAACATCTTCTATGCGTTCCAAAATATCGGCCGGTATATCTGTATAAAGTACGGAAGTTGCAGGATTCACAATGCCCATATCCATTCCCTCACGAATAGCATGATACAGAAACACCGCATGCATCGCTTCACGAATATAGTTATTGCCTCGAAATGAGAACGATAGATTACTGACCCCGCCACTGACATGAGCACCGGGCAGATTCTTACGTATCCAACCGGTGGCGCGAATAAAGTCTACCGCATAATTATTATGCTCGTCCATACCCGTAGCCACTGCAAGCACATTCGGATCAAAAATGATGTCATGTGGGTTAAAGCCGACTTTGTCCACCAACAAACGATAAGCACGTTCGCATACCTCGATTCTACGTTCGTAAGTATCTGCCTGCCCCCGTTCGTCAAAAGCCATCACTATTGCAGCAGCACCATACTCCTTCACAGTGCGGGCATGCTCAAGAAACGTTTCTTCTCCTTCCTTCAAGGAAATGGAATTGACAATAGACTTGCCTTGCACACATTTCAGTCCTGCAACTATCACATCCCATTTGGAGGAGTCTATCATTACGGGAACACGAGCGATTTCAGGCTCGGAAGCTATCAGGTGAAGGAAGGTTGTCATTTCCTGTTCCGCATCCAGCAGTCCGTCATCCATATTTATGTCAATGACCTGTGCACCGTCTTCCACCTGCTGGCGGGCAATACTTAGCGCTTCGTCATATTTCTTCTCATTGATTAAACGCAGAAACTTACGTGAACCGGCAACATTGCAACGCTCACCCACATTGACAAAATTATTCTCCGGCCTCACCTCCAACAGCTCCAGACCGGAGAGCCAGAGACAATCGGGCTTACCAACCGGTATACGTGGTACAACTCCGTCTATTAAAGATGAATAGGCAGCAATATATTCATCGGTCGTGCCGCAACAACCGCCTACTATATTTACTAATCCCTCATGGATATATTCTTTAATCTCAGCCGCCATTTCAGCAGGAGTCTGATCGTACGTGCCAAGACTGTTGGGCAGGCCCGCATTGGGGTAGGCACTGACATAATAAGGTGCGCGGGCGGCAAGTTGTTCGAGAAAAGGCTTCAACTGGCGGGCTCCGAAAGAGCAGTTGAGCCCTATGGAAAAGATATCCGCATGTTGCACTGAAGCCAGAAATGCATCCAGTGTCTGTCCGGACAAAGTACGCCCGGCTATATCGGACACCGTTACGGACAGCATCAACGGAACCCGGATACCGGCAACATTCATTGCCTGCTTCGCGGCATATATGGCCGCTTTCGCATTCAACGTATCAAAAATGGTTTCAATCAGCAACGCATCTACACCGGCTTCGAGCATCGCTTCCATCTGTTCGCGATAGGCTATGACCAGTTCGTCGTAAGTCAGTGCACGAAAAGCCGGATTGTTGACATCCGGACTCATGGAGCAGGTCTTATTGGTGGGACCGACAGAGCCTGCTACAAACCGCGGTTTATCAGGGGTTAAGGCAGTGAATTCATCAGCAACCTCACGCGCCAGTTTCACAGCGGCAAGATTAATCTCACGAACATAGTTCTGCACGTGATAATCGGCCATGCTGACGCTTGTAGAACTGAAGGTATTGGTTTCGATGATGTCTGCACCTGCCGCAAGATATTTACGGTGAATATCCCGTATCACATCCGGACGTGTCAGACAGAGTATGTCATTATTACCTTTCAGTTGTCCGGGAATTTGTGCAAAACGTTCTCCGCGGAAGTCTTCTTCCGTCAAGTTGTACTGTTGTATCATGGTGCCCATAGCACCGTCCAGGATAAGGATGCGCTCACGCACCAAACCTTCAAGTCTACTCATAAATATAATGTGGTAATGCGGTACATTAAACTCACCTCTTGAACATACGCGCCATATCGCGCTTATCATCTTTTTCTTTCAAAGCCTCACGCTTGTCATATTGCTTTTTACCCTTTGCCAAAGCGACCACTACCTTTGCCAGCCCTTTTTCATTGATGAACAGACGGACGGGAATCATCGTGAATCCGGGATCTTTCGAACCGCGCTGCAGCTTATCCAGCTCTTTTTTAGTCAACAGAAGTTTACGCTCCCTGCGTGCATTATGGTTATTGTACGAGCCATAAAAATACTCGGCAATATGCATGTTCTTCACCCACAGTTCACCATTGGCAAAGTAGCAGAACGTGTCCACCAGACTTGCTTTTCCCAGACGGATGGACTTGATCTCCGTACCGGTGAGCACAATGCCCGCAGTATAGGTATCTACCAATTCATAATCGAATGTGGCACGCTTATTTTTAATATTTACAGGAGCTTGTTTCATAAAATCAATCAGTTCAGCACTACCGTCAGCTTATTGAATATGAATTCTATCACTGCCGGACAAGCTATTAACAAAATAGAAGAAAGAATGGTGAACCTCAAACGGTCTTTTTCCGCTATTTTCATCAAAATAGCACTTCCTTCCCACACTACATATACGATATAGAATTGAAGCAACAGAGCTATTATGCTGAAATCAGGCAATATACCGATAATAATTTTCAGCAAAAAAGGCACTACCAGCGCATAGCCGGCAAACTGTTGCGTCAAAGGAATATCGTTGTCCATAGCAAACATACGGACACGCAACCCATTGATGAGATAGGCTGCCAGAAAATATCCTCCAAACAAAGACACCGCCACAGCACAGCATTGTGTCATGGCATATTGAAAGCTTTGCGGACCACCCCACCCTTTCGCTATCAAAGAACCGATAAAGACCGACAGCCCGCATAAACCAATCATAGGATAGACAAAAGCTGTAAACACCTTTCGTCTATCCTCTTCCAAACGAATTTCCTCCCAGGCACGTGCCGGAGAGGAAATCATCTGCATTGCTATATGAAATAATTCTTTATAGTTCAACTATTATTTTTTTTCAAAAATACTTTTGTAATCTATTTCTTCATATTGAAGTTCTTTCTTCGCATCTTCCAAACTATAAGATCCGTTCTTATCCGTTTCATTGGCATAAATCCTAATCTTGGTAGGAGTTTCACCAAAAGCTGCAAGGAACTGGCTCAAATCAAAAGCTCTATACATGCTGAATCGCTCTGTCGGTTTCTCCTCATTATTTACATGACGAAGATATAGCTTCATAATCCCTTCTTCATCTTTACCGGCATCGCCTGCGCTGTGATTATCGTCACCATATATCAACGCGAGATCATGCTTATATGGGGATTTTTCTCCATAGAAAGTAACACCAAGCAACAAAGTATTCTTATCATAATACATTGTTCTCTGACCGGCGGCAGGCAACAGCTCCACTATCGTAGCATTCTCATAAGGTTCACCGGCACCATTATTTTCAACCGGTACTCCTATACTAGTATTACCTGAGGTGCAATTATATCCAATAGTTACTTTTGCCGTTATTTCTTTAGTTTCGCTCGTCAAAGGCTGTTCTTCGGAATTATAAGTATACTGAAGAAAAATAATATCTCCCAATCCTAAATTCACTGAATTATCAGTTAACAATTCGCTGGTATTTGAAGCTACAATTTTCAAGCCGTCATTAGGATATTGAAATGTATAAGGATAAGCGGAAACGACTTTTAGTCTATCCAACGGACTAACCGTAGGATCACTCTCCCCCATACACGAAGTAAAAGAAACACCCATCATCAGGGTAAATACAATCATCAAGAATTTCAATTGTTTCATAAACATTATTTTTTAGAGTTCGCAAAGATATAAATTTCAATTCACATAATGTAAATGCAGAAACTTAAAAAATACTGCAACCGTTACTTTATTATTTTTGCAAATAAGTCCAAATGTTCATCTACATAACTGGCAACCAACGCTGTATATTCCTCCTCTTTTTCCAAAAACTCATCCTCCAGTGCATCAAACACCTCATACTGCTCGTACATAGCCATAAATTCATCATCAGTACGCTCACGTTCCAAGTCTTCACGATGGGCGTCATATATCTTCTTGGCGGCATACACCAGTTTGCTTAAATCACCCACTCCCCACAAACGCATCACTTTGGCAAACGGATTGGCAAAGATGTAACCGCCATATCCATTCTGTATCAACTGGCAAAAGCCACCTTCCATGAGTTCGTCACGAAATATCTGATACGCCAACAACGAATGTTGTTCACCGGTGAGCAAAGGCATTGTTTCAGCAGTCAGCTCGCCACCCGTCAACTCTTCATATGCATCCGTAAATACTTGGATGAAAGCATCCATTCCCTCACCTGCAGCTTGCTGCAAAGCACTATCCACCACTTCTACCATAATTTTGTTCTCTATTATTTTTTTACTATGCACCGGCAAAGATAAAGAATTAAAAGAGAAAGTGAGAAAAGAAAGCACCAAAAACAATGGCACAGCAATACAACAATCGCACAGCCTCAACCCTGAGATTGTAAAGTCCAACTTTACGTCGCTAAACCTCTATGTTAGATCGCTAAACCTCTATGCTGGAAATCCAAACCTCTACTCTACAAAAAGCATTCCTTGACACCCTGTCACCACACTTGAACAACTTCTCTTCTCACGCGCCCGCGAAACATGCACGCATCAAACATCCATATAAAAAAATTCTTCCTGCGCGCGCGTAAGCAAAGTTATACAAGTATGGTGACAGGGTGTCACAACATTCAAAGAAACACGAATTGAAAACAATCGTCTTAAAGCAGCAATTGTATTGTAATGTAGAGATTGCAATATGCCAAATCAGCATCCTATATTACTAATTTTTAATAAAAAAGTCAAATCAGACGGTTGGCAGAAAGCAAGAAAACGACTACCTTTGTGACCGTTTAATAAAACATAGAACTACGTTTTTTTTAATTATAACTTAAAAAAGAGCTAATTATGACTTATTCACACGAAGTGGAACACATGTGTGTTGTAAAGAAGGGTCCTAACCATGGACCGGCTCCCATACCCGAAGAAGGCAAATGGGTAAAATCAAAAGAAATCGTTGATATTTCAGGTCTGACACATGGTGTAGGTTGGTGTGCTCCTCAGCAAGGTGCTTGTAAACTGACATTGAACGTCAAAGAAGGTATCATTCAGGAAGCATTGGTTGAAACAATCGGCTGTTCCGGTATGACTCACTCAGCAGCTATGGCAGCTGAAATCCTTCCGGGCAAGACTGTACTCGAAGCATTGAATACCGACCTCGTTTGCGACGCTATCAATACAGCAATGCGCGAACTCTTCCTGCAAATCGTTTACGGACGTACTCAGTCTGCTTTCTCTGAAGGCGGTTTGATCATCGGTGCCGGTTTGGAAGATTTGGGTAAGGGTCTGCGTAGCCAGGTAGGTACTTTGTACGGTACTTTGGCAAAAGGTCCCCGTTATCTGGAAATGGCAGAAGGTTATATCAAGACTATCGCTCTTGACAAAAACGATGAAATCTGCGGATACGAATTCGTTCACATGGGTAAATTCATGGATGAAATCAAGAAAGGTACTGATGCCAACGAAGCATTGAAGAAAGTAACCGGTACTTACGGACGCTTCACTGCTGAACAGGGAGCTGTTAAACACATTGATCCACGTCACGAATAATATAAGGAGGAAAGAAACTATGATTAGAGAAGTAAAATTTGAAAGTCAAGACCGTCGTATCAAAGGTATCATCGAAGCTTTGAACGCTAACGGCATCAAAGACATCGAGGAAGCAAACGCTATCTGCGAAGCTGCCGGACTCGATCCTTATAAGACGTGTGAAGAAACTCAGCCTATCTGTTTCGAAAACGCAAAATGGGCTTATGTTGTAGGTTGCGCCATCGCTATCAAGAAAGGCTGCAAGAACGCTGCTGATGCTGCCGAAGCTATCGGTATCGGTTTGCAGGCATTCTGTATTCCGGGTTCGGTAGCCGACGACCGCAAGGTAGGTATCGGTCATGGTAACCTGGCTGCCATGTTGCTCCGCGAAGAAACTAAGTGTTTTGCTTTCCTGGCAGGTCACGAATCATTCGCTGCTGCAGAAGGTGCAATCAAAATTGCCGCTAAAGCCGACAAAGTACGTAAAGAACCTTTGCGTTGTATCCTGAACGGTCTTGGAAAAGACGCTGCTCAGATCATCTCTCGTATCAACGGCTTTACTTATGTTCAGACTCAATTCGACTATTACACAGGTGAACTGAAAGTAGTTCGTGAAATCGCATACAGCGACGGTCCTCGCGCCAAAGTAAAATGCTACGGCGCCGACGACGTTCGCGAAGGTGTAGCTATCATGTGGAAAGAAGGCGTAGACGTATCCATCACAGGTAACTCTACCAACCCGACTCGCTTCCAACATCCTGTTGCAGGTACTTACAAGAAAGAACGCGTTCTCGCCGGTAAGCCCTACTTCTCAGTAGCATCAGGTGGTGGAACAGGTCGTACACTTCACCCGGATAACATGGCTGCCGGTCCTGCTTCTTACGGTATGACAGACACTATGGGTCGTATGCACTCAGACGCTCAGTTCGCTGGTTCTTCATCAGTTCCCGCTCATGTGGAAATGATGGGATTCCTCGGCATCGGTAACAACCCGATGGTAGGATGTACAGTGGCTTGTGCAGTTGACGTTGCTACTGCTTTGAGCAAGTAATTTAAGTTACTTAATACAGATAAACTCCTGTAATCCTTGTGGTTGCAGGAGTTTTTTTATTTGTGGTAACTTGGCTTAGATAACAGATTGAAGCACCTTGCACCACTCACTATTTAGAGTGAATGAATGGTGAATCAGTAAGGAGATAACAAGATAAACTCTGCTTTATTTAAGTCCAAACAACTCATGTAAAGAGTAGCCAATTACTTCTCAAATCAAGCCATAAACAGGTTACTTTTGCAGC
>ERZ1026971.304-NODE-304-length-26707-cov-8.294499_pt1 | contig 26707 bp, 20 predicted proteins | sample MGYA00519294_ERZ1026971 | MGnify/ENA primary metagenome ERZ1026971 (study PRJEB26926, sample SAMN06164664) | human gut metagenome | biome: ENVO:00009003; feature: ENVO:2100002; material: ENVO:00002003 | host: Homo sapiens | place: USA | collected 2012 ... | reverse complement strand
AGCGTCAGATGTGTATAAGAGACAGGCATGGTGCTGGCCGCAGGACAGCGGCTGGCCCCCGTCATCATGGCGGCACAGGCGCTCGTCACCACCGGCCCGCAGGCCTGTCTGGAGGGCGCGCAGTATCTGGCAAAGATGGCGGACGTCCGCCAGAACCTCGGCACGCTGTTGGAGATCTTCTCCGACAATGAGGCCGCGACGGAGCTTATCCGCCCCGAAGGCAACAAAATCACCGCAACGCTGGGCTGCGACCTTGACCCTGCAATGCCGGGTGCCTGCATCGTCAGCAAGCGGTACCTAGCCGGCGGCGGGCTGACAGGCTCCGTCGCACTGATCGGCTCCACCCGCATGGAGTACGAGCGGCTGCTGCCGATCCTGGACTACTTTGCCGCCAGAATGGGGCAGAGCATGGCCGGGCAGGGCCAATAAACGAAGAAGGAGAGACCCGCAATGAGCCAAGAAGAAAAGAAACAGACCGCCCCGGAGACGGAAGCGGCTGCTGAAAAGCCCGAGACCCCCGCACAGGAGGCCCCTGAAAAAGAGGCCCCCCAGACTGAAGAAAAGAACGAGGGCAAGCACGACTGCAAGCATCACCACCACGAGACCGCGGCCCTGCAGGCCAAGCTGGAGGCGGAGGAAAAGAAAAACACCGACCTCAAGAACCAGCTGCTCCGCACCGCTGCCGAGTATGACAACTACCGCAAGCGCTCCCAGCGCGAGGCTGACCAGAAGTTCAACGACGGTGTGTCCCACGCCGTGACCCAGATCCTGGGCATCCTGGACACGCTGGACATGGCCGCCAACGCCGCCTGCGCGGACGAGAACTACAAGAAGGGCGTCACGATGACGCTGGACAAGGCCGCCAAGGCTCTGGAAACGCTGCACATCACCGAGATCGAGGCGTTGAACCAGCCGTTTGACCCCAACTTCATGAACGCCGTCCAGCAGGTCCCCGCCGCCGAAGGGCAGGAGAGCGGCAGCGTCGTGCAGGTTTTCCAGAAGGGCTACAAGATCGGTGACAAGATCATCCGCCACGCGATGGTCGTCGTCGCAGAATAACGCACCGCTTACTTGCCTCCCCTTGCAGGGGAGGTGCCCGCAGGGCGGAGGGGTAGAGCCTTCCGGAAGGTTCGCTCCCTCAGTCGCTGCGGCGACAGCTCCCTCGCCGAGGGAGCCAAGAAAACACGTCGAACCGAATCAAACGATTCGTTTCCATATAAATTGACATTCACTGCATTCAAAGCAAATTTGAAGGGAGTTTTATTTATGAGCAAGATCATCGGTATTGACTTAGGTACTACCAACAGCTGCGTCGCCGTTATGGAAGGCGGCGAGCCTGTCGTCATCGCGAACGCCGAAGGCGCCCGCACCACCCCGTCTGTCGTCGGCTTCACCAAGACCGGCGAGCGTCTGGTCGGCCAGGTCGCAAAGCGCCAGGCCATCACCAACCCCGAGAACACGATTTCTTCCATCAAGCGTAAGATGGGCACGGCTGAAAAGGTCCATGCCGGCGGCAAGGACTACACCCCCGAGGAGATCAGCGCTATGGTCCTCTCCAAGCTGAAGGCTGACGCCGAGGCTTATCTGGGCGAGCCTGTCACCGAGGCCGTCATCACCGTCCCCGCCTACTTCAACGACAGCCAGCGTCAGGCCACCAAGAACGCCGGTACCATCGCCGGTCTGAACGTCAAGCGTATCATCAACGAGCCTACTGCTGCTTCTCTGGCTTACGGCATCGATAAGGAAGCCGACCAGAAGATCATGGTCTACGACCTCGGCGGCGGTACGTTCGATGTCTCCATCATCGAGATGGGCGACGGCGTTACCGAAGTTCTGGCTACCAACGGTGATACCCACCTGGGCGGCGATGACTTCGACCAGCGCATCATCGACTGGATGGCCGAGGACTTCCAGCGCGAGAATAATATCGACCTGCGCAAGGACAAGATGGCTGCCCAGCGCCTGAAGGAGGCTGCCGAGAAGGCCAAGATCGAGCTGTCCAGCGCGACCACGACCAACATCAACCTGCCCTTCATCACCGCGGACGCCAACGGCCCCAAGCATCTGGACATGACGCTGACCCGCGCTAAGTTCAATGAGCTGACCGCTGATCTGGTCGAGCGCACCATGACCCCCGTCCGCAAGGCGCTGGCCGATGCCGGCCTGAAGGCTTCCGACCTGGCCAAGGTCCTGATGGTCGGCGGCTCCACCCGTATCCCCGCCGTTTACGACGCTGTCAAGAAGGAACTGGGCTGTGAGCCGTTCAAGGGCATCAACCCCGATGAGTGCGTTGCTGTCGGCGCTGCCATCCAGGGCGGCGTTCTGCAGGGCGACGTCAAGGGTCTGCTGCTGCTCGACGTTACCCCGCTGAGCCTGGGCATTGAGACTCTGGGCGGCGTCTGCACCAAGATCATTGACCGCAACACCACCATCCCCACCAAGAAGAGCCAGATCTTCTCCACTGCGGCTGATAACCAGCCCAGCGTTGAGGTCAACGTCCTGCAGGGCGAGCGTGAGTTTGCCCGCGACAACAAGAGCCTCGGAACCTTCCATCTGGACGGCATCGCTCCGGCACCCCGCGGCGTGCCGCAGATCGAGGTCACCTTCGATATTGATGCCAACGGTATCGTTCACGTCAGCGCGAAGGACCTGGGCACCGGCAAGGAGCAGAGCATCACGATCACTGCTTCCACCAACATGAGCAAGGACGACATCGACAAGGCTGTCAAGGACGCCGAGCAGTATGCCGCCGAGGATAAGAAGCGCCGCGAGGAAGTCGATGTGCGCAACAACGCCGACCAGATGGTGTTCCAGACCGAGAAGGCACTGGGCGAGTTCGGCGACAAGGTTTCCGCCGAGGAAAAGAGCGAGGTCGAGACCAAGCTGTCTGCCCTGAAGGAAGCCCTGAAGTCCGGCAGCGTTGATGACATCAAGGCAAAGCAGGATGACCTGCAGAAGGCCTTCTACGCCATCAGCGAGAAGGTCTACCAGCAGGCCGCCCAGGCACAGGGCCAGCAGCCCGGTGCACAGCCCGGCCCCGATGCCGGTGCGCAGCCGAAGGACGACGGCGCCGTTGACGCCGACTTCCACGAGGTCTAAGCTGTAACAAACCCATAATAAGGCCGCCGCTGGGCAAACCCGGCGGCGGCCCTTGGGGGTTATAGAGAAAGTTAAAATAAAGCCTTCCCCCCGCGGGGGAAGGTGGCCGTGCGCAGCAAGGCCGGATGAGGGCCAAGCTGCCGGGATTGCCTGTTTGCGGGCAATATCCGGCAGGTCTCACCTCATCAGTCCGCTCCGCGGGCAGCTTCCCCGCAAGGGGAAGCCTTTTCACAACCCATAAATAGAGGGGATAGATTCTATGGCAGAAAAACGTGATTACTACGAGGTGCTGGGGATCGGCAAAAACGCCACCGATGCCGAGATCAAAAGCGCCTACCGCAAGCTGGCCAAAAAGTACCACCCCGACCTGAACCCCGGCGACAAGGACGCCGAGGAAAAGTTCAAGGAAGTCAATGAGGCCAACGATGTTCTTTCCGACCCGAACAAGCGCAAGCGCTATGACCAGTTCGGATTCGCTGGGGTCGATCCCAACTATGGGGCCGGCCAGCCCGGCGGCGGCTACGGTGGCGGCTTTGGCGGCTTCGGCGGCACCGGCGGCGTCGATCTGGGCGACATCTTCGGCGATATTTTCGGCGGCGGCTTTGGCGGCTTCGGCGGCTCGACCCGCTCCAACCCCAACGCACCGCGCAAGGGCCATGACATTCAGGCCAATGTGATCCTGACCTTTGAGGAGGCCGCCCACGGCTGCGCCAAAAAGGTCACGCTGAACCGTCAGCAGACCTGCCCGGACTGCGGCGGCAACGGCTGTGCGCCCGGCTCCAGCCCCGAGACCTGTACCGAGTGCGGTGGCCGCGGCTATGTCGTGACCCAGCAGCGCACGCCGTTTGGTGTGATGCAGAGCCAGCAGCCCTGCCCGCACTGCGGCGGACGCGGCACCATCATCAAGAACCCCTGCAAGACCTGCCGCGGCACCGGCAAGACCAGTGCCCGCAAGACGCTGGAGGTCAAGATCCCTGCGGGTATCGACGACGACCAGAACATTGCACTGCGCGGCCAGGGCGACGCCGGTACGAACGGCGGCCCCGCGGGCGACGTGATCGTCCATGTGACGGTCAAGCCCGACGCCGTGTTTGAGCGCGACGGCTACGATGTGTACGTCCGCGTGCCCATTACCTACTCCCAGGCTGTGCTGGGCGCTGAAATTGAGGTCCCCACCGTGGACGGCAAGGTCGCCCAGAAGATTCCCGAGGGCACCCAGAGCGGCACGAAGTTCCGCCTGCGCGGCCAGGGCATCCAGTACCTGAACGGGCGCGGACGCGGTGACCAGTACGTCATTGTGGACGTGGAGATCCCCAAGAAGCTGAACCGCACCCAGCGCGAAGCCCTGAAGGCCTTTGAGGACAGCCTGAAGGACGAGAACTACGAGAAGCGCAAGAGCTTCTTCAAGAACCTGAAGGATCGGTTCATGTCTTAAAGTTTTAAACAGCCCAGCCCCCGCAATGTGGAAAACATTGCGGGGGCTGGGTTTTGTTTATGCTAACGGAAACGGCCACGGCGGGCAGTCCTCTGGCCGCCGACAGGCAGCCGCCAGCCCCACGGCCAGCCCGTAGGGGTCGGCGTCCCCGACGACCCGTGCCCGCTCCCGGCCAGTAAAAACCGCCCGGGCAATGACACTCACCCCGCAAACGTCATCTCTGTATACTCCGTACTCCCGTTCAAAAATGCGTCGGCGGGGATGGTGGCAAGCTGCGTTGAGGCGGAAGTTTTGCCGATGAGAAGTACAACGCGGCCATCATCCAGTAGGGTCAACGGCGTGTATACGGCCAGCCCGGCAGGGCGGGCGTTGGCTCCAAGCCTGTTGCCCTGCAAATCATAGAGCGTAAACGCAGTCATGTCGCTGTTGTACGTCATGAGCCAACGCAGTTCAGCATCAAGGTCGAGTGCAGAGCAGTTCCAATCCTCTGCAAGATCCAGCGCATCCTGTGTGCCGTCGCTGCGGATGCAAAGCACGGAAACGCTGTGTTGGTCGGTTGCATACGGCGTGTGATAGCCCGAAAAATAAAGGTCGCTGCCGTTATGGCCCAAGTAATAATAGGAAGTCCTCATGGTGCCGTCATCCTCTCCATACCAGGGGTAGGACAACAGCTTTTGGACGGGCTTGCCGGTGACAGCGTCCGTCAGATCAAATTCACACAGGGAATTTTGCAGAAAGGCATCGGACATTTCGGAATCCTCGGGAAAGGGAACAGGAGAATCCGACAGAATGCGGCAGGTCACAAGCTGACCGTTTACCACGTCCAGCACATTCGTGGTTTCGCCGGGAATGTTCCACGGCAAAGTCTCCCCGGTCTGCAAATCAAGCCGCTGCCCCTGTGTGTAGGCATAAGGTGCGGTGACGGAGCTGATGGAGTAAAGATACTGCTCGTCGTAAAGCACATCGACCCATTCGCCGCTGTCATAGGGGATTTCACGCGGTGCGCCGCCTGCCAGCGGAAAAGCCAGCAGCTTGCCTGCAACAATATACAGTGTATCCTCTGTTGCAAATGGAAACGCAGAAAATAGCGAATCGGCGTGATAAAACAAGGTGGTCTTTCCCGTGGAGAAATCCGTTTTATACACATTTGTACCCGTGGTTTCTTGCGCGGTGGAACCGTCAAAAACGGTCTGGTACAGCGCGTTGGAGAAAATGGAGAGGTGAACGGTGCTGCGCAGCTCCCCCACTGGTTCAGGTGCCGCCGTCGGTTCCGGTGTGGCGGCGGCAGTCTCCGCGGGCGCGGCTGTGGTTGCGGAATTCGCCGCCGACGCACAGGCGGACAGCGCCAGCGCCGCGGTGAGGATGAGGGGAATGAGCTTATTCGTTTTCATGGGTACACGTCCTTTCCGGTGATTGAAAAAAAACTGCGGCAGCGGGCACGGATCACCGTGCCGTTCCTTGTAGGGCGGGCCCGTTCACTCCGCAAACGTCATCTCGCGATATGCCGACCCGCCGTTCAGAAATTCGTCGGCGTCCATCACGGCGTACCGGGCCGCGCTGTCGTGCTCCCAGTCGTAGCCGACGACCATCAACAGGCGTCCGTCGTCCAGCATACAAAGCGGGAAGAAGGCCTCCAGCCCGGCGGGCCGCTCGTTGCGGCCAATCTCATGGCCTTGCGTGTCGTAAATCAGATAGATGCCGTCGGTGCCGCGGGTCAGGAGCCAGCGCACCTCATCGCCCTGCAAAACCGCACAGTAATCCAGGTAATCCGGCGTTTTGGTAATGCCAAGGTCGGTCCGGGTGCCGTCCGTGCCGATGCGCAGCACGGACTGGGAAACCAAAGCGTACTCATCGTCGCACTGGTCTGCGCGGAAATAGAAGTCACTGCCGCACTTGCCAAGGTAGGTGTAGACCGTAAGGTTCCCCGGCTGCGGTATGTCATAGGGGAGGGTAAAGCAGGTCTGCCGCACCGCGCCCGTCGCGGGGTCGGCCAGGGTGTATTCCAGCGTGGTGTTCTGCAAAAGCGCCTGGGACATCTCGTCGTCGTCCGGGTAGGGCACCGGATAATCCGAGACAACGCGGCAGAGCAGCAGCGCGTCCCCGACGACATCGGGAATGTACATTGTCTCCACCGGGATATTCCACGGCGCGGTCTCCCCGTTTTCCAAGTTAAACCGCATACCGCCGGTACGGCAGAACGGCGCGGCGCTGACGCTCCGGCAGTAGAGGTAGTGACCTGCGTAAAAAACAGGCATCCAGTCGTCGTAGGAGAACGGCAGCACGCGCGCCTCACCGCCCGTCGTCGGCAGGGCCAGCATACCGCCGTCGTAGCAGATGAAATACAGCGTGTCGTCTATGATCAGCGGCGCGGACGCAAGCTGGGAGCCGGTGCGGTACATCTCATAGGTCTGCCCGGTGGTAAGGTCGGTTTTGTAGACGGTGCTGTGATCAAAGCTGCCGAGACTGTCCTCGCTGCTTGAAAAGTGGGAGACCGCCGTATAGACGCTGCTGCCGCTGACTGCGCAGGCGCTATAGGCCGAGAGGGGGTGCGGCTCACCCGGCAGCGCCGCTTCTGTGCTGTCCTCCGCCGCGGCGCTCTCCGCCGTACTCTCAGCCGGTGCGGCCTCCGAAGCCGCCGCGGTATCGCCCGCAGACGCGCATCCGGCCAGCGCCAGCATGGCTGCCGCCAATAATAAAGCTACTTTTTTCATCCTCAAAGCTCCTTTCTGTGCCTGGTTTGCCCCTATCCTACACCCCGGATGTTGCAAAGTTGTCACACGGAGCGGGTGTTTTGGAGATTTTTGTGATTTTTTTGCGGGAAGTGGGTGCGGGGCGTCGGGGACGCCGCCCCCTACAGGCTGGCAGTAAAGTGGATGCCTGCCCGCGGCGGGATGGGGGCATCCCGCCCTACGAATGACATAAAGTGAGTGCGTAGGGCGGCATGCCCTCATGCCGCCGCAGACCGCCGCCTGTAAAAAAGGGGAGAGCACCGTCTCCGGCACTCTCCCCATGCGTTTGTTTAAAATTCTTTTGGTTCTTTTCTTCTAAGAAAAGAACACCCGCGTCCCCGAAAAATCAGAACTCGTGCTTCTCCATCAGCTTGCGGCCCATCAGGACGCCCATGACGGAGGCCATCATCAGGCCACGCGTCCAGCCGGAGGAATCGCCCAGGCAGTGCAGACCCGCGATGTTCGTCTCCAGATCGGTGTCCATCTTGACCTTGTTGGAGTAGAACTTCAGCTCAGGGCTGTACAGCAGCGTTTCGGGGCTGGCAAAGCCGGGCACGACCTCGTCCATCATCTTGATGAACTCGATGATGTTGACCATGGCGCGGTAGGGCATGGCGGCGGTGATATCACCGGCCACGGCGTCCTTCAGCGTCGGGCGGACGTTCGTGCGGGCCAGCTCGTTGGCCCAGGTGCGCTTGCCGTCCAGAATATCGCCGTAGCGCTGCACCAGAATGTGGCCCGCGCCCAGCATGTTCGTCAGCTCACCGACCTTCTGCGCGTAGGCGATGGGCTGGTTGAACGGCTCGGTGAAGTTGTGGCTGACCAGAATGGCCAGGTTCGTGTTGTTGCTCTTTCTCTCCTTGAAGCTGTGGCCGTTGACGACGGCCAGATCGTTGTCGTAGTTCTCCTGCGCAACGAAGCCGCCGGGGTTCTGGCAGAAGGTGCGCACCTTGTTGCGCCACGGGGCCGGGTAGCCGATCAGCTTGCCCTCATACAGGACCTTGTTGATCTTCTCCATGATCTCGTTGCGGCACTCAACACGGACGCCGATGTCAACGGTGCCGGGCTTGTGGGCAATGTTGTGCTCGGCGCAGATCTTTTCCAGCCAGTCCGCACCGCGGCGGCCCGTGGCAATAACGACCTGCTTGGCGTAGACTTCGCGGACGCCGTCCTTCTCGCGCAGGCGGACGCCCTTGCAGACGGAATCCTCGAGGATGATGTTCTCGCACTCGGTACCGAACAGCATCTCAACACCGGCGTCGGCCAGATAGTTCTGGATGTTCAGGTAGAGCTGCTGGGCCTTCTCGGTGCCCAGATGGCGGATGGGGCAGTCAACGAGCTGCAGACCCGCCTGAATGGCGCGCTTGCGGATGTCCTTGATGTCGGGACCCTCGTAGATGCCCTCGACCTTCGGGTCGGCGCCAAACTCGAGGTAAATTTTGTCGGTGTAGTCAATAAGCTCCTGCGCGAAATCCTCGCCGATCAGGTCGGGAAGCTCGCCGCCGACCTGATAGGACAGGGACAGCTTGCCGTCCGAGAATGCGCCCGCGCCGGAAAAGCCGGTGGTGATGGCACAGGTCGGCTTGCAGTTTACGCAGACGCCGGTTTTATCCTTGGGGCAGTGGCGCTTTTCCACAGGCTTGCCCTTTTCGACGAGCAAAATTTTGTGGGGGGTGCTGCTCTTGCGCAGCAGCTCCAGCGCGGTGAAAATGCCGGCAGGGCCGGCGCCTACGATGATAAGGTCATACATGGATAGGGGTTCTCTCCTTTAAACATAACTCGCGATCCTTCGCGCGGGAAACAAAATAAGGACAAACGGAGCTTGTAGGGGCGGATTCTATATCCGCCCGTGCCCGTTTGCTGATGGCACGGCGCTGCGGGCGCATATAGAATGCGCCCCTACGGTGTCACGGAACGGTTATTCACCGTCCTCCGACACATCCTTGCTCTCGGCGTCGTACACCACAGGGCCGTCGCTGCCGACATCGCGCTCGGCGGCTTCGGCCTCGTCCAGGGCGTCGCCGATGGCACCCAAGGCCGCATTGGCGGCGGCAGAGGCCATGCGGTCCAGTGTGCGCAGCTCCATGGCGGCGTAGAGAATGCAGCCTAAATTCAGCGCACCTTCGGCGATCAGCAGGATGCCGCAGAGCATGACGGCGCTGACCGCCGCATCAAACGGGTGCAGCACCAGCAGTACGCCCAGGGCAACGGATACGATGCTGAACAGCAGCAGCAACCACCATTTCTGCCCCTTGCGCTTGGCAAGGTCAATGGCGGTACCGATGCGGCTCAGGCCGTCAACGACGATGAAGATGCCGAAAACAACGGGCAGAAAGCTGGTCACTACCTGCGGCTTTGCCAGCGTGAAGATGCCCAGCCCCGCCGTGATGACGCCGCCCACCAGCATGAACGGCGCGGTAAAGCCGGTGCCGCGGATGCGGGCATACTGGATCAGGCAGACAATGCCGGTGACAAGCACCACAACACCAAAAATGTTGCAGATCCAGAGCAGACTGGTCTCGGGCATGATGAGCAGCAGCATACCGATGACGATATACGCGACGCTCAACAGCAGCATTCCGTTTTTGACATAGCGCAGCATAGTGAAAGGCTCCTTTTTACTTGTCGGCTTCCTGCATAGCTCTGGCGGCGGCCACGATCAGGTCGGCGCAGGCCTCGCGGCCCAGGGTCGCATTCAGGCACAGATCGTAGTTCTTGGCCTCGCCCCAGCGGTTCTCGGTGTAATAGTTGTAGTAGCTTGCACGGGCGCGGTCATGCTTGGCCAGCTGGGTCTCCCACAGGCGGTCCGGCATGTCCTTGGCGTCGGGGCGGCTCTTGGCAAACTGGATGCGGGTCTCCAGCGGCGCGTAGACGAAGGTGCGCAGCACGTTGGGGCGCTCACGCAGGACGTAGTCACCGCAGCGGCCCAGAATGACGCAGGGGCCCTCGGCGGCCAGCTCCTTGATGACGTTGCTCTGCAAAATGTAGACCTGGTCAGCCAGGGGCATCGTGTTGCCCATCATGTACAGGCTGTAGATCAGGCTGCCGCTGCGCTGGTTCTCGCTGGCGGCAATGGCCTCCTCGGTCAGACCGCTCTTTTTGGCGGCAAGGGTGATCAGCTCCTTATTATATAAGGGAATACCCAGCTTGTCGGCAACGGCCTGTGCGATCTCGCTGCCGCCGGATGCGTACTCACGCGCCATAGTGATGACCATAGGTTCCTTCATACTGATACACCTCGCAATATTTTATGTAGTATGCGCAAAAAGGCATACTATTCTGCTTATATTATAACCTGATTTTGTGGAAAACGCAAGAAAAAATTGCGGGAAAGGAGCGGTGTGGGCGAGGCTTTCGCGCCTTTCCGCCGGCGTTCGTCCCCACAAAAACAGCCCGCGGCAGAACACCGCGGGCAGGGAAAACAGAATGTAAAATTTTATTCGGTCACTTCGCCGGAAATCTCCTTGATCGCGGACACGGTTGCGGCGAGATTCTGCATGTCGCTGGGCACGATCAGCTTGGTGGCCTTGCCGTCAGCGACCTTCTCCATGGCCTCCATGCTGCGCAGAGCCAGATAGTTGTGGTTGGGGTTCGCCTCGTTGATCATGCGGATGGCATCGGCCTGTGCCTTCTGGACGGTCAGCAGGGCTTCGGCTTCGCCCTCGGCCTCGCGGATGCGCTGCTGCTTCACGGCCTCGGCGCGCAGGATGGCGGACTCCTTTTCGCCCTCGGCGCGGGTGATGGCAGCCTGCTTTTCGCCCTCGGCCAGCAGGATGGAGGCGCGCTTCTCGCGGTCCGCCTTCATCTGTTTCTCCATGGCCTGGCGGATCTCCACCGGCGGCTCGATGTTTTTCAGCTCGACGCGGTTGACCTTGATGCCCCAGCGGTCCGTGGCCTCGTCAAGGCTGGCGGTGATCTTCGTGTTGATGAGGTCGCGGCTCGTCAGGGTCTCGTCCAGCGTCATCGAGCCGATGATGTCACGCAGCGTCGTGGCGGACAGATTCTCGATGGCCTGGATCGGGCGGTTCACGCCGTAAGCGTACATCTTGGCGTCAAACACCTGAAAGAAAACGACGGTGTCGATCATCATCGTGACGTTGTCGCGGGTGATGACGGGCTGCGGCGGGAAGTCGGCGGCCTCCTCCTTCAGCGAGACCTTGCGGGAGATGCGCTCGACAAACGGCGTACGGATGTGCAGGCCCGCGCCCCAGGTATCCTTGTAGACGCCGAGCCATTCGGTGACATAGGCGTTGGACTGCGGCACAATAACGATGCAGCGCACCAAAACCACCAGAATAATGATGAGCAGGATGGCAAAGACTAACAGCATTTGAGGGTCCTCCTTTTTCCTTTGTGATTTAAACCGCAGCCGCGTCAGCGGTCACGGGAGCGACAATAAGGATCGCACCGTCTACGGCCACGACCTTGCAGCGGGTGCCCTGCGGGAGTGTGACCTCGGCGCGGGCTTGCCAGTCCAGACCGTCCACGCGGACCCGGCCCGGAAGGCCGGGCTCAATATCCACAAGCACAACGCCCTGCTTGCCGATGGTCAGCGGCGAGCCGTTCGTGACAGGGGCACGGTGCGCGCCGCGTCGGCTGATGAGCCGGGGCAGCATCAGGCCGAGTGTAATGGCCGATACAACGGCAAAAACAAGCATCTGCCAGCCAAAGCCGACATTAAAAAAGCTGACCAGCATGGCCGCGGCAGCGCCCACCGCAAACCAGACCGAGACAAGCGCCGTTGTGGCGGCCTCGACCATGATGAACGCCACGATGGCAACCAGCCATAAAATCGTATCAAACCACATGGAAATCTCCTTTCAGGGACAGAAAGCGGCTTTGTGACCACTTTAACATTATGACGGTATTCTGTCAAGATTGCCGAAGAAATTTTACAAAACTGCAGGAAAAGTGCAAAGGATTGCAGCCCTCTTTCGAGCGGCTTTGCGGGAAGGGGTCTTGCCCCCTCCGCGGCGGGGTGAGGGCACCCCGCCCTACAGTTTGCTTGTAAGGGGGGATGTAGGGCGGCATGCCCTCATGCCGCCGGGATGTGTGCGGCTGCAGCAAAGTGCCCGGGGCGTCGGGGACACCGCCCCCTGCAGCACCGACGCGCCCGGCAGGCGGGCACTGACGAGAATTTTCACGAAAAACATCGGCTTTCCGTAATTTATTGAAATTCCAATCATACGGCTCTTTACCTTTTGGAAAAAAGTGGTATAACAGAAGCAAGTAAGGTGAACAAAGTACGCGCTGTAAACAGTGTACCACAAAACAGGAGGAGCGACAATGAAAAACTGTTTTGACCGCACACCCCACACGATGAAGGACTGGCTGCTGCTGGCGGCGGGCGTCGCGGCGGTGTTTGCCGCGGCAGACTGGCTGCCGGGTGTGCTGCGCGGGGCCGGGGCGTTTCTCGGGCTGCTGGCACCGTTTGGCTGGGGGCTGCTGCTGGCCTATGTACTGGACATACCCACGCGCTTTTTTGCGCAAAAGCTCTTTGGCGGCAGGCGCGGCGGGGCGATGGCCGTCAGCTATGCGCTGTTTTTCGGTGCGCTGGCGCTGCTGGCGGCGCTCGTCGTCCCGCAGCTCGTGCAGAGCGTGACGACCTTTGCCGGGCGGCTCGGTGCGTATGAGGAGACCATCCGCGGCCTGCTGGTCTGGGTGCAAAATACGTTCGGCATCGATACGGCCACGGCGGAACAGCTTGTGCAGATGGTGGGCACGGCACTGCAAAATTGGTTCGGCGGTTTGTCCCACAGTGCGGCGCGTGCGGCGGCGGATTTCGTCTCCGGCGCGGCGGGTGCTGCGGGCAACGCCGTGGTGGCACTGGCCGCCAGCATCTACCTGCTCTCCGGCAAGGAGGCGCTGCTCCGCGCGGCCCGGGCGTGTCTGCACGCGGCGCTGCCGCCGCGTGCCGCGGGCAGTGTGCTGGAAATCTGCCGTCTTGCCAACAAAATTTTCAGCGGCTACATCGGCGGGCAGCTGGTGGACGCCCTGCTCGTGGGCGGGGAAACATTTGCGCTGATGTCGATCTTCGGGCTGGAATACGCGCCGCTGCTGTCCGTGCTGGTCGGCGTGACAAACATTGTCCCGGTGCTGGGGCCGTTCCTCGGTGCGGTGCCGGGGCTCATCATCCTGCTGCTGGAATTGCCCTGGAAGGCGGCAGAATTTGCCATCATTATTTTTGTGGTCCAGCAGGTGGACGGCAACTTTATTGCGCCGCGCATTCTGGGCGGGGCCACCGGCCTGCCGGGGCTGGGCGTGCTGTTGGCCATCGTGGTGGGCGGGGCGTGGTTCGGCATCCCGGGCATGGTGCTGGGCGTGCCGACGCTGGCCGTGCTGGCGGCGCTGCTCAAACAGGCTGTCGGGGCAGGGCTGACGGCCCGCGGCCTGGATGAAAACGGCGAGCCGCGCCGGAATTTACCAGGCGGGCCGCAAGAAAATTAACAAGTTATTCCTTGCAATACAGGCGTGCATAGCGTACAATACTCTTGTAAAATGATGTAAAAGGAGCGGAGCATTTGAAAGAGGAACATATCTGGACCAAAAAGCCGGAGACGATGCTGGACTGGTTCTGCGTGGTCGGGGCCTGTATTGCGCTGTATCTGACTTTGAACAATCTGGGGTACTTTCTGGGGAAAATCGGTGTGTTTATCGGCATCGTGTCGCCGTTTGCGGGCGGCATAGTCATTGCCTATGTGCTTGACCCGATGGTCAAGTTCTTCTACACAAAGCTGTTTAAAGAGAAGAAAAAGACGCGCGGATTCGCGATCCTTCTGGCGTATCTGGTGGCAATTCTGCTGCTTTTGCTGCTGGCATGGCTGGTCATCCCGCAGATCGTGGACAGCATCGCCATGCTGTTTACGAACTTCCCAAGCTACATACAGAGCGTACAGGATATGCTGGGCATGGCTCAGGAGCGCTTCGGCGTTGACCTGTCGTCGGCCACAAAAGTGCTGGACGATTCCGAGGCGATGGTCAAGGAAATCTACAGCATGGCCAGCGCCGCCATGCCGCAGATCGTGGCCAGCATCGGCAGCGTGGCATCGAACTTTGTGGCGATTTTCACCTCGATTGCGGCCAGCATCTATATGCTGGCGGACAAGGAGCATCTGCTCCATCAGCTGCGCACGCTGGCGCATGCCTTCCTGCCGGAAAAGGCTGCGGAAAACACGCTGCGCATCTGCCATTATGCCAACGTGAATTTCACGGGCTTCTTTGTGGGCAAGATCATTGACTCGGCCATCATCGGCGTTATCACGTTTGTGGCAATGGCGATCCTGCGGCTCGATTTTGCACTGCTCATCAGTGTGTTTATCGGCATCACGAATATTATCCCGGTATTTGGCCCCTTCATCGGCGCGATCCCCAGCATCTTCATTCTGCTGTTGGTTGACCCGATCCAGGCGGTCATCTTCGGCGTGCTGATTCTGGTCATCCAGCAGCTGGACGGCAACTTCATCGGCCCGAAGATCCTGGGCTCGTCCATCGGCATCTCTGCCTTGTGGATCCTGTTTTCCATCGTGGTCGGCGGCGACCTGTTCGGTCTTGTGGGCATGGTCGTCGGCGTGCCGCTCTTTGCGACCTTCTACGGCCTGGCGCGGGAATTTGTGCACTACATGCTGGACAAGCGCGGGCTGGACAGCGAGGGAAACCACGTTGGTGAAGTGGTGGAGGATGAGGAGAACGTGTTTGAGTGATGCAAAGGGGGGAAAAAACGGGCGGTGTAATTTACGCCCGACAAAGCCCCTCCGGCCATCGCTGGCGCTCGGCCACCTCCCCTGTGAGGGGAGGCTTTAGACGCGGGTGAAGCCGCCTGAGGGACTCTGCCCGTTTACGGCTGCCCGGCACTTGGCCCCCTCTGTCCTTTCTTTATAAAGAAAGGACCAAAGAAATTTCAGCGTCTTACCCCAAAAGCAAAGCACCTGTTTACTGCTTTTTACCGCAGCAAACAGGTGCTTATTTTTTATGGCTTTGTCTGTGGCTGATTCTGTGCGCCCGGCAGCAGGGTCACCACATCCCGCAGCAGTACCAGCGGGCTTTCGCCCTTCTGCACGCGCAGGCTGAAATAAGGTCGGCCCAGTGCATTGTACAGCACCCGATACGGGAACTTTTCCATGACCTCGCCCAGCTGCTTTGGCCCGACGATGTCACTATACAAAATCAGCTGGTCGCCGCGCTGGACGATCTCCGCAATGCCGACGCGGGCTGCGGTCACGCGCACGAGGGAGACGTCCACCAGCCCCTGCACGCTCTTGGGCGGGCTGCCGTAGCGGTCGATCAGCTCGTCGAGCACGTCCTCGGCGTCGCTCGTCGTCTCGATGGCCGCAATGCGCTTGTATGCCTCGATGCGCCCGGCAGCGTCCGGGATATATTCCTCCGGCAGGAATGCGTCCACGGTGATGTCCACCAGGCAGTCGCTCTTGTCGGGGGCGGGGGCCTCGCCGCGGGCCGCGGCAATGGCCTGACCCAGCATCTTCACGTACAAATCGTAGCCGACGGCCTCCATGTGGCCGTGCTGGCTGTGGCCCAAAAGACTGCCCGCACCGCGGATCTGCAAGTCGCGCATCGCAATGCGGAAGCCCGACCCGAACGACGTGAACTCCCGGATGGCCGAAAGCCGCTTGGCCGCGATCTCGGTCAGCACCTTATCGCGTGTGAAGGTGAAATACGCATACGCCTTGCGGGAGCTGCGTCCCACGCGCCCGCGGATCTGGTACAGCTGGCTCAATCCCATGCGGTCCGCATTTTCAATAATCAGCGTGTTGCAGTTGCGCACGTCCACGCCGGTCTCAATTAAGGTGGTGCAGACAAGGATGTCGATCTCGTTGTCCAACAATTGCTGCCACACCGACGAAATCTGCTCCTCGGTCATCTTGCCGTGGGCAATGCCGATACGTGCCCCGGGCACGAGCTTGCCCACCCGCGCGGCGCATTCCTCAATGTTGTCCACGCGGTTGTGCAGGTAGTATACCTGCCCGCCGCGGGCCAGCTCCTTGCGGATGGCCTCGGACACGATGCCCTCGTCGTACTCGAGCACATAGGTTTCAATCGGCTGGCGCTCAAACGGCGGCTGCTCAATTGTGCTCATATCGCGGATGCCCGACAGCGCCATGTTCAGCGTGCGGGGGATCGGCGTGGCCGACAGCGTCAGCATATCGACGCCGATGAAGCTCTCTTTGAGCTTTTCCTTGTGCTTGACGCCGAACCGCTGCTCCTCGTCGATGATGACAAGGCCCAGGTCCTTGAATTTCACATCGCCGGACAGCAGCCGGTGCGTGCCGACTACAATGTCCACGGTGCCGTCCTTCAGTCCGCGCAGTGTCTCCTTCTGCTCCTTGGCGGTGCGGTAGCGGGACAAAAGCCCGATGCGGATGGGGAAGGACTCCATGCGGGTCAGCGCGGTGTTGAAGTGCTGCCACGCCAGAATCGTCGTGGGGGCCAGGATCGCGCACTGCTTGCCGCCCATCACGCATTTGAAAGCGGCGCGCAGTGCGACCTCGGTCTTGCCGACGCCGACGTCACCGCAGAGCAGCCGGTCCATCGGCCACGGCTCCTCCATATCGTGCTTGATGTCCGCCGCGCAGGTCAGCTGGTCGGGCGTTTCCTCATAGGCAAAGCGCTGTTCAAAATCACCCTGCCAGGTGTCGTCGGCGGGGAAGGCGTAGCCGTGCGCCTGCTTGCGGCGGGCGTACAGCTCGATCAGCTCCTTCGCCATCTGCTCCGTCGCAGCCTTGACCTTCTTGCGGGTCTTGGCCCAATCGCTGCCGCCCAGGCGGCTCAGCTTCACGTTGTCGCTGTCGCCCGGCGCAGTGTAGCGGGACAAAAGGTCCAGCTGGGTGACGGGCACGTACAGCACGTCCTTTTTGTCGTACTCGATGCGCAGATAGTCCTTTGTGACGCCCTGCACGGCCATCCGCTGGATGCCCGCGTACCGCCCGATGCCGTGGTTCTGGTGGACGACCAGATCACCCACCGAGATTTCGCTCAGGCTGTTCAGCGCGTCCTTATTGCGCTTTTTCTTCTTCTGTGCGCCGCTCACGCCGAAGGCGCGGGCCGTAAACACGGCGTACTTCGCAAACGGCAGACTGCATCCGGCGGAAAGCTGCCCCGGCAGGATCTGCACCAACCCGGCGCTCGGCTCCGTCGCCGCGTCCGTCGTGACGTTCAGCCCTTTGGTGCGCAGGTCGGCGGCCAGACCCGCCGCCGCACGGGGCGTGCCGGCCATGACCGTGACCGCCGTGCCGCCGCTGCAAAGCGGCTGGATGTCCTCCAGCAGCGCCGCGACCTCGCCGCCCCAGGCGGGCAGCGTGTGGGCGGGTGCGTTGACGATGGTTTTCAGCGCCACATCGGGCATGCTGCGGGCAAAGTTCTCGGCGCAGAGCGTGCGGTGCGCGGCGCACTGCGCCCAGAGCCAGCCGCTCTCGGCGTAGAGCTTATCCAGCCCTGCCGCCAGCACGCCGTCCTCCAGCAGGGCGGAAAGCTCCTCGCCCCGGCGGAACGCGGTGGCGCGCTCGGCCTCCCGCAGGGAGGCCGGCTCCTCCAGGATCAGCAGCGGATCGTCAAAGTAGTCTAAAATCGTCGCAGGCTCGGGATAGCGCAGCGTGAGATATTTGTCCATGTTGACGGGCATCGCGCCGCCGTCCAGCTGTGCCAGGTCCGCAGCGGTGCAGGTCTCTAAGGCGGTGCGCCGCCTGCCGCGGGCCTTTTTGATATAGGAGCGGATCTTCTCCGCTGCGTCGGCGGGCTGACCGAACAGTATCTCCCGCGCGGGGGAGACGTAGATTTTTTCAATCGGCTCGTCGCGGCGCTGGGTCGCCAGATCGAAGGTGTGCATCGTGTCGATCTCGTCGCCCCAGAACTCCATGCGGGCGGGCTGCTTCATGTCGGGCGCGTAGATGTCCGCAATGTCGCCGCGGATCGAAAACTGACCCGGGCCGTCCACCTGGTCGCGCCGCGTATAGCCTGCGCCGTACAAAAGCGCGGTCAGCTCGGCGCGGGGCAGTGTGTCGCCGGGGCGCAGGCTGCGGGTGTTCGCGCAGAAATCCGCCCGCGGCGTCGTGTATTGGGTCAGGCCCTCGTCGGGCACGCAGACGGCCTGCAGCCGCCCGCCGACGAGGTCACCCAGCACGGCCAGACGGCGGTATTCGTACTCGCGGCCCGTGCCCTCGATGGGGCGCAGCACATAGTCGCGGGCAGGGAACACTGCCGCCGCCACGCCCAGCGCGTTCAGGTCGCCCGCAAACCGGGTCGCCTCGGCCTCGCCGGGCGTCACGATGCAGAGCGGCTTGTCGAGGGCCTTCGCCAGCGCGGCATAGACCATCGCCCGGCCCGACCCCGGTATGCCAAATAAGGCGCAAGCCCCCGGACCCCCGAGCGCCTGCGCCAGTCTTGCGTATTCGTCTGTTTTGGTGAAAAGTGCGTTGAACATACATTTCTCCTTGGCCCCCTCTGCGAGGTGGCTGCCGCCGCAGCGGCTGGGGGAGAGAACCTTGCCATTGCTCTAAATATTTCGGATGGCCGCAAGGTTCAACCCTTCCGGCCCTGCGGGGCCACCTCCCCTGCTAGGGGAGGCAAGAGAGCTTTTACCCGTTCAAGAACTCCGTCTTGAGCCAGCCGTAGGTGCCGTTGTAGTTCACAACGACCCAGCTGCCGTCCTCATTGGTGCCCAGCGCGGTGACGCCGGTGGAGGCGGGCACCTGACCGATCTTGTCATAGTCGGTGCCGGGGCCGCCGCGCATGTTCAGGTTGTTGCCGTCGGTCACGGTGTAGGTCGGCTGCTCACCCTCATTATAATAGGTGGTGGGCTGCACGCTCAGGCCCTCGTACTCGGGCACGGGCGTGGGCTCCGGCGTCGGCTCGGGGGTGGCCTCGGGCTCGGCGGGCACCTTCTCGGCAGGGGCGCTCTCTGCGGTAAAGCTGTCGGCGGTGGGATCGTCAACGCCCTCCGCGGGGGCACTGCTGCTGATGGTATCGCCGGAGGCGGGCTTGCTGCCGCCGGTTTTGCCGTCAAAGGTGCCGCTCAGCAGCAGGACACTGAAAATGATGGAGGCGACGAGCGCTACAGCGCAGAGCACCAGACGGGTCATTGCTTTTTTACGGATTTCACTCATGATTCACGTCCCCTTAGTGGTTGAACTTGTTCTGGGCGTACTGCAGATTGTCGTCCATCAGCAGCTTGCAGGCTTCCTCAATGTCCGGGTAGCGGTCCGTCATGGCCTTGCGGTCTGCGGCAGGCAGCTTGCCCAGCACCCAGGCGGCCAGGTCGTACTGCGGGTTCGGTTTGGCGCCGATGCCGATGCGGATACGGCTGAAATGGTCGGTGCCCAGGCTGGCAATGATGCTTTTCAGCCCGTTGTGTCCGCCGGCAGAGCCGTGGGGCCGGATGCGCAGATGTCCCGGCTCCTGGGTGATGTCATCGCACAGCACAATGATGTGGTCTGCCGGGATCTTGTAAAAGTTGGCGGCGGGGGCAATGCTCTGGCCGCTCAGGTTCATGTAGGTCAGCGGCTTGAGCAGCACGACCTTGTGGCCGTTCACCTGTGCCGTGCCGTACAGGCCCTGCCATTTGGCTTTGGCAATGTCGCACTGCCACTGCGCGGCCAGATAGTCCAGCGCCTCAAAACCGGCGTTGTGGCGGGTGCCGTCATATTTCGGTTCGGGGTTGCCCAGTCCGGCGATGAGCCAGTCCGCCCCGGAGGTCATTTCGAACATAGATATATCCTTTGAAAAATCGTGAAGTACCGTAGGGACCGGGTATGCCCGGCCCGGCAGCGTAAGACAAGCGGCTGCTTATGGGAAGGCCGCGGGGCGTCGAGGACGCCGCCCCACTACAACGCTTTACTTCCCTTTCTTCTCCGCTTCCAGCTTCTGCTTCTTGGCGATATACTTCTCCAACTTTCGCTCGCCCCAGCCGTCGATCTCGGCCTGCTTGGCGCGCTCGATGCCCAGCGCGCCGGCGGGCACGTCATGGCCGATGGTGGAGCCGGCAGCCGTGAACGCATGGTCGCCGATGGTGACGGGTGCGACCAGGTTCGTGTTGCAGCCGATGAACGCATAGTCGCCGATGGTCGTGTGGAACTTGCCCTCGCCGTCGTAGTTGCAGGTGACGGTGCCGCAGCCGAAGTTGCAGTACTTGCCCACCGTGGCATCGCCGATGTAGGTCAGGTGGCTGACCGTGTTGCCCTCGGCAAAGTCGGCGTTCTTCGTTTCGACATAAGCGCCCAGATGGCAGCCCTCGGCGGTTTTGGTGCCGACGCGCACATGGGTGAAGGGACCGATCTTGTTGTTGGGGCCGATGTGGCTCCCATAGCACTGGCTGGCATTGATCGTGGACCCGGCGTCAACGACGGTATCCTCCAGCAGGGTGTTGGGACCGATGACGCAGTCCGGGCCGATGACCGTCTGGCCGCGCAGGATGCAGCCCGGCAGGATGGTCGCACCGGGGGCAATGATGACCTCCGGCTCAATGCAGACGTTATCGCTGATAAAATTCACGCCGTTATCCAGATGGCGCTCAAACGTGGCGGCATAGCGCTGCTGTGCCAGCTCGAAATTCTCTCTTGCGGTAGACATATAGCGGTTCTTCCTTTATACACTCATTTCGTGCCCGCGGCGCACGGGGGCTGCCGACGGACCTTATACCTATATATTGTATAACATGCGGCGCATTTTAGCAAGCCGAAAAACGCCGTTCGCCGCAAAAATTTACCGCGGCACTCAAAAAGAAAAAAGTGACAGCTCGAAAAATATTTCGAACTTCCCACCCATTATAAAATACACGATTTTTGTGCAAATTGCAATACCTGAACCAAAAAAGTTTGGCAACTTTTCAGCGAAACTATTGAGCATTTTTTTAACAATCTACTGGAAATCTGTCTTTCGGTCTGTTATAATGGACTATGCAGACATGATTTATGTGATGCAAACACGTCACCAATTTGGGAGGTAACTATGAGCAAGAAATTCTTGTATCTGTTCAAAGAGGGCCATGACGCCTTCGGCGGCGACCAGACCACCATGAAGAACACTCTGGGTGGTAAGGGTGCCGGCCTGGCCGAGATGACCCACGCCGGCATGCCGGTTCCTCAGGGCTTCACCATCACCACCGAGGCCTGCACCCAGTACTATGCTGACAACCGTGAGATCAACGATGAGATCAAGGCAGACATCTTCAAATACATGGGCATCCTCGAGGAGCAGACCGGTAAGACCTTCGGCTCCATCGAGAACCCCCTGCTGGTTTCCGTCCGTTCCGGCGCACGTCAGTCCATGCCCGGCATGATGGACACCATCCTGAACCTCGGCCTGAACGATCAGGCTGTTGAGGGTCTGGCCAAAAAGACCAACAACCCCCGTTTTGCCTACGACTGCTACCGCCGCTTCATCCAGATGTACTCTGACGTCGTCATGGAGCTGGGCAAGAGCTTCTTCGAGGAGCGCATCGACGCTATGAAGGAGCGCAAGGGCGTCAAGCAGGACGTTGAGCTGGACGCCAACGACCTGAAGGAGCTCGTCAAGGAGTTCAAGCAGATCTACCTTGAGAAGCAGGGCGAGGAGTTCCCGCAGGACCCCAAGGAGCAGCTGATCGGTGCCGTCAAGGCCGTTTTCCGTTCCTGGGATAACCCCCGCGCCAACGTGTATCGTAAGATGAACGAGATCCCCTACGAGTGGGGCACTGCCGTCAACGTGCAGCAGATGGCCTTCGGTAACTCCGGTATGCGTTCCGGCACCGGCGTTGCCTTCACCCGTAACCCCGCCACCGGCGAGAAGAAGCTGATGGGCGAGTACCTGATCAACGCTCAGGGCGAGGACGTCGTCGCCGGTATCCGTACTCCTTCTCCCATCAGCAAGCTGCATGAGGAGATGCCCGAGGTCTACGATCAGTTCGTTGAGATCGCTACCCGCCTCGAGAACTACTACAAGGATATGCAGGACATGGAGTTCACCATCGAGGATGGCAAGCTCTTCATGCTGCAGACCCGTAACGGCAAGCGCACCGCCCAGGCTGCTCTGCAGATCGCCTGCGACCTGGTCGACGAGGGCGTTATCGACGAAAAGACCGCTGTTCTGCGCGTCGAGCCCAAGCAGCTGGACACCCTGCTGCACCCGCAGTTTGATGCTGCCGCTCTGAAGGCCGCCGAGGCAATCGGCAAGGGCCTGGCCGCTTCTCCGGGATCTGCCTGCGGCCGCGTCGTATTCTCTGCTGAGGACGCCGAGGAGAAGGTCAAGGACGACGCTTGGAAGAAGGTCGTTCTGGTTCGTCTCGAGACCTCTCCCGAGGACATCGTCGGCATGCAGGTCTCTCAGGGCATCCTGACCGTCCGCGGCGGTATGACCAGCCACGCTGCTGTTGTCGCCCGCGGCATGGGCACCTGCTGCGTCTCCGGCTGCGGCAACGATAACGACGTCGCCATCGACTATGACGCCAAGGTCATCACCATCAACGGCCACACCTTCCACGAGGGTGACTGGATGAGCATCGACGGCTCCACCGGCAACGTCTACGAGGGCCAGATCGCTACCGTCGCTTCCACCGAGAACGCCAACTTCAAGCGCTTCATGGGCTGGGCTGACGCAAACCGCCAGATGAAGGTCATGACCAACGCCGACAACCCGCGTGACGCGCAGAACGCCGTTGACATGGGTGCCGAGGGCATCGGTCTGTGCCGTACCGAGCACATGTTCTTCGCTGAGGACCGCATCAAGGCTGTCCGTGAGATGATCTGCGCCCGTACCGTTGAGGAGCGCAAGGCTGCCCTGGCTAAGGTTGAGCCGTTCCAGGAGGCCGACTTCACCGCTATGTACCGCATCATGGGCGAGCGTCCGATGACCATCCGTTATCTGGATCCGCCGCTGCATGAGTTCCTGCCCACCAAGGCCGAGGACATCGAGGCTCTGGCTAAGGACATGGGTATGACCACCGAGGAGCTGAACAACGTTGTTGTCAGCCTGCACGAGTTTAACCCCATGATGGGTCACCGTGGCTGCCGTCTGGCTGTTACCTATCCCGAGATCGCCGAGATGCAGACCAACGCTGTCATCAAGGCTGCCCTCAAGGTTTCTGCCGAAACCGGCAAGATGATCACCCCCCACATCATGATTCCTCTGGTTGGCGAGGTCAAGGAGCTGAAGTTTGTCAAGGACGTTGTCGTCAAGACTGCCGATGCCCTGATTGCCGCTGCCGGTGTTGACATGAAGTACGAGGTCGGCACCATGATCGAGATCCCGCGTGCCGCTCTGACCGCCGGCGAGATCGCCAAGGAAGCTGACTTCTTCAGCTTCGGCACCAACGACCTGACCCAGATGACCTTCGGCTTCAGCCGTGACGACGCTGCCAAGTTCCTGACTGCCTACTACGACACCAAGATCTACGAGAGCGATCCGTTCCAGCATCTGGATCAGATCGGCGTTGGCAAGCTGGTCAAGATGGCTGCCCACGATGGCCGCGCGACCAACCCGAACCTGGGTCTGGGCATCTGCGGCGAGCACGGCGGCGATCCCAGCAGTGTCGAGTTCTGCCACAACGTTGGCCTGGACTACGTCAGCTGCTCTCCCTACCGTGTTCCCATCGCCCGCCTGGCCGCCGCACAGGCTGCTATTAAAAATCCCAGGGCGTAAAATTGTTGCAAAATATGCACAAAACGCTCCGATAAATAGCTAAAATGAAGCGCATCACCCGTAAAAAGGTGGTGCGCTTCTTGTTTTTACAGTAAAATTATGGCATACAGGGAGGAAGTGTACCATTTTGCGGGAATGGTGGGGAATGATTTGTTTTCCCCCATACCCCCTTTCAGCTGGCTGAAGTGATAAACAGCCTGCTGAAAAAGAGACATCATATCCTTAGCACCTTAGGAAAAGTAATATAGGAGTTGTTATGAAAAAACAGATTATAGCGGCGCCTATAGCAACGATGCTTTTGACCAGCTGTGCCGCGCAAGGTACTCAGACAGACTTTGCCCAAATCGCGGAACAGGCCGCCCCCGCACCCACCGCCACGCCGGAGCCTGCCTACGAAGGCCCGCTGTATGAAGTGAGCTACGAAAAGATCCAGGACACGATCCCCGCGTTCCGCAACCCCAACATTTCGACTGTGGTGTTGGATGACAATGGCTACCTTGGCATGATCCTGCGCACCGATTTTGCCGAGGACGGCGCGCTGAATATTGCCTATGACTATCACCCGCGCGGCAACGGCACGAACGGCTACTACCGCTATTTCTGCACCACCGACCTGCAGCCCGTACCGATTGAGGGCGATTACGACTTTCTCGGTTACGGCAACGGGTATTACCTGTTTGCCCATGAGGTGGGTGACGACCACAACCAGCGCTATGTGCAGCTGTACGACAGTGACTTCAATCTTGTCTACGACTCCACCGGCGCCTACGACCTGCAGAACTGGGGCCCCTGCAACATCTACCTGAACACCGGCTGGATGCCCGGCGAGAAGCAGGCGACCAGCGAGGAAGGATATTTTAACCTGTTTACACAGGAGTGGCGTGCGCTGCCCAGCGGCCAGCACCTGATCGGCTTAGACATTGTGGGCTACAACCAGTGTTCCTTCTACTCCGAAGGGCTGGCCCACGTCTGGGGTAACGGCACCCATGTGCAGAGGGGTTGGACCCCCTACACCGAGTACCCGGTCCTGGGCTTTATTGATGAAAACGGCGACTGGGCGCTGCGCTTTGCAGACCTGCCCGCCTTTGACAATCTGACCGTGAACAGCTGCACGGGCTTTTTGAACGGCGAGTGCCTGATCTGCGCCCACGACAAGGGCTACCTGCCCAGCGACTACACCGAAAACACCGACATGCTGTACCGCCAGTACATCTACCGCATCGACAAGGAAGGCAACATTCTGGGCGAGACCGATTACGCAAGTTACGAGCAGTTCTATGTTGACGTGATGAACGCCAACTGCCAGAAGGCGGACTTCTTTGCCAGCGGCGACGGCAACTACCGCGTGAGCAAAGCGCAGATCGCCGACGGCCTGACCCTGCGCATCAAGAACCCCCTGACCTATGGCACCCCCGCCACCAATCTGGAACTGAACCAGTATGAGCTGGTGGACTGCAACGGCCATGAGTACGACCTGCCCGAAGGCGAGATCAGCGGCGCTATCGTGGGCGACAACGGCGTTGTGATGCTGCGTATGAACGAGTATCTCTCCGCCGAGGACGACAGCCTGCCGCTGGCTGAGCACCTGAGCGAAACGTATTCCCCCTGGTACACGATCAAGCTGAACTACATTGCCCCCGATGACTATACCGTGCCCGCCGACCAAGTGCAGAACCTGACCCCCGCCGAGGGCACCCCCAAGGCCGAGGACGTCATGCTGCACACGAACTGTGAGCAGTTTGTGGCCTGGATGGACACCGACGTACACGACATGAAGCTGCATTTCAGTCTGTCTGACCAGAGCGAGGACTACACCGTGCAGGATAGCGAGTACAAAGCCTGGGGCGAAGATCACTGGACTGGCATACTGGGATTTTGCTGAAAACAGATGGAAAAATGGGAATCTACCGGAAAGAGGGTGGGAAACTTATTTATAAAGAAAAGGCTGATTCCGAAGACGGATATCTTGGTATGTACCTTTTTCTTATGGGAAAATATCTGGAAAAGACAGGAAGTACTGACCTGCCGGAATCCTGGAAAAAGGGAATCGACCTTGCATTAAAAAAGATTCAAAGCCTGATGCAGGATGGAATTACACAGGTCTCAGAAGAAAACACAACAGTTTATCTGATGGATAATCTGGAAGTGTGGAAAGGTCTGTACGAATTGGAACTTGCAGGACTGGAAAATACGCAGGCAATCAGTGAAATGCGTGAAAAAATACAGGAGCAGATAGAAAAGATATTCTGGGATGATGCGAATCAAAGATGGAGAATTATTGGAAACAGTGATCGGTATCATCAGACAGAGTTTTATCCGGATGGTGTTGCTCAGATTTATCCGCTGATTTATGAAATTCCGGTGAAAGAGAAGAAAAAGCAAAAGGTATTATATGAGCAGTTTACGGAAATGTTTCAGTGGCAGAAACTGAATAAAAAAAGAACTGGCTTTTTGTGGGCAATAACAGGAATGGCTGCTGCGCAGAGGGGGGATATCAATAACCTTGTGGAGTTAATAGAAAATTATGAAACAGAATATTGTAAGGGTAAGGAACGAAAATATCCGCTATATACAGGCGAAGTAGGATGGATATGCATGGAATGCGAGAAATTGTATGAATTATATGAAAGAAAAATAAAAACAGCATTTATACCATGTATATGATTTTGCGCAGAGTGAATCGTATCGCCGGTACAACCAACTTGAATAGCGTCTCCGGGTTTGTGTTGGATACGCACGGTCGCTTTGGTGACGCGTGCCCACTTTCGGTATTTGTCACCGAACTGCGTGCTCATATAAGGCGTCTTTCCGGTCTCGTAACACT
>ERZ1026971.270-NODE-270-length-28606-cov-6.784876_pt1 | contig 28606 bp, 30 predicted proteins | sample MGYA00519294_ERZ1026971 | MGnify/ENA primary metagenome ERZ1026971 (study PRJEB26926, sample SAMN06164664) | human gut metagenome | biome: ENVO:00009003; feature: ENVO:2100002; material: ENVO:00002003 | host: Homo sapiens | place: USA | collected 2012 ... | reverse complement strand
CGTTCCGTTCCGTTCCGTTCCGTTCCGTTCCGTTCCGTTCCGTTCCGTTCCGTTCCGTTCAAAATTGTGTTGCCGGTTTCTGCAAATGTCAAGAGCTTATCTCGGTAATACTCGTACTGCTTCTGCCGGGCTTCAATTTCAGCGGGCAAACCAATTTTGAGGTCCGTGCAGATTTTCTCAAAATCATCTAAGACATTTACAATGCGTTCTTGTATTTCAAGTGATGGCACTGGTACAGGGAATGCATTCAACATTGGTTTCCGAATAGACGGTACTGACCCTTGGAACATCGTTTTCTGAATGTACGGCAAAAATTTCGCTTTCATATAGTGAAAATAGTATCTTGGTAAAACATCTGCTGTGTTGATATGAATGCGATACGCTCTTTGATGAAGTGCATATTTTCCCTCAATATAGTGGTATACTTTTCCAACGCCCGCACCATCACCAGCTGTTATGATTGCTGTTTCATCATACTCATAATTATTTTTTCGCAATGGCTCCTGAGAACGAACAAAAAACGGATATTTGCCATCTTCCACCGCCTCGTTCGTATTGCTATTACCAGTACTAATATCCGCGATTTCGCAGAGTGTCTTCCAGAAGAATTTAATTGTCCCCCCCCTGCGGACATCAAATGTCAGTAACCGTGAACGATAGTATTCATACTGTTTTTGGCGTGCCACCAATTCTGCTTTAAGCGACTCCGACAGTTCTGTAAATTTGTACAGAAGTTGAACAACTTCCATTTGAACTTGCATCGGTGGAACCGGTACTGACACTCTTTTCAGTGAATCTACCGTCATAGACACATTTGCTCCACCTTTCATCAGCGGAACAAGTAACGTATCTTTTTTATAGTTCAAATACTCAAACAGAAATTTTGCACTAAGATAATCTTCATCGTTCGGGGTTACTCCGCAAAGAATGTTTCCAAGCGCAAATTTTCCTTCTTGATAGTATACACTATTCAAGCTAGCCACACCATGTCCACGAGATGAAATCAGTGGAATGCAAACGGTCGGTCTATCAAATTGATATGTATTGCACGTTTTACGCTCATTTGTCGTTACAACTAATGGATATTCTCCGGGTTCAGCCTTCTGAATGGGGGTTTTCCCTTTAACAAGCGTACAACACTCTTCCAATCTCTTATACTCAACACCATTCGGGCAAAACTCCCGAATCAATTCATCTAGTTTACTCATCTTTTTTCACCAGCCTCAACTATCTTCCTTGCTTTTTCTCCCAATCCATCAAGTTTTCTTCCGTCAGCTATATCAATTCCTGCGCATTCGTCATGTTCGGTATCAAACACTAGTATTTCACATAGCGTAACGAAATAGATATATCTATATTTCTTTTCTCCTACATTGATAGAGCTTACTGCCTGTATGAGCTTTGGAATCATCCAACTATCAATAACTTCTTCCGAGTAAACATACAAATCATATTTTTCTAATTCCGCATAATTGCCACTATTTAGTTTTCTTATTTTTTCTTCATATGCTTCAAGAAATCTTTTACAAGGAGTGTCTTTTATATTTACATCATTGAAATCGCCATCATACATATAGGATTCAGGTGGATGTGCCATCCCATACTTCATGTAGCGATATCCCATTTTTTTCAATCTCCTGCGTCTACGCTCTTGGGCTTGTTCGTCCACATACGGTATCATAGCCGCTAAGTTTAATGCTTCTTGCTCTTCTTTTGGAATTGCAGAGGTCACTTCTATACCAATATTATGTTTCAAATCTCTCAAATCCGGCTTATCACTTAGTTGCAGATTTTCATATTTGTTCGGAAAGAATTTTTCCAAAATCAGCTTAGCGTAACATTCATCATACGACAATTTCGTATGTGGGGGTAGCGGCTCGTTTTCTCTGATTTTTGCCACAGCTTTTCTCCTCCGCCTAGGTCACTCTGTACTAATAGTTTCCTCCAAATACCTGTCAAAATCGCTCTGGTACAGCCGATCCTGCACCACACGGTACTTTTCAAACTCCGTTTCGGCGTGCATTTTTGCAAGCTGCGCCGAGATTTTGCCTGCATCCTTCAGCACTTCCAGATCATCCGCCTGCAAATAGATGTCCAGCCGCTTGGCCCAGTCCTCCATGGTCATGGGGATATGACGGCGGGCACGGTTCTCGGCAAGGTCAAGGTATGCCGAAACGATCAGCTCCATGGACTTCATTTCATCTTCGGTCAGGTAGTTTTTCGCCACCGAAACATCGCTCTTTTTGATTTTGCCGTTGGGAGCGTCCTTCCATGTGTGAAGCCCCATGTGCGGCTTTTCGGCATCGGCACGCTCATAGATCAACTCTGCCGCCGTATGGCGATGCACGGCATAGTGCATCTTATTCTGCACCTTTGCAAAGAATTCTTTTGTGGTCAGCGCATTGCGATCATAATCCAGCGAAGTAGCGTAAATGTCAGTGAGTTTCTGGTAGAAGTTGCGCTCTGAAATGCGAATCTCCCGGATACGCTCCAACTGCTCTTCAAAATATTTCTTGGTCAGGACTGTGCCGCCGTTTTTCAGGCGCTCCTCATCCATGGCCCACCCCTTGATGGTGTACTGCTCCACGATCTGGTTCGCCCAAACACGGAACCGCACCGCCCGCTGGTTGTTCACCTTGAAGCCGACCGCAATAATCATTTGCAGATTATAGTGGTTCACGCTGCGAGTAACCTGTCGGCCACCCTCATTTTGAACTATTCGGAATTTCCGAATAGTTGCCGCTTCGTCCTGCTCATGGTCAGCATAAATCTTTTTGATATGCTCATTGATGGTCGGAAGCCCCACATCGTAAAGGGTCGCCATCATCTTTTGCGTCAGCCAGATGTTTTCATCCTCGTAGCGCATCTCAATGCTGTCCTTGTCCTCGCCCGTAGAGGCAACAAAGGTCAAATATTCAGCCGCAGAAGAACGTATCAATGCAGAATCTTTCTTTTCGCTTTCCATCTCAGCCCTCGATTTCTGCCACGATCTGGTCAATGGCGGCCCGCAGTTCGTTTTCTCGTGCTACGATTTGCGCAATTTCAGCGTTCAGCTTCACAATGTCGATCTTCTCGCGGGTATCCTTGGCCTCCACATAAGTAGAAACCGACAGGTTATAGTCATTTTCCTGCACCTCGGAATACTCCACCAGATGGGAGAAGTGTGCTTCTTCTGCCCGCTGTGCAAAGGTGTCCACGATTTTGTTAATGTTCTCTGGGGTGAGTTTGTTGTTGTTCGTCACCTTGACGCACTCGGAAGAAGCATCAATGAACAGTACCTTATTGTCCGTTTTACCCTTTTTCAGCACCATGATGCAGGTGGCAATACTAGTACCAAAGAACAGGTTGCTCGGCAGCTGAATGATGCAGTCAATGAAGTTATTGTCCACCAGATACTTGCGAATTTTCTGTTCTGCACCGCCACGGTACATGATGCCGGGAAAACAGACGATTGCCGCCGTACCGTTGGAAGCCAGCCATGCCAGTGAGTGCATGATAAAAGCCAAATCCGCTTTGCTCTTCGGAGCCAGCACACCAGCCGGAGCAAAGCGAGGGTCATTGATGAGCAGCGGATTCTCGTCACCGGCCCACTTGATGGAGTACGGCGGATTCGATACGATCAGCTCAAAAGGTTCATCATCCCAGTGCTGCGGATTGGTCAGCGTATCCTCACAGGCAATGTCGAATTTGTCAAACTCGATGTCGTGCAGAAACATATTGATGCGGCACAGGTTGTACGTTGTGATGTTGATTTCCTGCCCAAAGAAGCCGTTGCGCACGGCATCCCGTCCCAGCACCTTTTCTGCCTTCAGCAGCAGCGAACCGGAACCGCAGGCAGGATCATAGACCTTGTTGATTTCCTTTTTGCCTACGGTACCCAGCCGGGTCAGCAGCTCCGAAACATCGGCAGGCGTAAAGAACTCGCCGCCGGACTTGCCCGCATTGCTGGCGTACATGGTCATCAGGTATTCGTAGGCATCGCCAAAAGCATCAATGTCATGCTCTTTCACATCGCCAAGATTCATATCTGCCACGCCGTTCAGCAGTTTCACGAGCTTCTCATTGCGCTTGGCAACGGTCGCCCCCAACTTGTTGCTGTTCACATCGTAATCATCGAACAACCCTGCAAACTGCCCCTCGGAGGAGCTGCCCTTTGCGGATTCTTCAATATGTCGGAACACTGTTTCCAGCGTTTCATTGAGGTTTTCATCGTTGGCTGCTTTTGCCCGCACATTGCAGAACAACTCACTGGGCAGGATGAAGAACCCTTTTTCCTGTACCAGCCCTTCCCGTGCCTGCTCTGCCTCTGCATCAAACATATCTTCATAGCGGAAGTCCGGGTTACCTGCATCAATTTCGCCCTGATTGATATAACTGGCAATGTTCTCCGAAATATAACGGTAGAACATCGTACCGAGAACGTAGCTCTTGAAATCCCATCCGTCCACTGCGCCGCGCAGATCATCCGCAATCGCCCAGATTGCACGGTGCAGTTCTTCGCGTTCCTGCTCTTTTTTGGTGTCTACCATTTTTATTTCCTCCATCAAATACGGATTCCCGCATTGTTTTCTTTCATTTTAACATAGCAAATGTACCACTATTGGTACATCATGGTGTTTTTTCTAAAAAGGATATATTTTCCCTTTATACTATCCTAGTAAAGCGTACCACAGCTTTTCCGTGATTGCAAGCCGATAAAAATTTCTATTGCTTTTTTCAGCGAGATAGTGTACACTTTTTTCAATCTCGTCCACTATCTGCATCTCAGACGGTGTTTCGTATTAGTAAGCATCTACGATTTTGGAGGGAAACAAATGAAAGTGAAAAAGACCAAGCTGCCTGAAAACCTGTATCACTACACCAGCCTTATCAAATATCGGATGATTTCGGCCACTGGGAAATTAGTGCTGACGCCTTCCAACCTAAAGTACGATGGTGCAACTTTCCATCAGGAGCCGCTGTACTTCAATGGGCATGAAATTGGCATCAAAGCCGTTGACAAATATGAAAACTATCATCCTGTCGTCTGGCTGACTGCCAATGACCATGCCGGTGCAAAAAACACCGGTCTGTCCAACGACAAAATCATGTGCCGCATTACCATCAAGACCAATGGTAAAATCTGGCGATATCTGCCTTGGCGCACTTTCTGCGACAAGTACAACGCTGACCGCAGCGTTGCCTCAACCCTCAAACAAACCGCTAATGACTACCTGAACTGGTATGTCTGTGAATCTGAGATTCCAGTTGCGGACTTTGCAAAGGTCGAGTTTCTGGCTGAAGATGGCACCTACAAAGACGAGAAAGACATTTCCGGATTTGCTCTGACGGATATTGCCCCGGAGCTTTTTGAGTAAAATATCACTTATATGTACAGACCCCCGCCAACATCCGCTGGCGGGGGTCTGCTATGCTTACAGCTCTACACTGTTCTGTCTGCTCTTCTTCTGGCTCCTATCTGTGGTCTGCTCCTGCTCCCTCATAAACCCAATGACCTGCTGCATCTTTTCGGCACCGAAATAGTTCCATACTCGCCTGAAATCACGTTTCATCGCATAGAGCTGCTCATTTTCTGCCTTCACCTCTTTCAGCCGCTGGCTTAGATGATGGGTAGCCTTCTTCTCATCCTGATAGAAATACTGGTACTTATCCCGCTCGTTTTTGACCTCCCAGTACTTCCGATGGAGGGCAAAGAGTACCTTCACCAACTTCTGGATCAGCGGCATGGCCTTCTTCTCCCGATAGCTCTTGGCGGTCTCAAATGTGGCTGCTTCTGGCACCCATTCTTCTGGCCGCTGGGAGTATTGCGCTGACAGGTTTTCCAAACCTTCCATAATGGGAGCCAGCTTGTTCAGCTTCTGGCTCTGCTTCTGGTAGGTCAGCTCTGCTTTCTGTACCCGCTGTTCAGCGGCTTCTACGGCTGTCTGCGCTGTTTCCAGCTGTTCCTGCATCTCGGTCAGGTCGGTCTGGCACTCCTGCTTGGCAGCTTCCAGAGCCGCTACCTCTTTACTACGCTCCTGCTTTTTGAAGTCCAGCACAGACAGGTGCTCTTCGTGGGTGCCTTTCTGTTCCCACTCGATGCCGTGCCGCTCCATCACGGCGGCAAGCTGCTCTTTCTCGGCGTTGATCCACTGGTTCAGCTCGGATTCTCGCTTGGAGCCGCCTGCAAAGCCCAAGGCCTTCAGAGCCTGCTTCAGGGAGACCTTGGTGTCCAGTCCTTTGCCTTTCCAGCTGGACACATACGGCACGAAGTCGATGTGCAGATGGGGCGTAGCTTCATCCATGTGGAGGAATGCTCCGAACACCCGCAGTGTCGGGTTACGTTCTTGGAAGCCCTGCATATACTCGTCCAGCAGTTCCTTTGCCAGTGCGCCGTTCTCGGTCAAGACACCCATATCATCTTTGTTGCCGATCTGGACGATCAACTCATGGAAGAGCTTTTCCTGCTTGCCTGTCCGCAGGTGCTCATAGTAGTCGTTGATACAGCGGTCCTTGCGCTTCTGCTTGGCGTTGTAGCGGTTCGCTGCCTCGTCAAAAAGTTCGTGGTACACCTTCTGAATCGGTTCATCCCGATACACAACATTCAGGCTGCTGCGCTCCGGGTCTACGTTTTCAGCGGTGAAACTTCTCCGGTTATGGCTGAGGGAGCCGGGACCCCGCATTGCGGAAATAGTTCTTTTCAATCGCACGTCCTTTCTCTGTGGAAGTAACTGGTGCCGGACACGGCATAGGCTTTGTTACTTTCGTCGAAAGTAACGCAAAAGCACTTTTGACAGACGTTCCGTCCATCAAAAGATGCCTTTGCGCCCTGCCGGGGGCCTTCGTCTGCGGACGGGGTTTCGCTGCGCCTCACCGCTGCCCGGTCCAACACCACCTTCCTGCGTGATTGCATTCACAGGAGCGTGACACGCTCCTGTCCTCTGCCAACAGAGGAACTCACCAGCGGAAGCTTTCTGGCACGCCTCGTCTGTCCAGATACTCCTGCCGAGCCTGCTCCCGCTGTTCCTCGGTGGGTGCTGTCTTGTACTGGGCATACAGCTCATGCCGCAGCATCGCATCCAGTTTTTGCTCCAAGCCCTGTTCAATAACCTCTTCGTACTCATTTTCGCCGCTCAAATGATAATGCAGCAAGGCAACGAAAAGTTCCTGCGAAATCTGCACATTTTTCATTGTTATCACCATACCGTGTCGGTTGTGTCGATTGTGACGGTATTTTACATAGTAGCAAAAATACCGTCACAACCGTCACGAATCGTCACGTCCCAGAATTTTCCAGCGTTAATTTGACCACCCTGCCCTCATGGGTGCGCCTGCTTTCGTACCGAATCCCATAGTCGTTGTAGAGCCTGTCGGCACTCACATTCAGCTTCCGGGTCAGGATGTTTGCCTGTATGCTCACACCCGGCAGACGTTCCAGCAGTTCCGTGGGCGCACCGCTCCACTCCGGCTGTTCCGGGGTGAGCATCTTTGCCACCGCTTCCAGAAGCGGGTCGGGCGGCAGCTTCCAAAGTTCCGTTTCGGCTCCTTGGAACTCCCACACGCAGCGTTTCCGGTCAAACCCCAATGTCAGCTCCTGATCCGGCTGGTCGCGTCCCACGATGTCCAGCAGGGCGGTGTTGTCCGTGCGCCGCTTCTTCTGCATGATGAATGCTCCATCCGCTGCACCCAACAGACCGTTGGTGCCGGAGATCATATCAAAGCTGTCCTCGGCTTCCATCTTCCGGGTGTGATGAACCACCAGCAGGCAGATGCCGTACCTGTCGCTGAAACTTTTCAGTTTGGTCACAATCTCGTAGTCGCTGGCGTAGCTGTATCGGTCACCGCCGATCTCCCGCACCTTCTGCAGGGTGTCGATGATGATGAGCCGTACATCCGGGTGCTCCCGGATGAATCCTTCCAACTGCTGGTCAAGTCCCTCGCTCATGGACTTGGCCTGCGTTGCGAAGTAGAGATTGCTGGTCTCCTCCACCCCGAACATCCGGGAGAGCCGCCGCTGCAGCCGGGCGTAATCATCCTCCAACGCCAGATAGAGGACGGTGCCCTGATGCACCTCGTACTCCCACAGCGGAAGCCCCATCGCCACATGGTAGGCAAGCTGCCCCATGAAGAAGGACTTGCCCACCTTGGGTGCTCCTACAAAGAGGTAGGTGCCGCTGTACAGCAGGTCGTTCACGATGGGCTTCCGGGGTGGATACACCGTGTCGTACAGTTCGGTCATTGATACCGTGTTCAGCCCGAAATTGTTTGACTTTTTCGCGGCTTGCAGATTGATTTGCTTGCCCGAATTTGTTATAATATTGGTGTTGATTTTTGAGGACGGCTGTACCGCATCTGCGCCAACAGATGCACCCGGTACGGTCGTTTTTCTATTGTCCGTCATTCGCATTCCTCCTTAAATCCGTTCAACGTCAGAGCCACCATTTGCAGGGTCTCCAGCAAGTCCGGTGGGACTTCTTCATCCACGGTCAGCCGCTGCAATTCCTGATAGATCAGCTTCATCTGGTCTCGCAGGGCTTTGTAGACCCTTGGGTTGCCTACCACGGTGATCTCCCGGTCGGTCAAGCGGCGGATGATATACTCCTGTTTGGTCAGCCCGGAGAGCTTTACTTTGGCTTCCAGAACCTCGTCCTCTTCCGGGGACATTCGGAAGGCTACCACCTTGTTCCGCCAGCGTCCTTGCTGGTCGAGCACTCGTTCCATTTTCATCCCTCCTTTCGTTCCATGTTCAGCTTCTGCGCCATCTCCTGCTGCTTTGAGGGGAAGAGGTGGGCGTACTTATAGGTGATGTCCACGCTCTCATGCCCTACCCGGTCTGCGATTGCCAGAGCCGAGAAGCCCATCTCGATCAGCAGCGATACATGGGAGTGCCGCAGGTCGTGGATTCGTATCCGCTTCACCCCGGCTTCCTTGGCTCCCCTGTCCATCTCGTGGTGCAGGTAGCTCTTGGTCACCTCAAAGATCCGCTGGTCTGGCTGAACTTTGTAGAGGGATTTCAGGTAATCCCTGATCTCGTCCGTCAGAAACTGCGGCATCTGGATGACCCGGACACTCTTGGGCGTTTTCGGGTCAGTGATCACATCCCGGCCTTTCAGCCTTTGATAGGATTTGGTGATGGAGAGCAGCCCCTTGTCCAAGTCGAAGTCTGCCGGAGTCAGAGCCAGCAGCTCGCCCTCCCGGATGCCACACCAGTAGAGGACCTCAAAAGCGTAATAGGATTGCGGCTTGTCCATCATGACCTCTGCAAATTTGAGGTACTCTTCCTTTGTCCAGAAAAGCATTTCCTTGTGCTTTTCCGACCCCATGCACCCGGCTGTGGCTGCTGCGTTTGATTTCAGCCCGTAGAACCGGACGGCGTGATTCAGAATGGCACTGAGTTGTCCATGCAGCGTCTTGAGGTAGGTCGGCGAGTAGGCCTTGCCGTTTTTGTCCCGGTAGTTCAGCATCTCGTTCTGCCATGCGATCACATCCCGTGGCTTTATCTCGCTGAGCCGCTTTTCTTTGAAATACGGTAAGATTTTCGTTCGGATGATATGCTCCTTGGTAAACCATGTGTTTTCCCGGAGTCGCTTCTTTTTGTCCGTGATATAAATTTCCACAAAGGCTTCAAATGTCATGGTCAGGTCTGCCGCCTGTTGAAGAAGGAACTCCCGCTCCCACGCCAGAGCATCCTTCTTGGTGGCAAATCCCCGTTTCAGCTTCTTCTGCTTCACACCTTGCCAGTTCTCGAAGTAGAAGGAAGCGTACCATGTGCCCTGCCTGTTGTCCTTGTAGGCTGGCATCCTATCACTCCTCCCCTGCCCCGTAGATCTTCTCCTGATAGTACCTCCTGCTTACCCGGCCTCCCACGGTCGTGTAGCCCTTGGCTCTCAGTTCCTCGTTCCACTGGGCGATCATTTTGTACGCTAGCCCCTGCGAGATGTCCAGCTCCTTTGCCAGCTCGTCTGCCTTGATAAAAATGCTGTTTGCCATTTTTTGTCCTTTCCTTGTCGGTTTCATTTCGGTGCCGCTTCATCCTCGCTGACTTCCGGCAGGCATATCCCCTTTGCGGTGCTGTGCCGTCCCCTTGTGGAGCGCTCGCTTCCTTTCGGAAGGTCTTGGCGGTTTGGATCAGTTTGGCGGTCATTCAATTTCACTAAGCATTTTTGCTTACCTTTTTGTGCTTTCATTATACTAAGCACATTCCGTTAAGTCAAGAGGTTTTCAGGTAAAATCTTAAACTTTTTTGTTTATTTTCTATTGCACCTCCTATTTTTCTGTGCTATACTAGGTTCAACAAATATGTTTAAGTCAGGAGGCAATCGCATGGCAGTCGGTGACCGCATCAAACGTGCCCGCAACCTCCGAGGTATGACCCAGAAAGAACTGGGCATTGCCATCGGGTTTGAGGAGAAAAGCGCAGACATCCGTATCGCACAATACGAAAGCAACACCCGCACTCCCAAGGAAGAGCTGCTCCGCAAGATTGCGGAGGTACTGGATGTGAACTACCGTTCCCTCTATGAGCCGACCCTGTACGCCGCAGAGGATGTGATGTACACCCTGTTCGAGCTGGACGAGCACTACCCCGGCACCCGGCTCTACGAGGTCACAGACACCACCGACCCGGATTTCCCGGAAAAGCACATGGCAGTCAGCTTCCGATATCGCCTGCTGGATGAGTTCTTAAAGGAGTGGCAGCTCCGCAAGAAACAGCTCCGGGAGGGCGAGATCACCAAGGAAGAGTATCTGGAATGGAAGCTCAACTGGCCCCAGACCGCCGATGGTTGCGGACGCTACGAGCCGAAGAAAAAGTGGCGTAAAGAATAAAAGACACAAAAATGCCCTCTGAAAAACTTACCGTTTCTCAGAGGGCATTCTCATGTCTCTCTTTATGAATAATCGCCCGATAGTATCAAAGCAGTATCACAGAGCCTTTCGGCTCTCAAAATATTGCATTGCATCAATACTTTTCAGGTTTTGAAGATTACTCGAGCTCGATTGAAGCAGGGCATTTCCTGCTCTTTTTGGTGTTTTTGAGGTGCGGTTTCACGTTGTTATTTCCTCGTATTCTTCCTATTCTCCCTCTTTAGCGGGTGCCGTAATGCCATGTGAATGCCACAGCCCAAAAAAGAGGCCCCAGCGTCGAGGCCCTGCGCTCAGCGTAAGGTTTCGGACGTCGGGGCCTCTTTGTCCAAGAGAGCGTTTCCTGCATTTCATTTTACCGCAGCAGGAAGCGGCTGTCAAGCGGGAAGCGATTTACATTGCAATGCTCCATTTTGTGCGGTATACTGAGGCAAGGGCAAAAAGCCCATCAAGAACAGGAGGTTCAATCATGAAAAAATATCTTTCCACGCTTGCTGTGCTTTTGACAGTCTGCTTGCTGCTGTGCTCGTGCGGCAAAAAGACGAAATGCAGCGGTCAAGCCGTTTCCGTTGGCAAGAGCGCGATCGAAGCCGCGGACGACTACCTGGACAACAACCAGTCGGCACACGACGCTCTGGACAGGCTGGACGAGCTCAAAGAGAAGATGGAGTATGTAGACTCTGAGGACGTATCAAAGCCAACCCACAGTGCGGACTACTCCGTTTCCTCCGATCTGGTTCTGCTGTCCCACGAGATCACGTTTGACAGCATCGACCACGATCGGTACGACAAAATTTTGGAGAAGCGGAACGACATAGCAAAAACCATCGGCGAGAAAAAGCGCAAATGAGATCAGACCGGCAGGCTTTCAACGGCCCGCCGGTTTTTGCTTTCAGCACTCAAATTCCAAGTACACAGTTGAAAGCTATGTGCAAAATGTGGAAAACAAAATAAGGCCCTCCCCAGACCATTGCGATCAGGGAGGGCCTTGCTTATTTTTGCTTATTCGCGGTTTACGCTGACTTTTTCGCTGAATTTTTGTAAATCGCGCGAATAACGCGCACCGCGCGTTTTCCAGCAGCAGACCATTTTCGTTGCGCCACGAAAATGGTTATCCACGGATTTCTACCTCACGGGGTACTTCTTCATCCGTCATATCGAAGCTCCTTCATGTTTTCGTGGCGTCACGCAGACATTACTTGCTGACGCCCTTGTTGCGGCTGATCTGGGCCTGGATGCGGGTCGTCAGGTAGCCCACGGTATCGCCGCCGCTGATCTCCTTGATGTAGTCCAGAGCATCTTTACTCAGGCTCTTAATCGCTACCGAGATCGCACGGCTCAACGCCTGGGCCTGCTCCTCCTCTTTGAACGTGCCGGCCTTTTTCAGATCGTCAACGTAGGACTGGTTCATGGCTGCCACGGCGTCGGCCACCGCGTTCGCAATCTCCTGGACGAGGCGACGGGTCACTTCGCTTTTGGCGTTCTCCTCAGCAGATGCGCCGATCGAGGCCGCGGCCTTCTTCACGCAGGCAGTTGCAATGGGCAGACAGACCATCAGGACGGCCCAAGAGATTTCACGCAGAATGTTGTTCATAGTCGTTCTCCTCTCAAATCACAGTTTTGCCAGGTACTTATCCGCACCCGACAGTTTTTTCCAGGAAGCAGGGCCGCAGATGCCATCTGCAACAAGCCCGTTCTGCTTCTGGGCAGACAAAAGGGCCTGCGTGGTGGCAGGCCCGAAGTTTCCATCCTCTTTGATTTTGAGCAGCTTTTGCAGCAGGATGATCGCCGATCTGTTCGCTGCGCCGACGCTCCCCTGCCGGATGGTGGGCAGGATGAAGCTATTGTACGTCGTCGAGGGATAGACACCCGGAGAGGTGCAGAGCCAGGTTGCCTTGCCTGCGCGGGTGTCCGCGTGGCACATAGCAGCCTCGGAATGCCAGTAGATGCCGATGCCGCCGAAGCCCACCGCCTGCGCGATGATGCCCAGCGCGACCGGATTCACGACCCGATCGAGGGTGCGCCAGTCGGCAGCAAACCCATAGAGGTGCTTGCTGTGCGAGCTGCCGTGTACCTTGGCGTTGTGCGTGATGCAGCGATACCCGGACGTGACCTTCAACTTGACGCCCAGCGCATCCCGGATGCTCTGGAGCTTGTCTACGAGCTCCAGATCGATCATCTGGGCGTCGCACTTCTTGCACTGGCATTCAAATTCATCCCTGGTAAAATTCTTCGTCAGCGCGGTTTTGTCCCCGCGCTTATAGGTTACGATGCTCATTGAAAACAGCTCCTTAATTCATTCCTCCGTGTTGTCCTGTTCGGACTTCTGTTTCAGGATTTCGATAGCCCCGGTCAGTGCCTTGGGGATCGGCACCCCCATCAGGCCAGCATTTTCGATGATGGATAGCGTCTCGTTTGCGATGAATGCGATCACGGTAGCATCTCGGATAAAATTAGACCCCATCACCGTGTCGAGGTGGCAGGCCACCAGCACGATCAGCAGGGTTACACCTTTGCGGCACAACCCTTTCCACCCGGCGCGGGATTCCAGTGCGCCGTCTTTGCTCTTCGGGCTGGCGTGGAAAACCCCGGCAACCACAAGCCCCGTGATGTAATCGACTGCCATGAACAGGATCAGCGTCGAAAGTGCCGCATCCCATCCGCCGAATTGACTCGCAATCAGACTGCCGATTACTCCAACCATGGTGCAAACTCCATTCTTCATTACATCACCCATCTGCTTTTTACCTCCCGGACGTGGAAGTTCTTGCTCAGAGCCTTGTTCCCGTCCTTCGCATACGAATAGGCTTTAATTGCCATTGCTACCATCTCCCTTCATGCCCAGATCAGCCCCACACCCGCGCATGGCACAGTCCACCATCAGCACACCGAACTCAGCCCGCTCGGTGCTCATGTTCTCGCCCTGCGCTTCAAGCCGGGTCAGCAGCCGCTCGACCAGCTCAGGCCACGTCATAGTCATCACCGGTGATGCGCTTGTAGTCCTCGGCGGTAATCTCGCCCTCGGCCACACGCGCGGCCAGAACCTTCTTGACACCCACGCGGCGGGATGCGGGCATCTCGGCCCAAGTCTTAGTGCCTGCAATCAGGCGGTTTGCCCAAATTTTATCCATAGTCCTTTACCTCCTTATTCCTTATTCAGCGCTGCGTCCAGCTCACACAGCGCGGTTTCGATGTCGGTCAAACGCTTCTCGTTGGCTGCGTCCTGCTCACACAGGGCATCTTCCATTTCAGCCACACGGTCGGGCAACTGTTCGTGCTCCTGCTGCTTCTTGGCTGCGGCTTCCTTCTCCTGCCGGGTGGGCAGATCGTGTTTCTTCCAGTTCAGTGCCATTGTCCTGCACCTCCTTATTCAAAAGCGCCGCTGACGGCTTCGATGTAGCCGCCCTCGCCGGATTCGCCGCGCTCCACGCTGACGCGGAAGTTAAACGCCGCGCCGTTGGTGGCGGTCTTATTCTCAAAGACGATGTTCACGCCTTTTTTTACCTCGGTCGTGGCATCCTGCCACACCGGGGCCGCGTCCTTGGCGTTGTTGGTCACCTCAGCCTTGAGCTTTGCATCATCCGGGATGGAGCCGGTCACCTGAAGCACGGCAACGGTAATGTCGCCCTCAACGGCCAACGGTTCAGCCAGCGTCACGCTTGCGGCGTGGACGGCCTTGGTAAAGGTCGCGGACGTGCTGACGGTTTCCTTGCCGTCGCTCACCTCAACGGTGATGGTGTGGTTGCCGTTCAGGATTTTCTGGAATCCGGCTGCATCGGTGGCCTGCTCAAAGGTCAGGGCCGTGCCGCTGGCAACGCCGGTGCGGGTCTTGGTGGTCTTGCCGTCCAGTTTTTCGGTGACGGTCAGGCTGTCGCCGTCGGCATCGGTAACGGTGTACTTCCACGCAAAGGCCGCGTTCTTCTGCCCCAGAGCTGCGCCGTCCGTGCTGACGGTAGGTGCAGTGTTGACACTGACCGTGCCATCGTCAGAGACCACGAGTGTAGAGGGAAGAATGAAAGCGGGGCGAACACCATAGGAGCCGCCGCACCAGCCGCCGCTGACGGAGCCATCCGAATTGACGAGCCAGACGCCGTCGGTGATGTTGGTGTACGGAGAGCGCAGCCACCAGACGGCAGCGGAGCTGCCATTGTATGCAATACGCTTGCTGTTACCGCCGGAGCTGTTGCCAAAGTACGCCAGCCGAACACCATCCTTGGGGAAATAGCCGTTGTCGTTGGTCGTCCAGCCAACCTCATAACCAGACAGCAGGAACACTTTGGTGCTCAGGCCGTTGGAGCCGGTGGCAAGGCTGCCGCCGGAACCAGTGCCGTTCTGGTACGGGATTTTCACCTGCTTAATAGCCGCCCGGATGTTGCTGTCGATGAGGTTGTAGAACGTTCCGTTCAGGTATGTGTGGATGCTGGAATCCTTGTAGGAGTTATTGTTGCCGAACGTGGACGTGGTGTAGATGTCCTTCATCAGCAGCCACGTTCCATTGCAACTCGAATCATAGGTGCTGGTGTTCGGGTTGCCCTGCTGCACAACAATAAAATCTTTGTACGCGCCGTTGACTTTGATTTTGACAATGCTGCCAACGGCTTTCGTGCCCAGTTTTACGTTTGCCATTGTTACCTCCTTGTTTTCGTTCAGGCCCACGGCAAAATGCCTGCGGGCCGCGTGTTCTGCGATACAGAGAGGGACAGGGCTTTGTGCTGCTTCTTGTAGATGCAGCGGCATTGCCTCGCCCGCCGTCTGTCACGCGCGAGTTTGTTCGAGTTGATTTTTCGATGGATAGGGATTTTACAGTCAAGCAATTTTTCGAGCCGGTCAGCGTACTTGCGGCGTAAAGAGTAGGTTTCACCATGGGCTGCATGGGCATCCCATGCAGCAAAGCTCCGAAGGATTTCCTGCTTGGTCACTTCGCCTGCGGGATATGCCGTCTCCCAATATCTGATCTTGTTCTTCATCCGCTTGGAGCTATCCCGGCGCAGCTTTTGGATGACCGCGCCGGTGTCGGTCAGGTAGCTATGGAATCCCAGAAAATCAATACCGTTCCGCAGCGGGAAAATGGCGGTTTTCTGGTTCAGCTCAAGGCCGTAACTGTCCATGAGCGCCCGAACATCCCGGAGAATGCACTGCAATTTCTTCTTGTCCGAACAGATGATATAGAAATCATCCATGTATCGGCCATAGTATTTGATGCGGTACTTCTCTTTGATGATGTGGTCGAACTCATCCAAAAACATCAGCGCAAAGAGCTGGCTCGTCTGGTAGCCCAGCGGCAAGCCGTCCTCCATCACGTCGATGTAGATGCAAAGCAGCTCATAGACACGCGGGTCAACGCCGCGCTTGTCCAGCACGGCTTTGAGCTTGCGTTTTAGCTTCCGGTGGTCGATGCTGGCGAAGAAATGCCGCACGTCGCCTTTCAGCACCCAGCCGTCCGCGCCGTGGCCCTCACGGCGGTAATAGTCCACCATGTGAGTTTTCAGGCGCATCAGACCGTCGTCTGTGCCTTTGCCGGTCTGGCTTGCGTGGCTGTCCCGGATAAAGCTCTTTGTCAGAGCATCATACAGGATGTTATCGACCAGCGCGTGCAGCACCACCTTGTCCACAAACGCCGGGGCGTGTACCATGCGGCGCTTCGGCTCGTAGACGGCAAAGACCTCAAACTTGCTCGGCACATAGCATATCTGCTGCCGGATATCGCCGCCCGGCTGGCGTACATCGCGCACGGCCAGCTTGCGGGACAGCTTTTCCGTGCAGGCCAGCGCCTGCGCTTCGTACTCGATTGTTTTGCTTTTACTGCGCTTTCCCTTCCGGGCTTCAAGGTAGGCTTTGTAAAGTACCTCAAAGCTGCACAGTTCTTCGTATGTCAAAATGACCCTCCGCTGGTTCGCGTTACGGTAGTGGGCTGCATCCGGCAGGGATGGCCCGCCTCAGCGGGATGTATTTATCACTTGCCTGCATCGGCAAGCGACGGGATATAGCCTCCTTTGATGGGCGCACTACTTTCAGCTGGGCTTACTCGTTTCACGGTTCCATCAGAGCGGGGCGAACACCATAGGAGTTGTTGTACCAGTTGTTGTTGTTGGAGCCATCCGAATTGACGTTCCAGACGTTGTTGGTGTTGTTGGTGTTCGGAGAGCGCAGCCACCAGACGGCAGCGTCAGAAAATAAGCTATACCCCTATGCAAAGCGGTCAGCCGCTTGCTTTTTCTTCTTCCGGGTCAGGCGGTGCGAGGGCGGCCCTCAGGGCTTTTACAAGCACGCGAAGCTGTTCCTTTTCTGCCGTCTGCCGGAGGGACTCGGCACGTTCGCGTTCCGACGTCAGCCACTTCATAGCCGGGTATTTCACGTCCGTTACCTTTTTTGTCCAGATTCCGGATTTCTTCACGCTGATAATGCCGTCTTCTGTGCAGAGTTGCAGATATTGCAGCATCAAAGAACAGCCGTCAATGACGGCACCGATCTTCTCAAGGCGCTTGTCATATTCGGTCTGAAAATTGACGTTGTTTGCTGCGTAGGCATCCAGCAGGATTTGCCGGGCAGTCATGCGAATACCCTCTCCATAAAGCCGGTAGGTGCTTTTGGTAAAGCCTTCCCGATTTCTCGTATCGAGGGCATGAACGGCAGTTTCGCACACTCTCTGAATGTCCTTGACATCTTCAAGGGCCGCCGCTTTTTGAAAGACCGCCCGCGCATCGCTCCGGCTTATATCGTCGGACACGGTGCGCGTTGCCCGCAGGGTGTAGCGCAGGAGCTCTTTTGCATTACGCCCAACTTTGAACGGTTGTTCAGCCATCAGAACTCCACCCTCGCCTGTTCGGCGTTCCACACACCGGTCACGGTCAGGCCGTCAAGGCTGCTGAACGTGGCGCTGAACGGGTTCTTGGTGACGTTCGTGCCGAACTTCAGCTCAATGGCCTTGATGCTGGCGTTCATAGCTGCCACACTGGCGCGGATGTCGCCGTGGGCGTTCTCCGCACCGTTGTGGTTGTCTACAGCCGCGCTGATGCGCTGGTCGGTCTCGGCCTTTTTGTAGCCGTCCACTTCCCACCGCTGGCTCTCGGTCAGGTGGCCGTCTGCATCCAGCGTGGCAATGCCGCCCGGAATGCCGATCTGGTCAGTGCGGACAACATCTTCATCCGGCGCCTTGCCGGGGCCTGCGTTAAAAGAACCGTATGCCATTTAGGTTCCCCCTTCCTGTGCATCCGTGTATTTCACGGTGCTTGTAATGTGATACTGTGCAGAAATTTTCTCGGTCGGAGCTTTGGCGGCCCTCAGCCGCAGCTTTCCTTCGAGGCTTTCGGTCGCAATAAAGCCCACCGCACCCGCCACATCGTAAAATTCCGGCAGTACCGTAACATCCACAATGTCGGTAGCCAACAGGCCCGCAATAGGGATGTCACAATAAAAATAGCCGGGGAAAGAATCATCTTCGCCCCAGCCATCGACCGGAATCGTAAAAGACACCGCAGCCGTGACATCCTGCTTTTCGTGCAGGATGTCATCAGTTTCCTCGAATCCGTTTGCAGTTGCTTCGGAAAGGTCTCCGAGTGCGGTGTTGCACTGCTTGATGTGGCTGCAAAGCGCGGCAAGCCCTGTGCCCAAAAGCGTTTTGATCTTCGCTTTTGCCATAGAGCTTACCTCCTCATGTCTTAGTCAGCCAGCAGAGCGGCGATCTCCTCTGCGGAGAAGTCCTCCACGTCCTCGTCGTGCAGAACATTCTCCGGCTCGGTGTACACGGTGACTTCCTTGCCGTCGATGTTCACATTGCCGTTGGTGGAGCTGGCGGCAGTCTTGGTTGCGCCCTCAGAGACACCGGCCAGCTTTTCGCCCTCGGCATCGGTCATCAGGCGCTTACCGGTCTCAGCAGCCACGAAGTCGGCAGGCTTCTTACCGCTGTCGGTCAGATTGCCCTCGCCATCCAGTGCAGCAAAGTTGCCGGTGGTGGCACCGGTGACCTTATCGGCCTTGCCGGAGATGTCCACTTCCTTAGGGGCGGGAACATACATACCATCGTCCTTCAGAACCAGGGCGTTGCCGGAAGCAGCGGAAACATTGACCTTGACATCCACCTCATAACCAGCGATGGTAACGGTGGTGGATGCATCCTTGCCAGTGGCCTTGGCCTTATAGGTATCGACCAGAGCAGCCATGTTCAGGAAAGAGTAGGTGCAGCTGTCGGGGTTCTCACCCTTGACGGCCAGAACCATGACCGGCTTGCCGTCCAGCTTGGGGTCGGTGGCGCCGGGATAGGTGGTGTCGGAGAACTTGAACTTGCCGACGAACGCGGTCTTGGTCTGGTCGAGGAACATCTCGGTCGGGAAGTCCATGGAGAAAGCAGCTGCGCCGGTCATGCCAGTGTTGGTGTAGAAGTTGACGGTGTTACCGGTCACCTTCAGGGCCTTAATGGCGGCGTTGGCAGCGGCCTCGACCGGGGTGAAAGCGTCATTCTTGACGAAAGTCTTCTTGATCTCTGCGGTCAGGTTGCGGATGGTGGTCTTGGTAGAAATCTGCTTAGACATAGTAGTGTCCTCCTAAAATTATTTCAGCATATCAACGATTTCCTGATGCGTTTCTTCCTCGTTCAGCAGGTCTTCGCTCGTCATAACGGTTTCTTTGCGGACAGTCAGCACGTTTGCGCTGTCAAAGTCAAGGCCTTCGCCAATGCGGACGGCAATAGCGCCGCTCGCGTCACGCTTCAAGCCCTGACCGATGCTTACGCTACCGGTTTCACCCGAACCACCTCCTTTCCCGAACAGGGTTACGGTCGCCTGAATGTCTGCTTTCGGGATGCGCTGAGAAAAGAATCTGATGAAACCATCATGCGTTTCGCACCCGTTCAGGACACCCGCTTTGGTCGTAGTATAGAAACTGCCGGGAGATACAACGCCAACGGGTACAAGCTCACTGGTGCTGTCCGACAGTTCTGCATCATAAATGCACTGGTAGTAATCCATACCGCCAGCGTTTTCGTAATCATCCTCGCTGCGGGCGGGCTTCCACCCGTCAGCTGCAAGGGTGAGTTTGTAGGAGCCATAGTAGCCGCCGCCTGTGCCGCCGTCCACCTGCTCCTTGATAAGAGCCTTTACCTGTTCTTCGTTCAGGATTTCCCCGGATTCAGACAGGTTCTTCACGGCTGCGCTGACCGCTGCCGAGATAGTCGCCGCATGGGCGTCAGCGGCGGCGTTGTGCTTCTCAATTTCCGCCTTGACCAGCTTCATCAACGTCTGCACCTGAGGGTCAACGGTGATGGACAAGTTGGCTTCTGCCGAAACGGCCAGCAGAACGGCGATTTCAAACGAAAACTCGGAGTTTGTGCTTGCGGCAGGGACTTCAATGCCGCGCTCGTCCTGCATCAGGAACAGGAGTGTTTCGGCGCCGTCATTCAAGACACCGAAAACGCCGATCTGGTGCATAACGTAGGTGTCTGCTGCACCGGTGACCTGAATGCTGACCTTACGGGCGGTTTTGCCGTCGTCTGTGACGGTTTCGATGCCCAGCAAGGACAGCTCGTGCGTGTTGCCGCTGACTGCGGTTTCTGCCGACAAGTCGGTGTCAACAGAGCCGGTGCCGCTCACGGCGCGGGTGATGGTCAGTGCGCCGCCGGAGAGAGATTCCGACAGCAGGGCGGCACCGGCTTTCGTGTAACTGGATTTTTCCCAACTCACGTTGTCTGTCCTCCAATCGTAATAGTTACGGTTTCATGTGTGTGTGCAAGTCTGCCTGCGGCATAGGCTTGCGCGGAAACGGATTTCGGGGTGATGATTCCGGGGATTTCGACTTCCGCCATCATCCTTGCCGAAGCGGCGGCACCGGCAGTGTATGCCGTGGCTCCAACAGCTCGCGGCTTGATTACGCCAGGCAGCCGGATGGTGCAGGACATAGCCGTGCCGAGCTGAGCGACGGCAATGTATGCAGGCGGAGCTTCGGGCTGATAGGTAAATGCAATGGAAAAAGGGATATGTGCCGGGACCTTTTTTGACAGAATGTCGAGAACGTCACTTGCAAAAAAGAAAAAATCGTTTTGGGGCGATGTGGAGATGTAAAGTTTGTTGTTGCGCTGATCGTCAAACGGTTCGAGCTTTATAATAGACGGCGATCCAGTATAGGCTTGAAGCATATCAGACAGAAGCGTCGCAGAAATTTTTCCAAATCCAATGATATAGGATTTAATGAGCCTGCGCCGTTCTTCCAACGTGCGCTGGCTTCGCGCTCTGATATAAAGAAAGCGTTCCAATTCAGCAATGGCAGCCTCGTCCATCGAGTCGATAAAGCCATTCTTGTAGATGTTCTCAATAGCATCCTGCGCATCATCCAGCAGCCTTCCGTTCGCTTTGAGGATAGCTACCATTTCCCAAACCTCACGATAATACCGCGGGTAGTAGGAGATCAGCTCCTCGTAGTTGCTGGCAAACTGCCGGTTGTAGAATTTCTTCATGTGGCGACCGTCACCTCCCCGGCAACAGGGATAAAGTCAGCACCGGGCTTGATGTTTTCCGTGCCCCCGTTCAGCGTCAGGTCTTTGTAATCGAGCACGCTGTCCAGCTCGATGATGATCGCGCCGATGCGGGCGGCACGAATAACCACGTCGTCCGCTGCTGCCGTCGTCAGCGTCAGGTCTTTCAGGTATGCTGCGATCGCCTCCTGAGCCTGCGATCTCACCTCCTGCGGTGTGAAGCCGCTGGCAAGATCGGCAGTAAATGACACGTCGATCTTGATCTCACGGGCAGACACAGCGGTGAAGTGCGCGCCGAGGTTAGCGACGCCTTCGCCCAGGCCATCACCTACGGTATAGGTGTAGCCGTCCACCGTGGCCGTGTAGCCGTTGGTGGCAGGGTCGATGTACTTCTGCACCTCCGCGATCTTTGCGCTGGAGCAGGCGCGCCCGGAAGAGTCGATCAGGACAGCCTTCACGGTGTTCGGGCCGTTCCACAGTGGGTAGATACGAGCATGACCGATGCCATCGATGGACTCGCACCAGGTCTTGTAATGCTGTTTATTACCGTTCTCAGCAGGGCCCGCGATCTTTTCCCGAACGCGGGTGCGCAGGCTTTCGTCCTTCTCGCGGTCGGTGCCGTTCTCGTAAATCTCGCCGAACTTGGCATTTTTCAGACCTTCGATTTCGTTTACCGGGATTGCGGCCGTGCCGGCATAAACTACATTGCCAGCTTCACCGGGAACTTCTGCTTCCAGATAATACTCGCCTTCCAGTGTGTTGTAGCGCAGCAGGAAGTAGCGGCCGTCGTTATAGAAGCGCGTCCCGGTGTCCGGGGTCGTACCCTCAAACGAAAACCTGTACTTCGCAGGGGTCGCAGCATGGCGGGTCACGCCGTACTCGTCCGCCTTGTCGTCCAGATCATCGCCGGTAGCGGTGGCGATCGAAGCCATCTTTCTTGCAATGCCGATGTCGGTATACAGCTTTGCAATTTTGAGGCACGGGCCCGCGACTGCATCATAGAAGATCGAACCCTGCCGGGTGTCGATGCCGTCCGGCGCATTATCCAGGACGTCTTGCAGAATCTTCTCATAGGTCATTTCTTCAAACATTAGATCACCTCCTCCACTTCGATTTCTCCATAGATGGTGTCAGCTGTAAACACGATCTGCGCCTGATCTTTGTCGAACGAGATGTCGAAGTCGTGACATTCTAGGATGCGGCTGTCCGGCGCGAGAGCATCTTTTACGAATCCCTCAATGACGGATTGCGCATACTCGCGGCTTGCATCCTTCGCAATAACGGCGTCTTCGATCTCAGAGCCGTACTGTTTATCGTAGATCAGGCACTTAAAACGCGGGGTGATTATGGCCTTTCGGATAGCCTGCTGCACCGCTTCGAGGTTATCCACGAAGCCGACGATTCGCCCCGCGTCAAGATCAAGACGGTACGTCCTGGACGGCATTTCCTGTGCATCCTGGACATCCGCGATATTGATTGGGATATAAACGGCCATTTCAGATGTCCTTTCCGGCCACCTGGCCCGCCACTCGATCGAGGACGTAGTACAGCTTTCCATTGTTGATGGAAAGCAGATAAACCAGGTCGTCTTTTTGCAGATGGTTATAAACCTTCAAAGTCATTTTGTAGGCGTTGAGTTTTTCAACGTAGTGTTTGTGCTTGACCTTTGAGGTGTCACCGCCACGCGAATCAACGTGCTGGTGCTCGCCATCAACCTTCGTGTAGGTTTCATCCCGTAGCTCGCCCTTGTCTCCCATCGTATAGTCTGCATGGGTGGTGTAGTCGGTAAGGTGCCAAGGCACTATTAGCTGTTCGCCTGAGATCACGAGTTTGCTGTCATTGGCGGCGGTGATCTCCAGCGGGTCGTCCTTCGTGACGGTTCCTTGCAGGATTGCACTTCCGGGCGGTATCAAGCCCTGAAAAAGCTCTTTCAAGCTGTTTGCCTCCACTCAGATCAACCCTCCTTCTTGATCTCTGCTGCCGTTGTCAGCGTCAGGCTCATGGTATGCATATTGTCCTCAAACGCGTGGTCGTCGCTGTCCACATAATAGGCACGGCTTATGCCCAGATGCGGAATCTTTACCAGAATCGCCTTGCCGGATATAACGTCCGGGTCGCCCAGGATGTTGAGCGTCAGCGTTTCCTCCGGGTCGTCCAGGGTGTCGAGAACGCTCCCCACCAGGTCTTTGACCTGGGCTTTCGTGAGGGATTCGTCTGGCTGCTGGATTTCCTGGAAAATGCCGATCTTTTGCTCCAGGGCGGAATTACTCTTCTCCGCGAGGGTGGTTCCCTCTTTCGAGATCATCCTCACGCGGGTTTTGATGGACTCAATGCTTTTTGTGTAGGAATAGCCATACAGGTTGGCGTCGCCGTCCACGACGAAGGAAATGACCTGATCTTTCCGCTGAAGAAGGCTCAGTTTTCCCTTGTCGCTGCTGATAAAGTGCCGGGTGCCGGTCGCCTTGTAGTCAAGTCCGAGAGCGTCCAGCACTGCATCCTGGCCGGTGGTCTTGCTCTTCGTAAGCTCAGGGATTTTGTAGGAACACTTTGCGACCTCTCCTGTGGGGATGCCAAAACGGGAGCACACGTCGGAGAATACCTGATCGGCGGTCTTGTTCTTGTAGACGAAAGTATCCTTGTTGTTGGCGAGGTAGATGCCGTTGTCGTATGCCTTGAATTTGAGCTGCTTCTTGTCGCCCTGGTTCTGGTTCATGAGGATGCCTCTGAACCGTTCCTTGCCATCGACCAGGAAAACGCACTGGTTTCCATCCGCAACATCGATGCCGCTGCGGGCGTGACGATAGCCGTCGTCGTCGATCATCGTCACGGTGATGGTGCGGGCAGAGCTGCCCTTGCGACCACTCCATCGGACGGACTGCACAAGGTTCGTCATGTCGATCGTCTTCTTGTCCTTGACGACGAGCAACTGAATTTTCGCCATGCACAGTCCTCCTTACGGAATCTGCAAAACCTGTCCAGGTTTAATAAGATTCGGATTGCTGCCGATCAGCGACTTGTTGGCGGCGTAGATACTAGAATACTTGGAGCCGTCCCCGTAGAGGGATTTTGCGATGTTGTACAGGCAGTCGCCTTTCTTGACGGTGTAGGTCTTCGGGGTGGACGTGCTGTCAACACGGGCCACGGTGTCCTGCACGGTAGCCACCAGGGACGAGTCGATCGTTACCGTTTTCAGTGACACCTCCTGATACTCTTTCAGTGTGATGTCGTAGTGATAGGTTCCGACGTCGCCGCCATCCTCACGGTAGTTGAAGCTCTCGATCGTACAGTAAAGGTTGATATACATTCCGGTGCAGATGAAGTGTATCGGAACGCGGCTCTTCTTCCACCGCTCGATCATACGGACATACAGAATCGGCGGAACGGCGATCAGGGACTTCATGCCCGGAAAGCCGTGCGCCGGAAAGAAACTGGAAAAACTGAACTGCAAAGCAGGACGGCTCTGCATGATCGTGACTTCACCCAGGCCGGTGAGATCAACAGAGCGGTTGTTGCTGCCGTTCTTGACGTCGAACTTTTCAGGCAGCACGGGCAGCCGCATCTTCTCTTTCTCCGCGTTCCAGGTGAGCCAAATTTGGTAGTTAATAGTCATAGGACAGTTGGCCCTCCTCGAAGATTTCATCCTTGATAACGCCCATCAGAACAGGCTTGATGTTGTTCGTGAGCAGTTCAAGTACAGCCTTCTCGGACATGCCACCGCCAGAGCCACCAGAAACGACCACAGAGCCATTGCCGACGATCTCCAGGATGACTCTCTTGTTGATCTCTTTCGTGGCGTCTGTGCTTTCCTGGGCCGCTGGCTGGGCATTCGGCTGAACATTCAGCGGTGCAGCCTCGGCAGCAACGGGGGCATTGGAGGCCGGAAGCGCGACCGTCGATACTCCAGGAAGGCCAGTGTAGGCGGCGTTAATTGCCTCCAGATCGGAGTTCTTGCCAGACACGATGTCTGCAACCTTGCCCAGCACGGAATCGAAGAGCGATTCGCCTGGGCCAGGTTCAGGAGCATCAACAGTAACACCCGTGAGCGCCTGCAAAAACTGGTCAAATTTTTTCTCATTTGATGTATCGGATGCAGGCTCCATGCCATTCAAAGCATCGACGATTTTGTCTGTTTCCTCGGTCGGGAAGACGGTGCTCCCCTGCTTGCCGACGATCAGCTCCGGGCCATTCTCACCGGCCACGAACACATCTTCAGCGTCCGTCGTGCCTCCAGCATGGCCGGGAACAGTCGTTGTGGTAGACGTGGTAACAGAGGGCGTAGAGCCGTTCTGCAAGGCCAGAGCCACAGATGCGGCCACGTCCTTTGCGGCGGCTACGGCGTCCTTCTTGCCGTCTTTGAGCTTCTGGACATACTCGGCAATGGTGTCCTTCGCGGCCTTCCCTGCCTCGTCGGAGAGGTTGAGAGAGTCCACCGTGCCTTCCATTTTCTTCTGGAAGTCGTCGAGCTGATTCTCGTAGTCCGTTACCCAGTCGGCGGTTGCCTGAGCCGCCGCATCCTGCTTGGCGGTGACGTCGGCCAGGGTGTCGGCCAGCTTTGCCACAGCGTCCTTGTTGCCGCTGTTGATCGACTTGACCATGCTTGCGGCAAGACCAGCGGCCTGTTCGCTGCCGTCCTGGACGTAGGACATCAGAGCCTTGTAGTTCTCCTCGGTGATGCCCAGATCGTCCGCGGAGGTGGCTTTCAGCGTTTCAATGTTGGCGGTGTAGGTGTTCCAGTAGTTGAGCTGCGAGTCGAGAGCTGCCTGTGCGTTGGAAACGCTCGCGTTCAGGTAGTCGCTCGACTTCGTGGACGCCTGATCGAAGAGATCGAACTGGCCCTCGAAGCTATCCTTTGCCGCCTGGTATGCGTCGTCGTATGCCTGACAGAGCTTTTCCACATCAGAACGCACATCGCTGTACGCCTGGGAAATGGCCTCGCCATAGGTAGCGCCTTCCTCTGCGGCGGCCTTCGCAGCATCAGCGGCGGCGGTGTAGCCCTCCTCGATCTCCTCGATCTTCTTGCCGGTTTCGTCGTAGGCGTCCTGCAACTTGGTCTGTTTGTCCAGAACCTCTTGCAAAGCATCAGCAGCAGCGTCGGCGTTGGCCGCCTGCTCCGACCACTGTGCAGAGATCGTAGACATCCCGGTCGGGTCTTGTGCGTAGAGATCGGCGACGTAGTCCTGGTAGACCTTCTGCGCATCGTTGGCCCGCTGCTGGGCGGCTGTGACTTCATCCTGAACCTTTGCAAGCTCCCCCTGCTCCTGAGCCTGCTGCTTAATGAGATCGACGTACTCCTGGTACTTCTCGTTGTAGGCTTCCTGCTTTGCCTGTTCCTGAGCCATCTGCTTGATGTAGGCGAGGCTCTTGTCCTGGTTTTCGGTCAGGTCTTCGTAGGTCATGTTCAGGCCGTCGATGCTACCGTTCAGCTCGTCGAGAATGGCCTGCATTTCCTGCTGCTTCCCTGCCGCCTCCCCGGTAGAGCTTGCCAGCTCAGACAGGCGGGCGATCAGCGCGAGGTTTTCCAGCTTGTTCTTATGCACAGACTCCGTGTTGTTGTCCAGCTCGTCCATCAGGGAGTTGTGCTTGTCGATCAGGTTGTCACACTCAGAAATGAGATCACCGACGGACTGCCCGTTGCTGTTCAGAGACTCAGACAGGGTGTCGATGCGGTACTTCAAAGAGGACGCCTGATCGGACGTGTCGCCGTAGGTATCGCAGGCGATCTGGTACTGTTCCTCCAGCGATTCCAGCTCTTTCTGCTGCTCAGCAGTTACGGCGGTCATGGACTGCGTTTCCTTGTAGGTGTCCTCGTACTTGTTGCCCAGCATGGTGACGGCAGCAGTTATCGCCGTGACGCCAGCCGCCACGCCGAGCAGCACCGGCAGATACGGAACCAGCGGAGCGAAGAACCCGGCTTGAATCACCTTTGCGGCAGACATCGCCGCGGACAGACCGGCCACGCCAACGGCCACCGTGCCCAGGCCGGTGCCGATCGCGGTCAGGGCCTTCACGACGTTCGGGTGCTCAGTGAGGAAGTCCCCAACCTGTCCCCAGAGGTCGGCCAGCTCAGCCGACGTATCATGGATAGCAGGCTCCAGAACTTGAGTGAAGGCAACATTCATTTTGTTGTTGGACTTTTCCCACTTCTCGCTCAGACTCTCGCCAGCCTCAGCGGTTTTCTCCAGCGTGCCCACGGCAGCGTCCAGAGATCCCGTCAGGGTGTCGGTCGTGATTGCGCCGTCGCGGATAGCCCGCGCAAAGTCAACGCCCACTTTGCTGCCGAAAATCTCAACGGCCTCCGTGGTCGCCTCGGAGCTGTCCTTCATGTTGGCGATCTCGGTTATTGTGTTCTGCAAAGCCGTCTGTGCATCCAGGCCATCAGAAGCAAACTTCTTGACAGCAGTGCGCATGGCGGTGATTGTAGAGGTCCCCTCGACGCCGTAGAGCTCCATCTGAGCCAGCAGGCCGATCGCGTTCTCCAGCGACAGGCCCAGCTCCTGCAAGGACGATGCGCCCGTAATCAGGGTATTGCTCAGAGTGGTAACGGACAAGCCGGAAATTTGTCCGGCATAGGCCAGATCGTCGAGAACATTCGGCAGCTTGGATGCGTCCACGTTCCATTTGTTCATCACCTTGGTAACAAGCTGAACGGAACCAACGACATCCTGGCCGGTAATGTCCGCGAAGTCTAGGAACTGGCCCGTAACCTCAGAAAGCGTATCGCCGGTGTAGCCCAGGCGGGTGTTGATCTCGCCGACGGCACCGGCCACGCTGTCAAGGGCGTCGTCGTTGCCAGAGTAGGCTTTCAGCATACTCGCGCCCAGGCTGTCCAACGCCTCGCCCGTCGCACCGGTGGCGTTGACGACGATCTTCTCGGCGTTGCTGTAACTGTCGGTCAGCTCGTAAACCGAGGATGTGATCTCCTTGATTGTGGCCGTGATGCCCGCCGTAGTGAGGGCCTGAGCGATCGTTTCGACAGCATCAGCACCAGTCTTTCCGGCGTCTTCGGCCTCGTCGCTGGCCTTTTGGGTGGCCTTAGACAGCGTGTCGGTTGCGTCGCTGGCCTTACCGTTGGCTTCCGCCAGGCTCTCCGCTGCATGGCCTGCCTGTTCAGCCGCAGCCTCCAGCTTGTCGAGGTCTTCCGTGCCGGACGACAAAACAGCCTGGTAATTCTGCATCGCAGCATCGGCGTCGCTCTGGGCTTTTGCAAGCTCTTTGAGGGCGTCTGCTGCTGCGGTGCTGGCCTCCTCCAGCTCCTTTTTGGTTTCAGCCGAAACCTTTTCGTTCTGCATGAGGTCTTCGAGC
>ERZ1026971.256-NODE-256-length-29989-cov-7.374925_pt1 | contig 29989 bp, 27 predicted proteins | sample MGYA00519294_ERZ1026971 | MGnify/ENA primary metagenome ERZ1026971 (study PRJEB26926, sample SAMN06164664) | human gut metagenome | biome: ENVO:00009003; feature: ENVO:2100002; material: ENVO:00002003 | host: Homo sapiens | place: USA | collected 2012 ... | reverse complement strand
GTGCGAAAAGTGCAAGATCATTCGCCGCAAAGGTCGCGTTATGGTGATCTGCGAGAATCCCAAGCACAAGCAGCGTCAGGGCTAAGTAGAAAGTGGAGGTGCTTTAAAGTATGGCACGTATTGCCGGTATTGACCTGCCCAAGGATAAGCGAATCGAAATCGGTTTGACTTATATCTATGGTATTGGCAGAAAGAGTGCTCAGGAGATCCTGGCACAGACAGGCGTGAACCCCGACACCCGCGTGAAGGATCTGACCGATGCTGACGAGGCCAAGCTTCGTGAAGCCATCGACCACAGCTACATCGTGGAAGGCGACCTTCGCCGTCAGACCGCACTCGACATCAAGCGTCTGAGCGAGATCGGCTGCTATCGCGGCACCCGTCATCGCCGCGGCCTGCCCGTTCGCGGTCAGCGCAGCAAGACCAACGCTCGTACCCGCAAGGGCCCCAAGAAGACCATTGCGAACAAGAAGAAGTAAGGAGGGAGAATAGAATATGGCAGCAAACAATGCTAAAACCGGTAAGAAGGTTATCCGCCGTCGCCGCGAAAAGAAGAACGTCGAACGTGGTCAGGTTCATATTCGTTCCTCCTTCAACAACACCATGGTCACGGTGACCGATACGCAGGGCAACGCCCTTTCTTGGGCTTCCTCCGGCGGCCTCGGCTTCCGCGGCAGCAAGAAGTCCACTCCGTTCGCCGCTCAGAGCGCCGCTGAAACGGCTGCTACCGCTGCGATGGAGCATGGTCTCAAGACGGTCGAGGTCTTTGTTAAGGGCCCCGGCCAGGGTCGTGAAGCTGCGATCCGTGCCCTGCAGGCTGTCGGCCTGGAGGTCACGATGATCAAGGACGTCACGCCCATCCCGCACAACGGCTGCCGTCCCCCGAAGCGCCGTCGCGTCTAATCGAAAGAGGAGGTAAAAAGCACTATGGCAAAGAATATGCAGCCGATCGCCAAGCGCTGCAAGGCGCTGGGCATTTCTCCTACCGTCATGGGTTACTCCAAGAAGGAGACCAAGCGCAACCCCGGCGGCCAGATGAGAAAGAAGAAGAGCGAGTACGCCACCCAGCTGAACGAGAAGCAGAAGGTCAAGTTCGTGTACGGCATTCTGGAGAACCAGTTCCATACCTACTACGAGAAGGCCTCCCGCATGCCCGGCCAGACTGGTGTCAACCTGCTGGTCCTCGTCGAGCGCCGTCTCGACAACGTCGTCTACCGTCTGGGCTTTGCCAAGACCCGCCGCGACGCCCGCCAGCTGGTTTCCCACAACCACTTCACTGTCAATGGCAAGCGTGTCAACATCCCCTCTTACCAGGTCAAGGCGGGCGATGTGATCGAAGTCATCGAGTCCAGCCGTTCCTCCGTCAAGTTCAGCAAGCTGCTGGGCGAGGAGGCTCCTGTCGTGCTGCTGCCCTCCTGGCTGGAGCGTGACAAGAACGCCCTGAAGGGCACTGTCACCAAGCTGCCCGTTCGTGAGGACATCGATGTGCCCATCGCAGAGCACCTCATCGTCGAGTTGTACTCCAAGTAATCCTCTTAACTGTTTTCTACGATTTTTCCAACCGAACCGGTGCCTTCGGGCACCGGCTTAACAAGGAGGGTTTTTATGATGGAGATCGAACGCCCCAAGATCGAAACGGCTGCCCTTTCCCCGGATGGCCGCTACGGTAAGTTCGTCGTCGAGCCCCTCGAGCGCGGCTTCGGCACGACCTTGGGCAACAGCTTGCGTCGTGTGCTTCTGTCCTCTCTGCCCGGTGTGGCTGTCACCAGCGTCAAGATCGACGGTGTGGTGCATGAGTTCACCACCATCGAGGGCGTGCGTGAGGATGTCACCGAAATCGTCCTGAACCTCAAAGGCATCGCTGCCAAGATCTACGGCGAAGCCCCCAAGACCGTCCGCGTGGAGGCCGTCGGCCCCTGCGAGGTCACTGCCGGCACCATCAAGGGCGGCGACGACCTCGAGATCCTGAACCCCGAGTGGCACATCGCCACCCTGGGCGAGGGCGCTAAGCTGGTCATGGAGCTGACCTTTGACAAGGGCCGCGGTTATGTTCCTGCTGAGAAGAACAAGCAGGCGCTGATTGAGAAGAACGACATCAGCACCCTGCCTGTGGACAGCATCTACACCCCCGTCCTCAAGGTCAACTACACGGTGGATCGTACCCGTGTGGGCCAGATCACCGACTTCGATAAGCTGATTATGGAAGTCTGGACCGACGGCACCTGCAATGCGCAGGAGGCCCTGAGCCTGGCGGCCCGCGTGCTGACCGAGCACCTGAACCTGTTCGTGAACCTCTGCGATGAGACCGGCGAGACCGAGATCATGGTGGACAACGACGACCAGGGCCGTGAGAAGGCACTGGAGATGACGATTGAGGAGCTGGACCTGAGCGTCCGTTCCTTCAACTGCCTCAAGCGTGCCGGCATCAACACGGTTGGTGACCTCATCGGCAAGAGCGAGGACGAGATGATGAAGGTCCGCAACCTGGGCCGCAAGTCTCTCGAAGAGGTCATGGCAAAGCTGGACAGCCTTGGTTTCTCTCTGACCAAGGAAGACGAAAACTAACCCCCCGCGACACGCGGATTCTATTGATAAGGAGTGAATCGAAATGCCCGGTACCCGTAAACTCGGTCGTGCCACCGACAGCCGCAACGCTATGCTGCGCGCTATGGTGACCTACCTGTTTGAGAACGGCAAGATCGAGACCACCGTTACCCGCGCCAAGGAAGTTCGTTCCATGGCCGAGAAGATGGTCACCCTCGGTAAGCAGGACGATCTGCACGCAAAGCGTCAGGTCTTCTCCTACATCACCAAGGAGGACGTTGCCAAGAAGGTCATTGATGAGATCGGCCCCAAGTACGCTGACCGCAATGGCGGCTACACCCGCATCTACAAGACCGGCCCTCGTCGCGGCGACGCCGCCGAGATGGCTATCATCGAGCTGGTCTGATTAGTCAGATAACTTGATAAAAAGACACCGCTTGCCCGAAAGGGCAGGCGGTGTTTTTTGTTTGGGTATGAAAAATCAATCGACGACCTTAAATACTACATAAGGCGAAAGGGTTGCGCTAAAATTATTAACGTCATTTGAATAGTCGCTATAATAACCGCTAACAGGAATAGCGTAGAAGCCGGGGGTTAAACTGCTTATGTCAGCTTCTGCGTAACCTTCATTAGATAAAGAAATAGGCACTTTTGTCATTTGAGGAATGAAGTCACCATTTCCCATGAATTCACTCCAATCTGCATTAAGGACTAGATAGAGATAGTCAGCATTAATGTCCGCTTCGCCATAATCAGTTCCTATATGATATTCAATGTGTGCCGATTCATTATGATTCATAGATACAATGTAGGAGGGAGTGGCTACCATATCAGCACCCCTCTTTTCAGAACTATCATGTACTATGTTTTGTAGGTTACTAATGTCATCATATTGAAGGCCGTTCAAAGTAGCGTTACTAAGACGGCTTGACCCATCAGAAATAGCTGAATCGTACAGGATGTCAAGAGTATTAGAATCAAAAGCGGTGTTTACAAAATCGTTTTTAGTATTATTGTAAGCATAAGGGGCAGTAAAACCATATTTGCTAAGAGAAATAGGTATTGTGTAGCCATTTTCAGCCACAGAGCCTAGCATAAGATAGTCCAAGTTATCGGAAGTGGAGAAGAAAATCAAAGAGTCGTTAGAATTGCGAGAAATGGTCGGTATATTTGATTCCTGTACGTCTGTAAGCAAAAGAACTCTTGAGGTTTGACTTGTTTTCATGGCTGGCAATAGGGAATAAAAAGTACCGTCTGACTTTTTTACATAGTAAGCACCATACTTGCTATAACTTTTATTGCTTTCAGAGCGTTTGGATAACCAAGATGCACAGAGTTCTTTAGCATCATCATATGTTAAAGCTGAGTTGTCTTCAGCATAACTAGACGACGGCAGTTCCGTGGCAATGGGTTCAGATACGTTTTTAGGAGTACTGGAAGAAACGGACGCATGGCTGGAGCAACCGGTTAAAAGCTGTGATAGCATAAGAACGGCAGAACAGGCAAAAAGAATTTTTTTGTGTTTTGTAATCATAAGTCTCATAAAATGTTCCTCCAACTAATACTAAAATTTGTTGTTGCAAACAGTCTGTAACTAAAGTATATATTTTGAAACGAATGAAGTCAATAGTCTGTTCAAACTATAAAAGAATATTTATAGACTATATCTATAAATAGAGGTGAGATTTTGAACACTATGACGAAAGAGCTTGGCCGGCGCATCCGGGCCGAGCGGACAGCCAAGAAAATGACGCAGGAAGAACTGGCGGAGCGCGCAGGTCTGCATCCGACCTACATCGGGCAGGTCGAGCGCGGGGAGAAGAGCCTGACGGTGGCCAGCCTTGAAAAAATCGTGGAAGGGTTGGAAATCTCCTTCTCCGATTTGTTCGAGAACATCCGGCCGCCGACGAAACCTGCCGGTTACGCGATGCAGTGCTACGACAAGATAAGCGCCTACCCAAACGAAACGCAAAAGCAGTTTTACGAGCTGATTTGCGCGGCGGAAAAGTTGATGAAGTGAATGCAGACAGCGTTCGTCCTTTTGGGTGGACGCTGTTTTTTTGTGGCCTATAACCGCAACGTTCCCGGGGCATCGAGGATGCCGACCCCTACAACTGTTGGCCGCAAACATTCCGATAATCTGTAGGGGAGGGATTCATCCCTCCCGCGGGCGTTTACTGTTATTGCGATGTGGATTCTTTAGCTGCCCTGTAGGGGCCGGGCATGTCCGGCCCTCGACTTTCCTATAAACGCCGCAACGGTGGCAAAACGACCAAAGCCCCTCCGACCATCGCTGCGCTCGGCCACCTCCCCACTTCGTGAGGAGGCTTTTCTTGCCCTGCGGGCGATACCTGCGCGGAAACGCTGCACCTTCCCCCGTACTCTTTTTGTTCCTTCTTTGCAAAGGAGGAACCGAAGAAATTCCAAAATTAGATAAAAACACAGTTTTACACAAATTTGACAGCATACCCTTTGCGTCGCGCGCATATTTATGCTATAATGTCTAAAATGTGTTATTGCACATAAATTTAGTAAAGAAAGAGTTGATAGTTCCCCAATGGACGATGGCAGTATATTTATGATCGTCGCACTGATAATCCTGATCGGTTTGTCTGCGTTTTTCTCGGCGGCAGAGACAGCGTACAATTCGCTGAATGAGATCCGCCTGCGGAGCAAGGCGGAGGACGGTGACGCCAAAGCGGCGCACACGCTGGCGCTGGTCGAGCGCTATGACAGCCTGCTCAGCACCATTCTGATCGGCAACAACATTGTGAATATCGGTGCGTCCTCTCTTGCCACCGTGCTGTTTACCCGCCTTGTCGGCGGCGTTTACGGCCCTACCGTCTCGACGATCGTCATGACCCTGCTGGTCCTGACCTTTGGCGAGATCACCCCCAAGAGCATGGCCAAGGAAATGCCCGAGACTCTTGCCATGAGCTTTGCCCCCGTGCTCAGCGCGCTGGTCACGATTTTTACGCCGCTGAACGCCCTGTTCGGTGCGTGGAAGAAGTTCCTTGCCAAACGGTTTGATACCGGAGAAAAGGACACCATCACCGAAGGTGAGCTGGTGACGATGGTCAGCGAGGCCGAGAAGGACGGCGAGCTGACGAACCGTGAAAGTGAGCTGATCCGCAGCGCCATCGAGTTTGACGATGTGGAGGCGCAGGATGTGTTGACCCCCCGTGTGGATGTTGTGGCTGTCGAGGATGATACCCCGATGGACGAGGTCATTGAGCGCTTCGCCGAGAGCGGCTACTCCCGCCTGCCGGTCTACCACGATACGATCGACAATATCATTGGTGTGGTACATGAAAAGGACTGCTTTGCAGCCCTGCAGAAGCACGACAAAAATGTCAAGCTGGAGGACCTTGTCGGCCCGACGCTGTACACGACCAGCGTGACCCAGATTTCCGCGCTGCTGCGTACTCTGCGTGAGAGCAAGCATCATATGGCCGTTGTGGTCGATGAATACGGCGGCACGGCCGGCATCATCACGCTGGAGGATATTCTGGAGGAACTGGTCGGCGAGATCTGGGACGAGCATGACGATGTGGTCGAGGATGTGCGCCAGCAGTCCGATGGCAGCTGGCTGATCTCCGGCAGCGCCAGCGTGGATGACACGGCCGAGGAGCTGGGCATCAAGGAGGATGACGACATTGATGCCGTGGCCATCGGCGGTCTGGTGCAGGAAAAGCTCAGCCGTCTGCCCAAGGTAGGGGATAAGTTCATCTGGGGTGACTTTGATGGTACTGTCACCCGCGCGACCAACCGCCGTGTGCAGGAGGTTCGCCTGATCCCTCGCAAGGTTCAGGACGAGAACGAAAAATAAATACTGATAAATAATCAGCGCCCGCCGAAAAATCAGCGGGCGCTTTTTTCAATAAGCCATGTATATTGAAAAAATGCCTGTAGGGGCCGATGCTTGCATCGGCCCGCAGAACGGTATATCAGCCGCAAGGTGCTGCGGGCGGATATGGAATCCGCCCCTACGGTAGGGGGCGGCGCCCTCGACGACCCGGGAGCTGTGCGGCAACCGCAAAGTTCTCGGCGGGGTGAGGGCACCCAGCCCTGCATGTGACGGGAAGATCGGGCGTAGGGCGGCCTGCCCTCAGGCCGCCGTGCAGTGCGGTGGCTACGGCACAGTTCCGCGGGCGAACAATGTTTGCCCCTACAGGCATTGCCCCATAGTTTTCCCCCTAAAGAAAAACTTCAAATTTCCATTTGCAAACTTTTTGTAAAATCCGCCAGAATTTTTTGCAAGTAACAACGCGAAGCATGTATAAAGCGTGGAAAATGTCGAAAATGTTGAAATTCTTGCCTTGCAGGGCTGATTTTATCCGTCTGCTGTGCTACAATATGAGTAAATGGGTTCTTGTGGTCTGCCACACTGCCCTGATGAAATAAGTAATACCAGATGGAAGTAAGGAGTACCTGTAATGGCTGAACAGAATCTTGGCCCGCGTGATTTCTTTGCCAAGGAGGATGCGATCGCCGATCTCGGTCTGATTGCCTGCCCCGGTGCAGAGGAACTTTGCAAACTCGTAGACAGTCACCTTGTGCGCTGGGCGCGTGAGGTCGGCAATGATGAGGTCGATACCTTCATCATTCCCTGCGACTGCCCGCGTTTCCAGTCCGGTGATGCAAAAGGCCTTGTCAAGGCGTCCACCCGCGGTGACGACCTGTACATCTTTGTCGATCCGGGCAACTACAGCGTCACCTACAAGCTCTTCGGGTATGAGAACCACCTCTCCCCGGATGACCACTTCCAGAACCTGATGCGCATTATTCAGGCTGTCTCCGGCCGTGCCCACCGCATCAGCGTTATCATGCCCAGCCTGTACGGCGGCCGCCAGCATCGCCGCGTCAGCCGCGAGAGTCTGGACTGCGCCTTCTCCCTGCAGCAGCTGCGCGCGGTCGGCGTCAAGAACATCATCACCTTTGACGCCCATGACCCCCGCGTCATGAACGCCGTGCCCACCATGAGCTTCGACAATGTCATGCCCACCTATCAGGTGCTCAAGTGCCTGCTGCATCATGTGCCGGATGTCTCCTTCCACAAGGATAACTTCATGATCGTCTCTCCCGATGAGGGCGCCATGAACCGCAACATGTACTACTCCAGCGTGCTGGGCTGCAACCTCGGCATGTTCTACAAGCGCCGCGACTACAGCCGTGTGGTAAACGGCCGCAACCCCATCGTGGCGCATGAGTATCTGGGCGAGAGCGTTGAGGGCAAGGATGTCTTTATCGCTGACGACATCATCGCCTCCGGCGAGTCGATGCTCGACATCGGCTATGAGCTGAAGATGCGCGGTGCCCGCAACATCTTTACCTGCTGCACCTTCCCGCTGTTCACCGCCGGTCTGGAGAAGTTCGACAAGGCCTACAACGACGGCATCATCAAGGCCGTTCTGGGCACGAACCTGACCTACCGCAAGCCGGAACTGCTGGAGCGCGAGTGGTACTACGACGTGGACGTCTCGAAGTATACCGCCTACTTCATCGCGGCCATCAACCACGACAAGAGCGTTTCTTCCATCATTGACCCGATGACCAAGATCCGCACCCTGCTGGATAAGCACGGCATCCCCATGGGCGGCGAGCAGTAATCATGATTTTCCTTCGGTCCGCCTTGGCGGGCCGAATTTTGTTGCAGAAATACGGCATTTTGTATATAATAGAAGTAAAAACTACGCCAGAGGAGAGATATTTATGCTGCCGATCCAACAGCTGCAAGAGCTTATTCAGGGCAAAAAGGTTGCCTTTATCGGTGCGGGCGTCAGCCACAAGCGCTGCATTGAGCAGTTTGTCGAGCTGGGCGCACAGGTCACGCTCTGCGACCAGAAAAAGAGCCTGGACGACTTCGGTGACTACGCCGACACGCTGCGCCGCCTGAAGGTGAATTTGAGTCTGGGCGAGCATTATACCGACGGCTTCGCCGGGCAGGACATCATCATGCGCACGCCGGGCTATGAGTACTACAAGCCCGCACTGCAGGCTGCGCTGAAAGCCGGCGCAATGGTCACGAGCGAGGTGGAGCTTTTCTTTGAGTTTTGCCCCTGCGAGATCGTGGCCGTGACCGGCTCCGATGGCAAGACCACGACGACGACGCTGATCTCCAAGATGTTCGAGGCTGCGGGCCGCAAGGTCTTTTTGGGCGGCAACATCGGTGCGGCGCTGCTGCCCCAGCTGGCCGACGTGACCTCCGACGCCGTGGCCGTCGTCGAGCTGTCCAGCTTCCAGCTCATCAGCATGCGCCGCAGCCCGAAGGTGGCCGTTGTCACGAACGTGACCCCCAACCACCTCGACCACCACAAGGATATGCAGGAGTACATCGACGCCAAGCGCAACATTCTGCTGTGGCAGACCCCGCCCTGCCGTGCCGTGCTGGGCTTTGAGAACGACATCACCCGCGGCATGGAGAAGGACTGCAAGGGCGAGCAGGTCTGGTTCACCCGCCTGCACGAGACCGACAGGGGCGCGTTCCTGCGCGAGAGCGACGACACGCTCTGCTATGCCGAGAACGGCGTTGTGACGCCGATCCTGCCCCGCAAGGAGATTCAACTGCGCGGCCTCCACAATGTGGAAAACCTGCTGGCCGCCTGCGCCGCCGTCTGGGGCCGCGTGCCCATCGAGGCCATGCGTCAGGTCGGCTCGACCTTCACCGGCGTCGAGCACCGCATTGAGCCGGTCCGCACGCTGGACGGCGTGACCTACTACAATGACTCCATCGCGTCCAGCCCCACGCGCACGATTGCGGGTCTGCGCAGCTTTGACCAGAAGATCATCCTGATCGCGGGCGGCTACGACAAAAAGATCCCCTATGAGCCGCTGGCCCCGGAGGTTCTCGCCCACGTCAAGACGCTGGTGCTGATGGGCGCTACCGGCCCCCGCATCGAGAAGGCCGTCCGCGAGTGCGATGGCTTTGCCGGGAGCGGCCTGACCATCCTTCACGCCGACAGTATGCAGCACGCCGTCGAACTGGCGCGCGGTGCCGCCAAACCGGGCGATGTCGTCAGTCTCTCGCCCGCCTCCGCGTCGTTTGACTTGTACCCGAATTTTGAGGTCAGAGGACGGGATTATAAGAATATCGTGAACAATTTGAAGTAAGCGGCTGAGGGGCTCAGCCGTCTGCCCGCCACCCGTAACTTGACCCGAAAAAGGGACCCCTATGATTCAATCCGCTTCCACCCCCGAGCTTCAAACCGAATTCCTCCGCCGCATCGCCCACAAGCCCTACTTTGAATCCATCCTCGGCACGCACCTGCACCTGTTCGGCAACCACCCTGCCAGCGGGTGGGCGTTCTACCTGCTGCCCGGCTCCGCGGTGCTGGAGCTGCGCGGCGGTTCGGCGGTGCTCTGCGGTGCGCTGCCCGGCGGGGAAGCGGGGGAGGACGCCCGGGAGGAATTGACGGGCTTTCTCCGCTTTCTGCACGCCGACACCCTGCGAACCGAGCACCCGCTGACCCTGCCCGGCTGGCAGCCTGCCGCGCCGCTGACGCTGTGGGAGCTGCCAAAGGGCCATGCCCTGCTGCTGCCGCCCGCGCCCCCGGCGGAGCTTGTCCCGGACAAAGCGCCGTCGATGCTGCCGGTCAGCCGCCTTGTCTTTGCCGAGAGCGACGCCGAGGCCGACGAGTTCTACTCCGCGGCCTGCACGGCGCTGGCCCACGGGGTGGGCACCTGCCGCGCGCTGCTGCACAACGGCAGACCCGTCTGCACGGTGGGCTGCTACGAGCAGAGCGATACCGAGAGCTACATGGCCGCGGGTGTGACCGACCCCGCGTGGCAGGGCAGGGGGCTGGCGCGGTATTTGATTGTCGGGCTGGCGAATGAGCTGACCGCCGAACGCGCGGTGCGGTTCGCCTGCTTCCCGGCGCTGTGCGGCTTTTATGCACAGCTTGGTTTTTTACAAATCGGCAAAATTCAACATTATACTACAGATTGGAATACTACATGATCGAACAATTTTACGACCTGCGCCCCGAAGTGCTGGCGCTGGACCGCAAGGCCCTCGACCTCTGCCGTGCGCAGTTTGCCCATGTGGAGGAGATCCGCGACTACAACCAGCTCAAAATGCTGCGTGCCTTCACCGACTGCGGCGTCGAGGCACGGCATTTCTGGGGGTCCAGCGGCTACGGCGTCTGGGACGACAGCCGCAACAAGCTGGAGGAGGTCTTTGCCCGCTGCATGGGGGCCGAGGCCGCACTGGTGCGCCCGCAATTCATGAGCGGCACCCACACGCTGACCGTCGCGCTGTTCGGTCTGCTGCGCACCGGCGACACTCTGCTGGCCGCCACGGGCCGCCCTTATGACACGCTGGAAGGCGTCATCGGCATCGGAGACGCGGGCAAGGGCTGCGGCACGCTGCGGGAGTTTGGCGTGAACTACGACGAGTGCCCGCTGCTGCCGGACTTCACCCCCGACTATGACCTGATCGCCGAGAAGGCCAGGACCGCCACGGTGGTACACATCCAGCGCAGCCGCGGCTACACCCAGCGCAATGCGTTTGACCTTGCCACGATTCAAAAGGTCGCGGACACCGCCCGCAAAGCCAACCCGAACGCGGTGATTTTCGTGGACAACTGCTACGGCGAGTTCACCCAGACCGCCGAGCCCGTCGCCTTCGGCGCGGACATCATGGCGGGCAGCTTCATCAAGAATCCCGGCGGCGGCATCACCCCTACGGGCGGCTACATTGCGGGCCGTAAGGACCTTGTCGAAAAGTGCAGCCACCGCTTCACTGCGCCCGGCATCGGCGGGGACCTGGGCTGCACGCAGGACAGCCTGCGGGATACCTTCCTCGGCTTCTACTACGCGCCGGGCGTCGTCTGCGAGGCGCTGAAAACCGCCATCTATGCCCAGTGTCTGCTGGAGCTGGCGGGCGTCAATCCCGTGCCGCGCTATACCGCCGACCACAACGACATTGTGACCTGCTTTGACTCGGGCAGTGACGCCGCGCTGACGGGTTTCTGCGCGGGCATCCAGCACAACAGCCCTGTGGACAGCTTTGCCAGCCCCGAGCCTGCCGACGAGCCGGGTTACACCGACAAGGTCGTCATGGCGTCCGGCAGCTTTACCGAGGGCAGCACGATTGAAATTTCCTGCGACGGCCCCCTGCGCGCGCCCTACACCTGCTATCTGCAGGGCGGCGTGAACTTTACCGCAGGCCGTGCCGCCGTGCTGAACGCCGTGCAGAATGCTTTTTTCGCAGAGTAAAAAGGCTTCCCCCCTCGGGGGAAGCTGTCAGCGGCCCCGCCCGCTGACTGATGAGGGGCAGGTTTGCCATTATAACCCATAAACGGGAAGCCGCGACAAACTCGCCCCTCATCCGGCCCTGCGGGGCCACCTCCTCTTTGGGGGAAAGCTTTGAAGTAAAAAATCTCCCGCGTATCCTAACCGATACGCGGGAGATTTTTTACATTCTACTGTTTTAGTGCTTCACAAAATCACGGACCAGCGCTTGCAGCAGGTCGTCGCGGTCAATGCGGCGGATGATGGCGCGGGCGTTCTTGTAGGTCGTGATGTAGGTCGGGTCCTCCGACAGGATGTAGCCGACGAGCTGATTGATGGGGTTGTAGCCCTTCTCCTCCAGCGCACGGTACACCTGCAGCACCGCCTGCTTGATCTCCATATCACGGTCATCACGGATGGAAAAAACAGCGGTAGGTTCAGAGATCGGCATTTCAATTCTCCCCTTCATAATGATATTACTAGCCCTATTATACTCAACATGCGCCAAATTTGCAAGATGAAAACGCAGGATTTTTATACAGAAATGCAAATTCCGCTTCTTTGCTTTTTGCCCGCCGCTGTGCTATAATACAGACAAAACTGTCCGTAAAGGAGCTACACTATGAAATTTTCGGAAATGCCCTATGCACGCCCCGACCTGGACGCCGTCAAGCAGCAGTTTGCTGACCTGCTGGCCCGCTTCAAGGCGGCTGCCACCTACGCCGAGGCCCACGCCGTTTTTCTGGAGGAGGAAAAGCTCAACAAGCATGTGGACACGCTCGCCCAGCTGGCCAGCGTGCGCAATACGATTGACACCCGCGACAAATTCTACGATGAGGAGATGAACTTCTGGAACGAGGCCACTCCCCAGCTGCAGGAGTGCCAGAACGCCTGGAGCCGTGCGATGCTCGATTCGCCGTTCCGCGCTGACTTCACCGCCGAGTACGGCGACCTGATGTTCGTCAACGCCGAGATCGCGGACAAGGCGTTCTCGCCCGATATTCTCGACGAGATGGCACAGGAAAACAAGCTGACCACCGAGTACGGCAAGCTGATCGCGTCGGCGCAGATCCCGTTTGAGGGCGGCGTCTACACGCTGAGCCAGCTGTCCCCGTTCAAGAACGACCCCGACGATGCCCGCCGTCTGGCCGCCTGGAAGGCCGAGGGCGCATGGTACAAAGAGCACGGGGCCGAGTTTGACGGCCTCTACGACCAGCTCGTCCACCTGCGCGACACCATGGGCAAAAAACTCGGCTATGAGGGCTACACCACGCTGGGCTACTACCGCATGGGCCGCAACTGCTACACGAAGGCCGATGTGGAAAAGTTCCGCGCCGCCGTCGTCAAGTACATCGTGCCGCTGGCCGACAGCATCTACCGCGAGCAGGCCGGGCGGCTGGGCAAGCAGTACCCGATGAACGCAGCCGACAACGCCCTGATGTTCCGCAGCGGCAACCCCCGCCCGGCGGGCGACGCCGACGCCATCCTCAAGCAGGGCAAAAAGTTCTATGAGGAGCTTTCCCCCGAGACCGGCGTGTTCTTCAACAAAATGCTGGACGACCAGCTCATGGACGTGCTGTCCACCCCCGGCAAGGCGGGCGGTGGCTACTGCACGAGCCTGGGTGATTACGAAATGCCGTTTATTTTTGCCAATTTCAACGGCACCCAGCACGACGTCGAGGTCGTGACCCACGAGGCCGGCCACGCCTTTGCCGCCTACATGAACCGTGACCGCATCCCGTACTCCTACGTCTGGCCCAGCATGGAGGCCTGCGAGGTCCACTCGATGTCGATGGAGTTCTTCGCCTGGCCGTGGGCCGATGGCTTCTTCGGCGCGGATGCCCGCAAGTTCCGCTACAGCCATCTGGCGGGTGCGCTGACCTTCATCCCCTACGGCACAATGGTGGACCATTTCCAGCACATCGTCTACGAGCATCCCGAGCTGACCCCGGCCCAGCGCCACGAGGAATGGAAAAAGCTGGCTGCCATCTATCAGCCCTGGATGCGTCTGGACGGCGAGATCCCGTTCTACGGCGCGGGTGAGTACTGGCAGCGCCAGATGCACATTTATCAGAGCCCGTTCTACTACATCGACTACTGTCTGGCCCAGACCGTCAGCCTGCAGTTCTGGGCGATGCTGCAAAAGGACCGCGCCGATGCGTGGAGCCACTACATGGCCTACACGAAGCAGGGCGGCAGCCGCACCTTCACCGAGCTGCTGAAAAACGCCGGCCTGTCCACGCCGTTTGAGGAAAGCTGTCTGCGCGGCGTCAGCGAGGCGGCCAAGGCGTGGCTGGATAGTTACGATCTGACGGGGATCCTCTGATGGCGGACCGCGAGCGCGAGAAGAAAAAGAAGCGCGCCTATCTCGACGACTTTGAGAAGGACCTGAACGGCAATTATCAGTATCGCGGCGCGCATTACCGCTATGCGGGCGAGCACCCTCACACCAGGGTGCTGGCCTTGCTGTGGCTGTTTTGCGGCGGCGGGGCTGCGCTGACCGTCGGCGCGGGCGCACTGCCCGGGGCCACGGCCCACGCACCTGTGTACCTGCTGCTGCCCTACATGGCGGCACTGGTGCTGGCGCTGTATGCGGTGGTGCTGCTGGTGCGGCTGACCCGGGGCGGTGCGCGTGTGCGGGCTTATATCCATGAACAGACCGCACAAAAATTGCCCTCTTTGTGCAGGGCGACAGCGGTACTCTGCGCTGCTGCCTCCGCGGGGCAGGGGGTGGCTGTGTTTGCAGCGGACGCACAGCTGCTTTGGGGAATGCAAGGTGTTTTTATACTTTTTGAACTGCTCTCCTGCGCTGCTTTTGCCGCTGCTGCGTGGTTCCTCAAGCGGATGCCGTGGGAAAAAGAAGAATAATTATACATTATCATAATAGAGCGTGCTCCGCAGAAAAACGCAGGGCACGCTTTTTTGGATGAGCAGGAAAAGTCTTCCCACAGGGGGAAAAAGACTTTGGGGGTTACAAAATTTTCCTCTCAAATTCGGCAAAAGGTACAAAAAGCAACAAAAGTGTGATTTATGGTTGACTTTTTGTCAATTTTACGGTATCTTATAAACTAAGCCATTATCGACAAGTGTACGCTGTAAAGAGATACAGGGTGCGGAGAGGGGGTTCCCCCTTTCTCGTGTTGCGCTCTTGGGGAGCACAATATTGATTTGTGGGTGAGGGCAAATTTATAGGAGGTTTTACCACATGAAAAACACAAAGCAAGCCATTGCACTGGCATCTGCTGCCGCTCTCAGCGTCGGCATGCTGGCAGGCTGCGGCGGTGCTGCTTCTTCCGCTGCGACTGCGTCCAGTGAGAGCAACAGCACGGCCACTGCCGAGGCATCCACCACTGCCGCTTCCGACGGTACGCTCGTTCTGGCCGAGACCGGCTTTGAGAGCAAGTTCAGCCCCTTCTTTGCTGCTTCTGCCGCTGACCAGGATGTCATCGACCTGACCCAGATCGCCCTGCTGGGCGCTGACCGTAAGGGTGAGATGGTCCTGAACGGCATCGAGGGGGAGACCCGCGAGTACAACGGCACTGACTACACCTACCACGGTCCTGCCGACTGCGTTGTCACCGAGAACGCCGACGGCACCGTTACCTATGACATCAAGCTGCGCGAGGACCTGAAGTTCTCCGACGGTGAGCCTGTCACCATCGACGACGTCATCTTCTCGATGTATGTTTTCCTCGATCCTACGTATGATGGTTCTGTAACCATGTACTCTACCCCCATCGTTGGTCTGGACGAGTACCGCAGCTCCATGACCACGCTGTCCAAGCTGATCGCTGAGGCCGGCGAGGACAACACCGACAACACGAAATTCACTGCCGAGCAGCAGAAGGCTTTCTGGGACGCTGTCAACGACGGCGGTGTGAAGTTTGCCCAGGAGATCATCGACAAGTGCGTTGAGAACGGCGCTGCCGCCGACGCTAACGATGCTGCCGGTGCCGCCGCCGCCTGGAACCTTGGCGAGCTGCCCGCAGGCGCAACCGCGAAGGATATGTTCGAGCTGATCGGCGCGAACTACGACTGGAACTTCTCTGCCATGGAGGCCGAGACTGCCGGTACCGCCCTGTCTGACCTGATCCCCGAGGACGTCTACGCCTACTCCACCACCGGTGTCAACGTCGGTGACGCCGTTGCTTCTGTGGCCGGTATCGTCAAGACCGGTGACTACAGCATGACGCTGACCACCACCGAGCTGTCCACCACCATGATCTACCAGCTGCAGATGCCCATCGCCCCGCTGCACTACTACGGCGATGAGAGCCTGTACGACTACGACAACAACTCCTTCGGCTTTGCCAAGGGCGACCTGAGCAGCGTCCGCGCCAAGACCAGCGCTCCCATGGGTGCCGGTATGTTTACCTTCTCCAAGTACAGCGACGGCGTTGTCTATCTGGATGCCAACCCCTCCTACTATGACGGCGCACCCAAGGTCGCCCACGTCAACATGAAGGAGACCCAGGAGGCTGATAAGATCACCGGCGTTCAGGCCGGCACCATCGACATCTCCGATCCTTCCTACTCTCTGGAGGTTGCTGACCAGATCGCCGACATCAACGGCGCCGAGGGTGAGGACGGCCCCGTCATCACCACCCGCCTGAAGGACTACCGCGGCTACGGCTACATCGCCCTGAGCGCCAAGAACGTCAACGTCGGCGGCGACCCCGCCTCCCAGGCCTCCAAGGACCTGCGCAAGGCCATCATGACCGTCATCGCCGCTTACCGCGATGAGGGCATCGACTCCTACTACGGCGACACCGCCACCGTCATCAACTACCCGATCTCCAACACCTCCTGGGCTGCCCCGTCCGTCACCGACGACGGCTACCAGATCGCCTACTCCACCGACGTAGACGGCAACGAGATCTACACCTCCGACATGAAGAGTGAGGACAAGTACGCCGCCGCTCTGCAGGCTGCCCTGGGCTACTTCGAGGCTGCCGGTTACACCGTCGCGAACGGCCAGATCACTGCCGCTCCCGCCGGTGCCAAGATGGAGTATCAGATCAACATCGGTGCTTCCGGCAACGGTGATCACCCCTCCTTCCAGACCCTGACCAACGCTGCCGCCGCTCTCAAGACCATCGGCTTCACCCTGACTGTCAACGATATGGCCAACGCTTCTGACCTGTTCGCTTCTTACCAGTCCGGCGCTGCCGAGGGCTGGGTCGCTGCCTGGCAGTCCACCAATGACCCCGATATGTACCAGCTGTACCACAGCCAGGGCGCTACCAACTACTACGCCATCAACGACACTGACCTGGACGAGCTGATCATGGCTGCCCGCGCGACCACCGACCAGGAGGCCCGCAAGGCCATGTACAAAGAGGCCATGGAGATCATCCTGGATTGGGGCGTCGAGCTGCCCGTATACCAGCGCAGCGAGGCTACGATCTTCTCCACCGAGCGTGTCAACATCGACACCATCGCGAAGGATCAGACCCCGTACTGGACCTACAAGTCTGAGCTGAACAACCTCGAGCTGAACTAAGTTCAACTTACCGTTGTGAAACGCAGGTGACCGCCCGCCAAGGGCGGTTGCTTGCTGTATTGGACGAACCGAGGAAAGGGGGAGCGGGCAGCCTGTGCGGGCGCATATAGAATGCGCCCCTACGAATGCGCTGCCCTGTAGGGGCCGGGCATGCCCGGCCCTCTGCCCGGCGGTAATCGCCATTCTTCCCCTATACCACTAATATGGTCGTCCCACTCCCACGCAGGGCGTCGTCCCTGCGTGGGATGGGGATGCCCACATTACGGCATTTCCCTGCAAAATAAACGCGGTTTAACCGTGCAAGGAAGGAACGAAAACTCTTGCGAAACTACATCATCAAGCGTGTCGCGCAGTCGGTACTGATCCTGTTCTGTGTCATGTTCATTATCTATGCGCTGATCCGCAGCCTGCCCAGCTCCTTTGCAGAGACAATGGCAATGCAGCTGGCTCAGGCCCCCGGCGCCAAGCCCTATGAGGAATGGCTTGCCCAGCTCAACGCTTCCTACGGCCTTGACCTGGACATCGTCCCCGGCTTCTTCACCTGGCTGAGCAAAGCCGTTGTCGGCAACTTCGGCGACAGCTGGAAGTGGAACGTGCCTGCCACCCAGAAATTCACCGAGGTCATCGGCCTGTCTGTCATCATGGGCGGCATCTCCTTTGTGCTGTCCATCGTGATCGCCGTGCCCCTCGGCGTGCTGGCTGCTACCAAGCAGTACAGCCGCGCGGACTATGTCATCACCTCTGTGGCGCTGGTCGGTATTTCGCTGCCCACCTTCTTCTTTGCCACGCTGCTCAAGCTGTTCTTCTCGGTCAAGCTCGGCTGGTTCGACCTGTACGGCCTCGTCGGACGCGATTACGCCCAGCTGGATTCGATGGGCCAGTTCCTGGACAAGGCCAACCATCTGGTCCTGCCCATCGTCACGCTGGTCATTGTCTCCATCGGCGGTTACATGCGCTATACCCGCACGAACATGCTCGAGGTCCTGAACGCCGACTACATCCGCACGGCCCGCGCCAAGGGCCTGTCGGAGCGCACGGTCATCTATAAGCACGCCTTCCGCAACACGCTGATCCCGCTGGTCACGATCATCGGCGGCAGCCTGCCCGGCCTGTTCAGCGGCGCCCTCATCACCGAGACACTGTTCTCCATCCCGGGCATCGGCTACATCTCTTATCAGTCCATGGTCGCGGGTGACATCCCGTTCACGATGTTCTACCTGTCCTTCATGGCGGTGCTGACGCTGGCCAGCAACCTGCTGACTGATATTCTGTACGGCGTGGTCGACCCGCGCGTGCGCATTTCTTAAAGAAAGGAGTCTGCACACCCATGAGCGAAAATACGCAGAACCAGAACCCGAAGCAGGAGCAGTACTCCCTGAACGATGACCGCCGCGTCAAGGTTTTGTCCCCGGGCGCGCTCGTCGCCAAGCGGTTCTTCCGCAACCGTCTGGCTGTCGTCGGTCTGTCCATTCTGGTGGCCATGTTCCTGTTCTCCTTCGTCGGCGGCCTTGTCAGCCCCTACGGCCAGGACGAGCAGTTCTTCACCTACACCCAGATGTCCAAGGAGTTTGTCGGCGTTACCCGCAACGATTCGATGCGCTTTGTTGTGGCCGATGGGCAGAACTTCGGCTCCATCGCCCAGAGCAAGGCACTGGAGGCCGTCAAGAAGGGCAATACGGAATTCAACTATAAGGATGTTGACTACACCGTCGACATCCGGAGCGACGACTTTTACGTTGTCTATCAGGGCAGGGACATCATGGGCTACGCCAGCCGCGACCTCGTGAACGAGGCCGACGGTGCGCCGAAGTTCAGCTTTGACGTCAAGTTGGCTGCCCTGACCGCCATGACGGCAGGGGAGAAGGAGTTCGCCGCCGACGGCGTGGACTACACCCTCGACGCGGACGGCAACATCCTCGCAGGCGGTGAGGAGCTGGGCTACGTCAGCCGCTTCGTCGTCTCCGCCGCCGATTCCAGCGTCGTCGTCACCCGTGACTTCAAGGACCGCCTCGAGGAGGCCATCGACGACAACGCCGCCAAGTTCAACTACACCGACGCCGAGGGCAACGAGGCCGAGTATGACATTGTCTACGACGCCTCCACCAAGGTCTGGAGCGTCAAGCAGATGACCGAGACCTACGTTTATGACCGCTACGCCGCCCCCAGCAAAGAGCACTGGCTCGGCACCGACACGAACGGTATGGACATGCTGACCCGCCTGATGTACGGCGGACGTGTCTCGCTGATCATCGGCTTCATCGTTGTTGTCATTGAAGCGTCCCTCGGCATCCTGATGGGCGGCATCTCCGGCTACTTCGGCGGCTGGATCGACAACATTATTATGCGTATCGTCGATGTTTTCTACTGCATCCCCTCGATGCCCGTCATCATCATCATCGGTGCGGCCATGGACGCGATGCGCGTCGATTCCTGGAAGCGCATGATGTACCTGATGCTGATCCTGGGCTTCCTCGGCTGGCCGAGCATTGCCCGTTTGGTCCGCGGCCAGATCCTGTCCCTGCGCGAGCAAGAGTTCATGCTGGCCACCGAGGCCTGCGGCATCAAGGTCTGGCATCGCATCTTCCGCCATCTGATCCCCAACGTCATCCCGCAGCTGATCGTCACCTGCACGATGGGCCTCGGCTCCACCATCCTGACCGAAGCCACGCTGTCCTTCCTGGGTCTGGGCGTCAAGTACCCGTTTGCCTCCTGGGGCAACATCATCAACGACGTCAACAACGCCTACGTCATGACGAACTACCTGTTCATCTGGATCCCTGCCGGTGTCTGCCTGCTGCTCACCGTTCTGGGCTTCAACTTTGTGGGCGACGGTCTGCGCGATGCGTTTGACCCCAAGATGAAACGCTGATTGGAAGGAGAAACACACGATGGCTAAAAATCAGGACGGATACCTTTCCGCCAAAGAGTCGCGGCGTATCTCCAAGGAAAACCGCCGCATCACGGACCAGTACGAAAAGCGCCGCAAGCGCCGCAACGTGCCCGAGTCCGAGTACACCACCCAGATGAAGGACCCCGCCAACGCGGTGGAGTTCGATAACCTGCATACCTACTTCTTCACCGACACCGGCGTCGTCAAGAGCGTCGACGGCGTCTCGTTTGAAGTGCCCATCGGCAAGACCGTCGGCGTCGTCGGCGAGTCCGGCTGCGGCAAGTCTGTCACCAGCCTGTCCCTGATGCAGCTTTTGCAGCGCCCTCAGGGCCAGATCGTCGAGGGTGCCATCCGGCTGAACCTCGGCAATGGCAAGGCCTACGACATTGTCAAGACCCCGGCGGACAAGATGCAGGGCCTGCGCGGCAACTATATCTCGATGATCTTCCAGGAGCCCATGACGAGCCTGAACCCGGTGTTCCGCATCGGTGCCCAGATCGACGAGGTCATCGCCCTGCACGAGGGCGAGGGCAAGACGAAGGACGACATCAAGAAGCGCACCATCGAGATGCTCGAGATGGTCGGCATCGCCAACAGCGAGGGCGTCTACGCGATGTACCCCCACGAGCTGTCCGGTGGTATGCGCCAGCGCGTCATGATCGCCATGGCGCTGGCCTGCAACCCGAAGATCATCATTGCCGACGAGCCGACCACCGCGCTCGACGTGACGATCCAGGCACAGATCCTCGACCTGCTGCGCAGCCTGAAGGACCGCATCAATTCGTCCATCATGCTCATCACGCATGACCTGGGCGTCATTGCCGAGATGGCCGACTATGTCGTCGTCATGTACGCGGGCCGTGTCGTTGAGAAGGGCACTGTCGAGGAGATCTTTGCCCACCCGAGCCACCCCTACACCATCGGCCTGATGGCGTCCAAGCCCGTTGTCGGCAAAAAAGTGGACCGCCTGTACTCCATCCCCGGCAAGGTCCCCAACCCCGTTGATATGCCGAACTACTGCTACTTCAAGGATCGCTGCGAGCTGCAGCTGCCCTGCTGCAGCGGCGAGTACCCCTGCGAGATCAGCCTGTCCCCGACGCACAAGGTCAGCTGCTACCGCTACTATGAAGAAAACAGAAAGGCGGGTGAGTGACGCATGGCAAACAAGGGTAAGCACCTGATTGAAAACGATTACACCCCCGTCACCTATGACCCTCAGTATATCCTGATGGTCAACCACCTCAAGAAATATTTCCCCATCAAGGGCGGCCTGCTGTCCCAGACCGTGGGCCACGTCAAGGCCGTGGACGGCGTGACGTTCAACCTGCGCCGCGGCTGCACGATGGGCCTTGTTGGCGAGTCCGGCTGCGGCAAGTCCACCACGGGCCGCACGATCCTGCGCCTGGGCGGCGAAAAGACCGGCGGCCAGGTGCTGTTCAACGGCAAGGAGGTCTACGACATGACCCCCGCCGAGATGCGTGAGCTGCGCACCAAGATGCAGATCATCTTCCAGGACCCGTTCTCCAGCCTGTCCCCGCGTCTGCCCGTCGGCGAGATCATCGGCGAGGCCGTGCGCGAGCACAACCTTGTGCCGAAGAACGAGTTCAACGACTATATTGACCAGGTCATGGACGACTGCGGCCTGCAGCCCTACCACAAGACCCGCTACCCGCATGAGTTCTCCGGCGGCCAGCGCCAGCGTATCTGCATTGCCCGTGCGCTGGCCCTGAACCCCGAGTTCGTCGTCTGCGATGAGCCGGTCTCCGCGCTGGACGTCTCCATTCAGGCACAGATCATCAACCTGCTGAAATCCTTGCAGGAAAAGCGCAACCTGACGTATCTTTTCATCTCCCACGATCTGTCCGTCGTCGAGCATATCTCCGACACCGTCGGCGTTATGTACCTGGGCAATCTGGTGGAGTACGGCGAGACCGACGACATTTTTGCCCACCCGCTGCACCCCTACACCAAGGCGCTGTTCTCGGCCATTCCCATCCCGGACCCGACTGTCAAGCGCGAGCGCGTGGTGCTGCAGGGCTCCATCCCGTCCCCGGCCAACCCACCGTCCGGCTGCAAGTTCCACACCCGCTGCCCCTATGCCACGGAGCGCTGCAAGACCGAAGCGCCGAAGCAGCGTGAGGTCGAGCCGGGCCATTACGTGGTCTGCCACCTGTACGAAAAATGAGGAAACGCGACGACTTCGAGGACGATGGCCGCACCATCGCCGATATGAGCGGCATCGGCCCTGCGCCGACGCTGCGCCCCCAACGCCGCAAGGCGGACGCCCCGCCCCCGGAGCCGGCGAATGACCGCCCCTGGGAGCAGGCCCCCGACTGGACGCCCAAAGAAAAATTTTGGGCTGTCATGGGTGTGCTGAAGGCCACCTTGGCCATTGCCGGGGTGTATCTGGTGGGTTTAGGTGTGCTGCTGGCCGTGCTGTTCCTGCTGTGGAAATGAATACAAAATAAAAAGGCATGTACGATTGGACAAGTCGTACATGCCTTTTTTGCGGGCGTAGATATTCCGAAAAAACCATTGCTGCCATGTAGGGGCCGCATATATGCGGCCCGCGGCCTGCCCGTAAGCAGCTGCTCGCCATACACGGCAGGGCCGGGCATGCCCGGCCCCTACGCCCGCAGCAACGCAAAAACCGGTTGAAACCTTGCGGTTTCAACCGGTCTTGGTGCGCCTGCAGGAACTCGAATCCTGGGCCCTCTGATTAAAAGTCAAAGTGGTCATTGAAAGGCTCTAGTAAATCTTATAAAATCTGATACTGACGCTATAGGTCGGTATCAAATTTTATAAGGAGTTAATTGTAATGAGTCAACAAAAATGTACGAGCTGTGGCCAGAAAATCAAAAAATACCAATTTTGTCCGCATTGCGGAGCACGCCAACTAGAAAGTTCAATAACATTGGGGGAGATATATCAAGAATGGAGTAGCTTGCACTATCGAAAAATAGGAAAAAAGACAATAGAAGGTTACGACAACGCGTGGAGGCACAGTCTTCAACCTCTGAAAAATATCGCAATCGAAGATATTCGCGTTAGTGACTATCAGATAATACTGGATGGCATTGCAGATAAAAGCCAGTCACTACAACATAAGTTACTACTTTTGATTGGACAGCTGTGTAGATACGCAATAGCAGTCCACCGGTTGCATGTAGTCGAACCTACCCGATATTTGATAATGGATGGTAAAGCCAATAAAAGCCGTGAGATCTACTCGGATGATGAGATCGCACGGCTCTTTTTGTACGCAGATTTGGATGTGGCTTTTTCTTCCACGGCCAAGGTGGTTCTGCTACTGATTTTTACAGGTGCGCGGCCAGAAGAGCTGTTTGAAGTTCGCAAGGAAAATGTCAATCTAGACGAATGCTACATATTTTTCAACGGTAGTAAAACAGAAGCTGGCAAAAACCGTTTGATTCCGCTTGTGTCACAGGTCGTACCTTATGTGGACTGGTTTTACCATACAAGTGAAATAGAATACTTGATTTCCAGTCCAAAAGGGTGCCGAATGAATTTGCATAATTGGCGTAAACGGTGCTTTTATCCACTCATGCGCGAACTGGGAATTTCCAATCCAGATGAGCCTCATAGGCTAGTACCATATTGCTGCCGACACACTTATGCTAGTCTGGCTGATCGCGCTAACGTTGACAAAGATACTCTATCAAAACTTGTAGGCCACACAAGTTACAAATTCACGAAGCGAATCTACATACACGAAAAGCTGCCACAGCTTCAGGCTGAGACCAATAAAATTGATCGCCTGGTAAAACAAGAAATTACAAACAAAAAAGAAAGAGAAGGAGATGTAAATGGTTGTTGTAGTCGGAAAGCCGGAAACCGCCGAGAGCGTCCGGGAACTGAACTTTCGTGGCGAATTTGAAGTCTGCGAAATCGTGGAACGCAGCATTCCCGTAATCCAACGCCAGTTGGAGCAGAACGGTGACCAAATATCTCACCTGGTGTACGATGTGCGAATCATCGGCAACATAGATCAATCCCTCGGTCTGTTGGAGCGAATCTGCGTCACCGTTCCTGGCATCAAAATAATCGTAGTAACCGAAGGACTATCTACAGACAGCGCCTTCATGAAAGACATTCTGACGCTGGTTCCTGCGGAACAAATTGTCTCCGATCATGGCGCGGAACTAAAACGTGTCCTCAATGCGATGCTTTGCGACGCCGGATTGATCAGCGAAGATACCGTCCAAAACGACACTCCTTCCCTGGAAGAACCGACGCCCCCAGGAGAAACCGCCCAGGCCCCTCCGGCCACCAGCGAGGTAGTCACTCCGCCCTCGCAGATTGACCGCGAGACAGCCCGGGCGCACCTGGTTCTACCGAAACCACGGCTGCGCGGGCGAAACGCCACCACTATCGCAGTCTGTGGAGCCGGACACCGCATCGGCACCACAACACAGGCCATGCAGTTATGCCTGTATGTCAAGGCCATGGGCTATAAAGCTGCCGTCATCGAGATGTCCGTAAGCAGTCTGACCCCCTACACGCAAATCAGCGATGAAGTGGTGCTGTTTGATGAAAAGCACTTCCGCATTGAGGGGACCGACATCTACAACGATAAAACCTGTATCCTTGCCACCAAAACCAAATATGATTATCTGATTCTGGACTATGGTGCTTTTGGAGAACTGAGTGAAGTAGCCGACTACCTGCGAAACGATATTCTGGTGGCCGTCTGTGGTGCCAAGCCCTCGGAGGTCGATCTGGTGAGTGACATTCTCCGGGTTGACAACGGCACAATCCACTATGTTTTTTCTTTTGTACCGCAAAGAGACCGCGACGATATCCTCAAATCCATGTCTCCCTTTGATGTGCGCACCTACTTTGCAGGGTGGACGCCTGATTACTTCCTGTATTCCGGCAACGATGAACTGTACGGGTACATCACCGGGCAGCTCAAGGCCAAAGAAACAGTACAGAAAAAAGGCGGCCTCAAATGGCCATTTGGGAGGAAAAGAAAATGAAAAAGAAAACCGTCCCTACCAGACATGCCATCCTGATGGCGGGCATCCAGGAAGAAAAGCGTCAGGCACAGCTTAAAGAAGCATACGGCATCACGGAAGAAGTAACGGTCGTGGAGAAAAAATCACGCACCGCCCAGCTGCTCCGGGTATTGGTCAATGCCATATTTGTGATGATGCGCTGCGTCGCTCTGGTCGTGCTGATTGTCCTGGCGATCATCGGTGTGGCCACGCTGATCTATCCCAATATGAGAGCCGCTGGTCTGGAAACCTGGCTGGAAATCGAAACCCAGCTGGCCGAATATCTTTGCAAATAGAGCGCTAAAAAGAATCGGCATATCGCAGTAAATCGGTTGTGCCTAACAGGCACAACTGCAAAATAAGACAAAGAAATGCGAGGTAAAAGATTATGACTATCCCCATGCCCAAAAAAGAGTACATCACCTTCAAGATAGCCCCCGAACACAGCCGCCGTTACCAGCAGCTTATGAGTACCCTGACCAAATATCAACGCGCCGACCGCAGCTACATGGCCGCCTGCTACCTTCTCTCCGCTAACGATGATGTATTCGAGATTGCGGATGGCTTGGTGGATATCGAGGGCATTGATTTCGCTATGATTCGCACGGTCACAAAAAAGAAGTTCGGCGCAAGCTCGTCCACATACACCGCCGTCGAGGTAGGGTACAGTCTTTTCTCCTGGAAAGACTGCCGTGTGAATCCCCATGACATGGCTCAGAGCGGTGCGTTCTGGCTTCCGATTATCTGCAACGCCCTGCTCATTCAGGGCAATGCAGCCAATGTTGAGGTGGTCGAATGAAGAATTTATACTTCTCGCTTCTGCCTGACATTGAGAGATCAAAGTACAGGACAGAAAAACAATGGCTCAAGTTGGGCTTTGTTCCTGCATCTCAGGATGCAGGAACCATCATGTATTCCAATCGTTTCTGTACTGGAAAATACAGATACTTGACCTCCGAAGAAGTTCGCAAGGCCACCGACGAGGAAATGACCTCCTACCACGAGGAGCAGCGGCGCAAGCGCCGCTCCCGCTATCTTCAAGCGAAGAAAGAACGGGAGCAAGCAATCCGCTACGGAGAGCTGCTGTCCCTGTGTGACCAGCAGCGGCAACTTGATGAAGAAAACTACAGAGGGACCATCCCAACCCTTACGGTGTCCATTGACATCGAAACAACGGGCCTGGATTTTAACCAGGATGAAATACTTCAAGTTTCAATTCTGGATATTGACACCGGGGAAGTTTTGCTGGACAGCTATGTGAAACCGTACTTCACAGAAGATTGGCCAGAAGCGCGGCGAGTAAACCACATCACAAAAGAAATGGTTTGCAATGCTCCCTATATTTACGAGCTTTTGCCCCGATTAAATCAGGTGTTGGCGCAGGTAAAAACCATTGTCGGCTACAACTTCACAGGGTTTGACAATGGTTTCTTGACCCGCTACGGAGCCAGTTTCAACGATGAAACCATCGTTGAGGATCTGAGCAATATCTTCGCCGCCATCTACGGGGAGTTCTCACCGAAGCATGGCGATTTCAAGTTCAAAAACCTTTCGACCTGCGCCGACTATTTCGGATACGATTGGAGCGAAGAAACTGCCCACAACAGTCTGGCAGATTGTCGAGCCACAGCGTTTTGCTATCAAATGGCGCTGGAAGAAAAGTACCAGGCACTTTATCAAGAGAACATCCACAAGCGCGACTGCGGATTTTTCGACGAGAGCTATGATGCGTGCGGTGATTACAATGGCTGAGTTTTGCCTGGATTGTTTTAACAGAATGAACGGTACCCACTACAAAGAAAAACAAGTCTGGCTGGAAGAATACCTTTGTGAAGGTTGCGCCGAATGGAAACCCTGCGTAATGCAGCTGTACCCCAAACCGATCATTTGTAGAATCGTGGATTTTGCAAGAAACAACACAAAAAGAAACGGAAAGTGAGGAAAAACAAAATGAACATTATTGCTGTAGCAAACCAAAAGGGTGGTGTGGGTAAGACCACCACCGTTGTGAACCTTGGCGCGGCTCTGGCCCGCAAAGGTAAATCTGTTCTCTGTATTGACTTTGACCCCCAGGCGAATCTCACCAACTATGTGGCCGGGTGCGAACCCAGGGAAAATTCCATCGCCAGCGTGATGCGTGCAGCAGTATTGTTCCAACCTGCTGACATCCGCGAAACCATTTATCATTCCGAGAGATTCGGGTTCGACTTCATCCCCTCGGACCTGCGGCTCAGCGAAGCGGACATCTACCTTGCTACGGCAATGAGCCGCGAAACCGTGCTGCGGCGCGTGCTGGAGCCGGTGCGTCAGGCGTATGACTACATCCTGATCGACTGCAACCCCAGCCTGGGGCTTCTGCTCACCAATGTACTGGTCGCCAGCAACCAGGTCATCATCCCGGTGCAGACACAATACTTTGCCACCCAGGGGTTGTCATCGTTGGAGGGCGTCATCGGCAATGTGCGCATGACGCTGAACGCTGACCTGACTACCGTGAACATCCTGCTCACATTCAAGGACAAAACCAGCGTGGCCACCGCTGTAACCGAGACGCTGCGCGAGCAGTACCCGCAGTCCGTTTTTTCCATTGAAATCACCAGAAAGCAGGAAGCCGTCAACAGTTCCATGATGGGCAAACCTGCCGGTGGTGACACGGGGGCAGAATACCGCGCCCTGGCTGACGAACTGATTGCGAGAGAGGGGTAAGTACCATGAGCAAGAACTTTGATTTTAAGGGTCGTTTGGCCGGAAACAATTTCGGGCAGCAAATGAACACCCAGGCAGCCTCCGTTGTCAGCACGCTGGCGGGCCGGACCGCCAAAGATTCCGGCTGGACAAAGAAATTCCAGGTATTGGATATTCCCCTCACCAAACTGCATGAGTACCCGGAGCAAAAAGTATTCAGCATGGACGAAGCCGAGCTGGAACAACTGACCGAAAATGTGCGGTCCTCCGGCATCCTCCAGCCCCTGATCGTCAGGGTACACCCGACAATTCCGGGCGATTTTGAAATCATCGCCGGTCACCGGCGCAGAGAGGCCGCACGGCGGGCCGGGATGGAAACCGTACCGTGCCAGGTGTACATGGGCATGACCGACACCGAGGCCAAAACCGTCTTTTATGCCACCAACATGGGACAGCGCAGCGAGCTGCTGCCCTCTGAGCGGGCTGCCGGGTACAAGGCGCTGGCCGAAGTGCTGCGCCTGGAAGGCAACGGCGCGGTCAACGAAGTTGCCAAGATCGGCTCCGAAGGCAAACGGACAGTCTACCGCTATATGCGCCTTGTAAATCTGGAAAAGCCGCTATTGGATAAGGTGGATAAAAAGGAAATCTCCGTGTATGCGGGGGCTGCTTTGGCAGACTTGACGCCGACCGCCCAAATGAACCTGCTGGCCGTGCTGGAACAGCACGACCAGGACGGCATCACAGAAAAGGCCGCCAAGGAAGTAGCAGCTCTCCAGCGCCATGATGTTGAAACGATTGAACGCTGTCTTTTCCCCGTCCGGGAGAAGAAGGCCGCCCCGGCCCCCAGGGCAGGTAAATTGAAGCTGAACCCCAAGCGTTTTGACCACTATTTTGTAGGTCTGGATACCGAGGAAGAAAAGCTGGACTATCTGGAGGCGGCACTGATCGCCTATAACGCCGCGCAAAAGAAAGGTGATGACCAATGTTGACTTGCAAGATCACGGATTTTTCGCGGCCCACTCAGACTATAAAATCGTCCTCTCGGGCGCGGTTTTCCGTAACCCTTTATATGGATGAACAGCCCTTAGTGGAGATCCATAATTGTGTGCTGCTGTACAACCAAAAGCTACAGGCATACTATGTTGGGTATCCTGGATATAAACGCGGCAATAGATACGACAACATTGCTTCTGTCGTGTCGCCAGAAATGAATGCCGAAATCATTGCTGCCGCAGTCCATATTTTGGGACAGAACCAGTGATAAAATGAATATGGAAGGAGAAAACAATGAGATTTTCCAGACTACACGGCAGCGTTCTTGCCGGGGCATTCTTTTTGGCCAGTTCTCGCGCTCACCTGAGAATCCCGGCAATCCTGTCTGGCACGGTAATGGTAGTGCTGGCATTGTCGGGGTGTACTGCAGCTGGCTCTTCATCCATCCCAGAACCTGCTTCCACACCAACACCGCCCCCAGCAGCAACAGCAGAATCAGCTTTGCACGAGAGTACAAACCCTGATACGGTTGCTTGGCTCACCATTCCCGGCACCAATATCGACGGGCCGGTGCAGCAGGGGCCGGATAACGACTACTATCTGCGCCGGGACAGCGACGGCAATGAAGATTACCGTGGCTGTTACTTTGCCGATGCCGACGCCATCGTTTCCCTGGCCAATCTCAGCCGCAATGTGGTTATCTATGGGCACACCTTCACCGACGGCTGGGAGGGCGGCTTTGAACAACTGGACAAGTACCTCGATGCCGACTGGGCGCTGGAGCACGCCGACATCCAGATGGAGATCGGCGGCACGGTGCTGACTTACGAAGTGTGCAGCGTGGGCTTCTGTGACGTTGAGGAAACCAGCCTTCCCATCTACTGCAATCTGGAGGACGAGGCATTTCGCTATCTGATCGAAGATGCAAATGCCCGAAATCAGGTAGACGGTTTGGAACAGCTTTCTGCCGGTGACCAGATTTTAACACTGGCTACCTGTACAGAAAAAGAAACCGAGCGTTTGGTTATTGTAGCAAAGCAAATTTATGATACAATGATTGCAACAGAGGAGGACGCTGTCTCTTATACACATCTCCGAGCCCACGAGACCGATCAGTATCTCGTA